>Ga0114931_10000063_pt1 | contig 103666 bp, 80 predicted proteins | sample 2SBtaG_FD_89579 | JGI IMG/M metagenome (GOLD analysis project Ga0114931, IMG submission 89579) | Deep subsurface microbial communities from Kolumbo volcano to uncover new lineages of life (NeLLi) - 2SBTROV14_V59a metaG | ecosystem: Environmental > Aquatic > Marine > Volcanic | place: Kolumbo...
CGCCGATGTGGTCTTCGTCGGCTACGGCATCGACGCCCCGGAGTTCGACTGGGACGACTACAAGGGCACCGACCTCAGTGGCAAGGTGATCGTCATGCTCAACAATGATCCCGACTGGGACGACACCCTCTTTGCTGGAAACCGCCGACTCTACTATGGCCGCTGGACCTACAAGTACGAGAGCGCCGGACGCCAGGGCGCGGCGGCCGCCATCATCATCCACACCGATCCCTCGGCCGGCTACGGCTGGAACGTGGTCCAAAGCTCGTGGAGCGGCACCCAGTTCGAGCTGCCGGCGGCCGGCGACGAAGCCCGGGTGCCGGTCGCAGCTTGGCTGACCTACGAGGCCGCCGAGAAGCTCTTCAGCCTGGCGGGCCACGAGCTGGCGGCCAGCATCGAGGCTGACCATTCACGCGACTTCAAGCCCATCGACCTGGGGGTCAAGACCTCACTGACACTCGAAGCCACGGTGGCGCGCGACGTCACCACCGCCAACGTCTTGGGCATGATCCCCGGCAGCGATCCGCAGCTTCGCGACCAGGTGGTGGTGTTGACCGCGCACCATGACCATCTTGGACGCGGCGCGCCAGATGAAACGGGAGATGACATCTACAATGGCGCGCTCGACAATGCCTCGGGGGTCTCGCAGGTGCTCGCCATCGCCCGCGCTTTCGCCCACCTGTCCGAGCCGCCACGCCGCTCCGTGCTCTTTACCCTGGTAGCCGGCGAGGAGCAGGGTCTGTTGGGCTCGAAGTACTTCGCGAGCCATCCACCGATCCCCCCCGGTCGCATTGCTGCCAACATTAATTTTGACGCGGGAAATATTTGGGGTCACACCAGCGACCTGATCTTCATCGGCTACGGTAAGTCCTCACTCGACGCAGTGGTCGAGGCGGCGGCCGCCACCCAGGGCCGACATGTGGTCGGCGACCAATTCCCTGACAAGGGCTATTTCTACCGCTCGGACCAGCTCAGCCTGGCCAAGATCGGCGTGCCCGCCTTTTACCTCGACGGCGGCACCGAGCTGATCGGCAAGGATGCTGGCGAGGCCGCGCGCTTGATCGAGGCCTGGACGCAGGAGCACTACCACCAGCCGAGCGATGAGCTGCGCGACGACTGGAACTTCGACGGCATGATCGACGACACGCGCATCGGCTTCCTGGTCGCCTTGCAGGTGGCCGAGGCAGATGCCATGCCGCAGTGGAACCCCGGTGACGAGTTCGAGGCCGCGCGCCAGGATGCCCTCGCCGCGCTCGGTGACGCTGCCCGCTGAAGGTCCTACGATGGCGGTCCTACGTGCCCGCTGAAGGTCGACGGGCTGGGGCGGAGCGCTCTTCCTCAGCGGGCGAGACCACGGCGCGGTGCTCGGGGTCGAGCAGGCGACCCCAGACCGCGTCGTAGGGATGGACCAGCGCTGTTGGGACGGTGCCGCGCACCAGCCCCCGCTCTTCGTTGGCCCAGGCGAAGATCGAGCCTTGCAGGTTGTAGATGCGGCTGAACCCGAGCTGCTTCAAGCGCTCGACATAGGCTGAGGAGCGATAGCCCACCGCACAGTAGGCGACCATCGGCGTGTCGTGCGCCAGCGCCACAAGCCACCGCGGTGGCGCAACGCCCGGCTCGACCCGCCGCGCACCGGGCAGGTGGCTCACCGCGTACTCAGCGGCAGTGCGCACATCGAGCAGCCGCGGGGCAGCGCGGGCTGGATCGCCGAGCCAGGCGGCCAGCGCGCCGGTACTGATTTGCGCCACCTGCGGGAAGCGCGCACGGACCGCAGACTCGACGGCAGCGAGATTCCGGGCGCGACCGGCAAAGGCGAGCGAGACAACGATCGCGATCGCGACCAGCGCCAGCCCGACGACGAGGCCGCAGACCAGTCGGCGACGCTTCATGAACAATCTCCCGCGGGCCGCTGGGCCTGGCCATGGCTCGCGCGCGCGCAGCCACAGGCCGCGTCGCGGCTGGCTGGCGCAACCGCAGCCGCTGCGCCAGTGCGCTTCGCACAAGCCGCTCTCGCACCACGAACTCGAGAAGGCCTGCCACTATAGCGCATGCTTTGCCTCTCCGACACGATTGCGGCCGATCCGCCGGCGTCAGACGCGCTCAGTTGATGTCCTTGCCCTGTTCAAGCTGGGTGATCAGGCCTTGAAGATGAATTTTCTGGTTGTCAGGAGCCTTGGATAATGCCTGCCTCATGCTTTTCGCGGCGTTTGGGAAATCACCCACAGCGGAAAGACCACGTGCCAGGCCGACGCCGACGAACCACGCCTCCGGGTGCTTCTCAGCATTGGTGCGAAAAATGGCCAGCGCCTGCTTGGCCTGGCCAGCGGCGAGCAGTTGGCGGCCGTAGTTGTGCAACTGGCCAGCATTGCCGAGTGCCGTGGCACGCGCCATGATCTCGTCGGCGGCTGCGCGATCGCCCTTTTTCATCAGCAGCGCCGCCTTGGTCGACAGGTTCTCGAAGCGCTCCTCGGCTTGGATCGAACGGTCGGCCCAGTCGATCGCCTCGTCGATATCGCCGATCCCATTCTGCAACACGTAGCCCGCCGCCTGGTTGAGCCCGGGCCAGAAAAACGCGGTGAGACCCGTGAGCTGCGCGCGGACATCGGCCAGCACCGTGGCTTCGCGGTCGATGCCGATGTGCACCGGTACCTCGACTTTCTCCCAGGCGATCACCATCTCCATGGTGTCGGCGCCGACGTGGTCGAAGCGAAAGGTGAGCTGCTCGGTATTGGCTGCCTCATGCGGCGCCACCTCGACCCGCAGGGCATCGTGCGCTTTGTCGTAGGCGAAGCTGCCCCATGCCTGGATGTCGTGCGAAAAGATGATCGTCCAGACATCGGCGGCTGGATTCTTTCCGGGAATGCTGTGCAGGCCGTAGGTACCCGCCGCCAGCGCCTGGCCCTCGATGCTCACCGGGGTCGAGAAGGTCACCAGGGTGTTCTCGTTGGCGCCGGTGCGCCAGACCGACGTGCCCGCGCTGGGAATCACCTGACCCCAAACATCCCGGCCGCGGACCGACGGGCGGTGGTACTGGACGCTGACATCGGTGAGCCCGAGACGCTGGCCGACCATGGCCCGGGGGCTGACCCGCGGCAGGTTGATGGTCTGCGACTGCGTCGCCACCTGGGCCTCGAGGCCCAGAGCGAAGGTCGCCAGCGCGCTGGTCAGCAGCGCCAGGGAAGTGATTCGTGTCTTCGTCATGACATTGGGTCCTCTTCGGTGTGGGGTACAGGATGAAACATGGACCGGAGCGGCGACCGAAGCACGGCACCAGGCGACGGCTCGCGCGGGCACCGTACGCGCGTGCAGCGGACACGCGAGCGCCGTATCTGCGGCCGTGGAGGGGTCAAAGCGGCCGGTGCCTGGTCAAACCGACATACGGCGCGCCACCGCCACGGTTTCGGCGATGCCGCCTGCCCGCGCGCGGTAGCATGGCGACCTTCGACCGGAGGTACGAGCATGACCCGAAGCGCCTTCCAGCGTCTGGTTCCCACGACCCGTCTTGGCCGGTTGGCACTGGCCGCCTGTCTGGCGCTGCCGGCTTCGGGCGCGCGCGCCGAGCCGCTCCCTGCCCATGACCGGCTGCATGCGCTGTTCGCCGCGGAGTGGGCACTGCGCCTGAAGGCGAACCCGCTGCTGGCGACCGCCACCGGCGTGCATGATGAGGACCACCTTCTGCCCGATGTGTCGCGCGAGGCGCTCCATCGCCAGGCGGATGAGGCACGCCGCTTTCTGGTGCAGCTTGGCACCATCGACCGCGACCAGCTCAGCCCTGCCGACCGGGTCAGCGATGACCTTTTCCGCTGGCAGCTCGAGCAGCGGATCGAAGACTTCGCCCACCATGGCTACCGATTCCCACTGACCGCCGACGAGGGCTTCCACATCAGCTTTGCACGCCTGGCACACGAGATGCCGCTGCAAGATACCGATGGCTATCAGGACTACATCGCGCGCATGCGCGCCTTTCCGCACTACGTGGAGCAGCACATCGCACTGCTGCGCGAGGCCCTGGCAACGGGTTGGACGCTGCCTCGGGTGGTGCTCGAGGGCTACGAAACCACCATCGAGGCCCACGTGGTGGATGATGTAACCGACAGCGTTTTTTGGCCTCCCTTCCGCCATTTTCCGCCCGGCGTGCCGGAGGCCGACCGCGAACGGCTCACCGAGGCCGGACGGCAAGCGATCACCCAGGCGGTGGTGCCGGGATACCGTCGATTCCTCGCCTTCATGACCGAGCACTACATTCCGGGTGCGCGCACCAGCGTCGGTGCTTCGGACATGCCCGATGGCGGCGCGACGTTTTACGAGTGGCGGGTACGCCACTTCACCACCCTCGACACCACGGCTGGCCAGGTACACGAGATCGGGCTGCGCGAGGTGGCGCGCATTCGCGCCGAAATGGAGGCGATCATCGAGGAGCTGGATTTTGAGGGATCCTTCGCCGACTTTCTAGCCTTCCTGCGCAGCGACCCACAGTTTTATGCCAAGACGCCCGGCGAGCTGCTACGCGAGGCCTCGTACCTGGCCAAGAAGATGGACGGCAAGCTGCCGGCGCTCTTCGGCCTGCTGCCCCGCCAGCCCTACACCGTGGCGCCGGTGCCGGATGCGATCGCCCCCAAGTACACCGGCGGGCGCTACGTGCCGGCGGCGATCGGCAGCACCCAGCCCGGTACCTATTGGGTCAACACCTACGGGCTCGAGAATCGGCCGCTTTACGTGCTACCCGCCTTGACCTTGCACGAGGCGGTGCCTGGCCATCACCTGCAGATCGCGCTCAACGCCGAGCTCGAGGATCTGCCGCCCTTCCGGCGCTTCGAATACCTGTCCGCATTCGGCGAAGGCTGGGGGTTGTACAGCGAATGGTTGGGGATCGAGGCTGGCATGTACACCACGCCCTATGAGAACTTCGGCCGGTTGACCTATGAAATGTGGCGCGCCTGCCGGCTGGTGGTCGACACTGGCTTGCACGCCTTCGGCTGGACCCGCCAGCGAGCGATGGACTACCTGGCCGCGAACACTGCCCTCTCCTTGCACGAGGTGCGCACCGAAACCGACCGCTACATCGCCTGGCCAGGGCAAGCGCTGTCGTACAAAATGGGCGAGCTGACCATCCGCCGGCTGCGGCGCGAAGCCGAGGCCGCGCTCAGCAGCGATTTCGATGTCCGCGCCTTCCACGACGCCGTGCTGGCCAACGGCTCGGTGCCGCTGCGCATCCTGGAGCGCGAGGTCCGCCGCTTCATCGAGCGGGCGAAACGTGCGCGTCCTCAGAGGCGGGCGCAGCCACGGTGAAGTAGCGCTCGATCACCGCCTCGGCCGGGCGGCCGAGAAAACGAAAGTCGGCGCGGTCGCCGGCCTCGGTGCCCGCGAAGCTGAAGGTCTTCCACAAGAACACACCGCCCAGCCAGTCGGGACGACCCAGGGCGCCGAGCAACGCTTCGTAGGCCCGGCGCTGGTCTCGCACCGACAGCGCGCGGTCGCCTATATCGCGGCCTTCCTTGTGCGGTTCGACCCAGGCCCCCGGGCGGGCTGCGAAGCCGACCTCGGTCAAAAGCACGGGCTTGGCGTAGCGTGCGGCCGAGGCTGCAAGCTGCGCGACCACTGCGCGCGCGCCCTCGCGCAGCATCTGGTCCGAGGCATCGGCACGCGCGGCAAGCGGGAAGTAGGCATCGACCCCCACCGCGTCGAGCTGGTCAGCGAAGGGGATGCGGTCGTAGTCGCCCCACCAGTTGCCCGCATAGGTCACCCGACCGCGGAAGATCCGCCGCACGCTGGTGATCAAATGACGCCACTCGGCCACGCGATCGAGCGTCTTGCCGAGCTCGACACCGACGCAAAACAAATCCGCGTCCGCCCAGGACGCGAGCACGGCATGGTGCAGGATGTAGATGCGGTAGGCACGAAACCAGGCCCCCCAATCCTCCTCGGTGCGCATGGCCACTGATCCCGGCCACGAGCCGGTGACCCACAAATGCGGCTTCCACAAGACGCGAAAGCCGTGGGCGTGGGCACGGCGCGCGCCGACGATCATCCCTAGGTCGTGCTCGGACGAGGGGCTGCGGCGCATGATCCGGATCTCGGGAGTATCGACCCCACGCTGCGACGCGAAGGGCATCAGCGACACGGCATCGACCCCGATCCCGCGCAGGTAGCGGAGCTTGGTTTCGAAGCCGGGCGCATGGTAGCCGGTGTCGAGACCCGGCGCCATGGCCATCGAGACGCCAGCCCAAAACGACCCTGCCCAGGCAGCGGGCTCGGTGGCCGCCGGCGCCACCTTCGCCCGCGCTGCGATCGACCTCAGCACCTTCTCGATGCTGGCCACGCTCGGCACGCGGGCGAGCTTCTCGCGCAAGGTGGTGCCGGCCTGCTGCGCGATGACCTCGGCTGCCACCGGCGCCCACAGCACCTCGGTGGCCGCCGCCTGGCGCTGCTCCGCGAGCAACTCCTCGGCACCTGGAAGGACCTCGCCGGCCGCCAACAGGCTGAGCCATTCGACGTAGGGCTTTCCGTACCAATCCTTGGACAGCCACAAGGCTGCACCGTCGGCCAGCCACGGATGATCGCTCACCAAACCAGCACGCGCCACCAGCGCCCGGGACAGGCCGAAGCGGTAGGCAAAGCCGTCGCTGGGATCGAGCACAATGTGGACGTCCGGGCGCTGCGGGCCACCGGTTCCAGACCGCAGCACCGCCGCCCCGACCGCGCCCACATACCGCACCTCGGACAGATAGTCGTCCTCGATCACCACTGTCATCGGGTCCGGATGCGGCACGCCGGCACGCTCGGCCATGGCCACGACCGCCTGGTCGAGCTCACGCGCGAGCGTTCGCAGCCGAGCGTCGTCCCGCCGCGCGGGGGGCACCTCGAGCACCACCCGCGCACCCGCGATCGCCACCAGCTCGGCCCAGGTACGATCACGCTCCGCGATCTGGTCGTTCTCGGTCTGTGGATCGATCTCCCAGCCTCCGGTCGAGGTCGTGCGCCAACGACCCTGACGCCGCAGAAAGGGAGTCTCGACCAAGCGGTAGTCGAAGACCTCCGCATCCCACCAGCCGAGCTGCTCGATTTGCCGCCCGACCATTTCCGCGGCCAGCGCGGCGACCCGTTGTGGATCCTGGCCGACCACCATCCAGGTGCTCGGACCACCCCCGGGCAGGCGCATCGCCAAGGTCTGCTCGCGTCGGGCGTAGCGTCTGCCACCGAGGGTGATGGCCGCAGCTTCGAGGCGCACCGGCAGCCTCGCCAGGCGAGCGGTCGGTTCCGCGCCCGCGGCCGCAGCCGGCAGCAAGCTGGCGATGACCAGCACGTCGCCTTCTGCTCGGGCACCGCGGTGGACCTTTACGCCATCTTGACGGCCGATCAAGCGCAACAACCGACTTTCGTCCAAGGCCTTGACCAGTGCTGGCTGATCACCCGCCACGCGCAGCGCGATGCTGCGTGGGCCCGGCACCTCCGGATCGCCTGGAGCCACCTCACCGGCCACGCCCGAGCAGGCCGAGCTCGAGGCGAGGACGAGGAGCAGCGCGCATGGCAGGACGTGGTGCGATCGGTGAGGCGTCATCGCTGGCTCCTGGCGCAGGTGCGTGGGTTCGCCCGTGGGTCCGAGCCAACGCCATTCGATTTGATCATGCTCTGCGATCGTACCCTGTGCGAAACCCTCGCACGCTCGATACGAGGGGTGTCGGCCGCAGGCTTGGGCCGGGTGGCCTGCGCGATCCAAGGCGGCCCGCAGCGACGTACCTTCGGGGTGTTGTCGGCGCTGGCCGAACAACCGCGCCGTCCCTCGTCGAGACCCACAGGCAACGAGCCATCAGGAACCACCCACCAGGGAGCCTCCATGCACCGTCTGATCGCCCCCGCCGGTCTGCTCGCCGTCGCCACCTTGATCGCCGCCTCGCTGCTGCCCGCGCTTCCCGGCCAGGCCCAAAGCCCCGGCATTGTCGGCCAGCCAGCACCGGCCTGGACGGTCGATGGCTGGTCCAACCTGCCCGCCGGCCGCGACACGCTCGACGTCAGCGATTTCAAAGGCAAGGTCGTCTACCTCTTCTGCTTCCAATCCTGGTGCCCAGGCTGTCATAGCCATGGTTTCCCCACGCTTCAGGCCGTCCGCGAGCATTATGCCGGCCAGCCGGAGGTTGCCTTCGTGGCAGTGCAGACCGTGTTCGAGGGCTTTTCATCCAACACCCGGGACCATGGCGCGCGCACCCTGGAAGACTTCCAGCTCCCCATTCCCTGGGCGCAGGCCGAGGGTCGTCGCGACGCCACGCCGGCCTTCATGCACGCCTACCGCACCGGCGGCACGCCGTGGACGATCATCATCGACCCGCGGGGCGTGGTGCGCTTCAACGGCTTCCAGATCCGGCCCGAGGAGGCGATCGCCGTGATCGATCCTCTGTTACCCGCCAACGGCTGAGCCCGCTCACCACCCGGCGTCGGCAGCCCCCACCCCTGGGGGCGAGACGCGAGGGCCCTGCGCGCGGCGATCGATGCGAGCCGATCGCGGTACGGCCGATCGCGGTACGGCCGATCGCGGTACAATCGCGCCGCTTCACGGACCCGGTTGTGCGCCCGCGCGCAGCCGGCCGATGCTGCACCAACAACCCGAGCGCTCGGCGCAACCCCATGCACGTGATCAACCGCCTGGTCGTCACCACCCTGCCGTTCATCCCGCGCTTCTTGGTCGGACGCATCGCGCGCCGCTACGTGGCCGGCGAGCGACTCGAGGATGCCCTGGCCGTGGTCCGCGGACTCAACCAAGAGGGCGCCACGGCCACCCTCGACCTGCTCGGTGAGGCGGTCTCGCATCGCGAGCAGGCCGCGCGGGCGGAGGCAGCGTACCTGAGCATCCTCGAGCGCATCGACGCCGCGGGGCTGGACGCCAACGTCTCGCTCAAGCCGACCCAGCTCGGTCTGCTACTCGACGAAGCAGCATGCCGCGAGCACATCGGCCGCATCGTCGAGCGCGCCGCATCTCTTGACAACTTCGTGCGCATCGACATGGAGGACAAGAGCACCACCGATGCGACGCTACGCATTTACGCCGACCTACACCGCCGCTTCGGTGATGCCATGCACGGCCACGTGGGCGTTGTGCTCCAGGCCTACATGCGCCGCACGCTGGCGGACATCGGGCGGCTGCCCGCGTCGCTGGCCAACGTCCGGCTGTGCAAAGGCATCTATATCGAACCGCGCGAGGACGCCTGGAAAGGCTTCGATACCGTGCGCCAGAACTACCTGGCTGCGCTCGAGAAGCTGCTTGCGCGCGGTGTTTATGTGGGCATCGCCACCCACGACGAGTACCTCGCCTGCGGCGCCACAGCGCTGATCGACCGACTGGCCATCCCCCGCGACCGCTACGAATTCCAGATGTTGCTGGGGGTCGACGCCCAGCTCCGGCGCATCCTGCTCGCCGCCGGCCACCGGCTGCGTGTGTACGTGCCCTATGGCCGCGATTGGTATCAGTACTCGACCCGGCGCTTGCGCGAGAACCCAGAGATCGCGGGTCATGTCATGCGCGCTGTGCTGCGCGGCAAGGGCGCTCAGCCCACGCCACCCGAAGCAGCGAGCACTGAGCACTGAGCCACTGAACGCGCCGTGATGCACCTCCCGAAGGCCGTTTGCACGGCCGTTCCCGACTCCGGCGCCAGCTCCGATGGCGATCCAGCGCGAGAAGCTGGCGCCGGAGGCAATCGGCCATGACCCCGCCAGCCAAGATTCCCGTCGCGGTACTCGGCGCCACGGGTCAGGTCGGCCAGCGCCTCGTCACCCTGCTTGCCGAGCATCCCTGGTTCGCACTCCGGACCCTGACCGCATCCGCCGCTTCGGCCGGCAGGCGCTACGCGGAGACCGTCCGCTGGGCGATGACCACACCGATCCCCGCGATCGCGCGCGAGCGGGTCCTCGAGCGCACCGAGCCGACCGCGGCGCGAGGCTGCCAGATCGCACTCTCGGCCCTCGACGCCTCGGTAGCCGGGCCCGCGGAGGCCGCCTTCGCGGCGGCCGGATTGCTGGTGGTATCGAATACCAAGAGCCATCGGATGGATGCCGACGTGCCGCTCGTCGTGCCCGAGGTCAATCCCGATCATCTGGCTCTCGCCGGACGCCAGCGTCATCGGATCGGCGCCATCGTGGCCCACCCCAATTGCTCGACCATCGGCCTGGCCATGGCCCTCGCACCCCTCGACCGGGCTTTCGGCGTCGAACGCGTGCATGTGGTCACGATGCAAGCGCTGTCAGGTGCAGGCATGCTCGGTGTGCCCGCCCTGTCTGCACTCGACAACGTCATCCCATACATCGACGGCGAGGAGGCGAAGCTCGCGAGCGAACCGCGGAAGATCCTTGGCCGGTTGGGCCCTGGCGGCATCGATGCACATCCGGCGACGATCAGCGCGGCCTGCAACCGCGTGCCAGTGATCGATGGCCACCTGCTGTGCGTCTCGCTCAGCCTCCAAGGCGCACCGCGTGTGGCTGCGGTGCGTGCGGCCCTGGACGCGTTTCGCGCACCACCTGGCGTCCAGCGGCTGCCGTCAGCACCCGCCCGGGCGCTGGTGGTGCTCGACGGCGACGACGCGCCGCAACCGCGACTGCATCGCGACCTCGGCGCGGGGATGACGATCAGCATCGGCCGTCTGCGTCCATGTCCACTGCTCGGCCTGCGCTTTGTAACCCTTTGCCACAACACGGTGCGAGGTGCTGCCGGCGGTACCTTGCTGTTGGCTGAGCTGGCGCTCACCCGCGCTCTTGTGCCCACCATCGCGCGACCGCCAACGGCCGATGCCACCGGCCACGCAGCATCCGGCAACACCCGGAGAAAGAAGGATCGATGACACCCCCAACCACCGCCCACAAGCGCACCACCGGCCTCGGATCGCTGGCCATCCTCGGCGGCGGCACCATGGCCACGGCATTGCTCACCGCACTGCTCGAAACCGGCGCGGTCAAGACCACCGAGGTCACGGTCACCGCCAAGCGAGCGGTCACCCTCAAACGCCTCGCCGAGCGCTTCGGCGTGCGCACCACCAGCGACAACCGCGCGGCGGTCGCCGGCGCACGCGTGGTCTTGCTGTGCGTCAAGCCGCAGGTGGCCCCTGAGGTGCTCGAAGCCCTGAGCGACGGCATCGCCGGTAGCCAGATCGTGATCTCGATCGTCGCCGGCTTGACCACCCGCCGGATGGAGGCGCTGCTCGGCGACGGTGCGATCGTGGTACGCGCCATGCCCAACACCCCCAGCCGCATCGGCGCCGGCATGACCGCGGTGTGCGGCGGCCGCTGGGCCAAATGCCAGCATCGCCAACTGGCGGTCGACCTCTTCGCCCGCCTCGGGCGCTGCTTGGTGCTCGACGAAAAGCATTTCGACGCGGTCACCGGCCTCTCGGCCTCCGGTCCGGCCTTCCTCTATGTCATTATCGAAGCGCTGGCCGAAGGCGGCGTCAAGGTCGGTCTGCCGCGGGCCGTGGCCACCGAGCTCGCCGCCCAGACCTGCCTCGGCGCCGCGCGCATGGTGCTCGAGAGCGGCCACCATCCCGCATTGCTCAAGGATGAGGTCACCACCCCTGCTGGCTGTACCGTGGACGGTTTGCTCAAGCTCGAAGAGGGTGGCCTGCGCGTGACCCTGATCAAGGCGATCGTCGAAGCCAGCCGCCGTGCCCACGCGTTGGTAGAACATGGACGCTGATGTAGCTTCGGCTGCCGCGTTGACCGACCTGCGGGCCGGTGCTAGGCTCGCAGTGCTTTCGCCCGCGGACTCTCGATGCTTCGGCGGCGAGCTGTGGACGCGTCAGGGCCCCGGCCGCCGGGGGAGAGACTGCTGATCATGATGGGCAATGACAACGCCGGCTCGCTCCACTTGTCCAATGAGGACACCTCGGTCGAACTCGACTCGACCTTCGATGTCGAGGCGGCCGACGAGGAAACCAAGCTCGACCACTTTGAACCGCCTGCGAGCGCTGCGCCGATGGGCGATGCCGATGTCATTCTCATCGCGCATCCCGAAAACAAGGCGCTCGGCGCGCGCTTCCGCGTGCCGCCGAAGAGCAAGCTGGTCATCGGCCGCAGCAGCGAGTGCGAGATCAGCCTCAGCGAGGTTCGCTCGCTGTCGCGCCGCCACGCCGTGCTGCAGCACGATGGAGCCAGCGTTCGGATCGAAGACATCGATTCGACAAACGGCACCTTTGTCAACGACCAGCTTCTCGACGGCTCACGCCCGCTCAAGAGTGGCGATCGCTTCCAGGTCGGCGCCGCGCATTTCAAGTTCCTGCATGAGGAAGACCCCGAGCACGCGTACCACGAGGCCATCCACGAGCTCGTGGTACGCGACGGCCTGACCCAGGTTTTCAATCGCCGCAAATTCGAAGAAGAAATGCAGCGCGAGTTCGCGCGCGCCGTGCGGCACCATCGACCGCTGACCCTGATCCTCTTCGACCTCGACCATTTCAAGCTGGTCAACGACAACCACGGGCACTTGTGTGGCGATTTCATCCTGCAACAGATCGCCCAACAGGCGGGCCGATTCTTGCGCGCCGAGCAGGTGCTCGCCCGCGTCGGCGGTGAGGAGTTCGTCATCGCCTGCCCGGAAATGGGTGTCACCGGTGCGGTCAAGCTCGCCGAGCGCCTGCGCAGCCATGTCGCCGATTCCGTGTTCGCCTATGGCGAGGAAACGGTGAGCATCACCTGCTCGTTCGGTGTCGCCCAGCTTGTGCCGGCGATGTCGAAGGCCGAGGACTTGTTCGCGGCCGCCGATCAGGCCATGTACCAATCGAAGAGCCGCGGGCGAAACTGCGTCAGTTGCTACGTGCCGACCATCTGAGCGGACGGCTGACCGGTATCCGCGCTCTGCTACGCTTCGGGTTCGGTCGCACCCGCAGACCGCGGCCAGCCGCTACCCGTGCTGCGAGATCTTCACATCAAGAACATGGCCGTGGTTGCCGATGCAGCCATGGAGTTCCGCCCTGGTTTCAATGTTCTCTCGGGCGAAACCGGTGCCGGAAAATCGATCGTCACCGGCTCTCTGGGACTGCTGGCCGGAGCCCGGGCTTCGAGCGAGCTGATCCGCAGCGGCACCGACACGCTCACCGTCACCGGCGTCTTCTCGCCCGGCGATACGCCTTGGCGCGACTGCTTGCAAGCGGCGGGGATCGCGCCGGACGACGAGCAGTTGATCATCCGCCGCGAGATCTCGAGCGCTGGCAACAACCGGGTCTTCATCAACGACCAACCGGCGACCCTGCGCCTGGTCCGGACGCTGGCGCCGTTTCTCTTGCGCATCCACGGCCAGCGCGAAGAGCTCGGCTTGGTGACCAGCGACCTCCAACGCACCTGGCTCGACCGCTGTGGCGGCCCCTCGGGCGCTGAGGCCCGGCGCGCGGTGGCCGAGGCCTACCGGCGCTGGCAAGGGCTCCGCGCGCGGCTGACAGAGGATGGTGACAAGCGAAGGGAGCGACTCGAGCGCATCGACCTGCTGCGCTTTCAATTGGCCGAGATCGAAGACGCGCAGGTCGAGGCCGGGGAGGAAGAAGCGCTGCGCCGCGAGCGCGACGTTCTGCGCAACGCCGAGGCGATCGTCAGCGCATTGGCCGGCGTGGTTCGCGCGCTTTATGACGACGACGGTGCAGCCTACGAGCGACTGGCCGAGAGCCATCGGCGGCTCGAAGCCATCGGGCAGTGGGAAAAGGACGCTGCTGGTTGGGCGCTGGAGCTCGAGGAGCTGCGGATCCGCACCGGCGAGCTGGCCGATGTGCTACGCCGGCGCCTCGATGGCCTGGAAGCGGATCCGCGCCGGCTCGATCAGATCGAGACCCGCTTGTCGACGCTCGAACGCCTGATGCGCAAGCACGGGGGAAGCACCGCCGCTGTGCTCGAGCGCGCGGCGCTGCTCGCGGCCGAGCTGGAGCAACGACTCGGCGATGACGGCAACCAAGAGCAGCTTCGAACAGCGGCCGAAGAAGCGCTCGCCGAGTACCGGCGTGCCGCGCTCGCGCTGTCGAGCGGGCGGGCCAAATGGTCCGTCGGACTGGCCGCGCGCACCCGTCGTGAACTGGCGGATCTGGCGCTCGGCAAGGCCCGTTTCAAGGTCGATCTCGAGCGCCGGACGCAGCCGGGCAGTGCCCTCGAGCTGGCCGGCGAGCGGATCGGTTTCTCCGTTTACGGCATCGACCAGGTCAGCTTCAAGTTCTCGCCCAACCCGGGCGAAGAAGCCCACACGCTGTCGAGCGCGGCATCGGGCGGCGAGCTGTCTCGCCTCTACCTGGCGGTGCAGCTCGCCGCGCGCAGCGGTCGCGCAAGCGAGCGTTTCCTGGCGCCGACCCTGGTCTTCGACGAGGTCGACAGCGGTATCGGCGGCGCCGAGGCAGCAGCCCTCGGCGACAAACTTCGCCGCTTGGCCCAGGGTGGACAGATCCTGGCGGTCACCCATCTGCCGCAAGTGGCGAGCCAAGCCGATGTGCACTTCAAGGTGTCGAAGGCCGTGCGTGGCGCACGAACCCATACCGTGGTCGAGCGGCTCGCGTCCGAGCGGCGCACCGAGGAGGTCGCGCGCATGCTCGCCGGCAGCGAGATCACCGAGCTCTCCTTGTCGCATGCCCGCGAGCTGATCGCAGGGACCGTGGCATGAGCGCACCATCGGCCGTCGCCAGCACCCGGGCCTCGGCAATCCGGGCCTCGGCAATCCGCTGGCACCCGGGCGATCCCGAAGATGCGCTCGCCGCCGTGCTCGCGCGTGTCGGCGTGGTGGCGTTGCCCACCGAATCGAGCTACAGTCTCGCCGCCCGCCCCAACAGCCGGGTGGGGGTCGAGCGCGTGTACCGAATCAAGGCTCGGGCCGCGGACAAGCCGCTGCCGGTGATGGCCGCGCGCGCCCGTGATCTGGCCGCGCTCGGGGTGGATCTCAAGGACCCGGGAATCGTTCGGGCCCGCAGGCTGTGGCCTGCGGCACTGACCGTGGTGGCGGCGCTCGAGCCGGCAGCGCCGTCGTTGCCGGCGGCCGCGGGCGGTCGCACGTTGGCCGTGCGCATTCCCGGCCACCGTGTGCTCCGCGGGCTGCTCAGACGGCTCGGGCCACTGTGCGCAACCAGTGCCAACCGCTCCGGCGAGCCCGCAATCACCGACCCGGCGCAGCTCGACCGATTGCTCGAGGGTCACGACGCCATCATCGCCGACAGCGGCACGCTGCCGGGCGGGTTGCCATCGACCATCGTCCGCTGGCGCCGGTACGGTTTCGACGTTCTGCGTCACGGCGCCTTCGACCTGGAGGAAAGGCTTTCAGCATCATGACCCGGCATCTACATTCCTCACATCCTCGTTTCTCGCCTGGTTGCTTCGCGCGTTTTGGCACCGAGCATCCTGCGACCGGCAGGTGCGCGTTCAGGGCACGCCAGACGCTTGCGTCGCCGCACCCTTTCGCCGTTTTCACCACGCTGCTGCTCGCCGCGCTGGCCACCAGCCTTCAGGCCGCCCAGCCCGTGCTCGGGGTCGAGGCGATCGAACGCGGCCAGACCGGCTATGGACTGTCGGTGTTTCACGGCACCGAGCCCGAACGCTTCGGGGTCGAGGTGATCGGCGTCTTGCACAACAACACCGCCGAACTCAGCTACATCTTGGCGCGCCTTTCGGGACAGGATCTCGAGACCAGCGGCGTGGCTGCGGGCATGAGCGGCAGCCCGGTGTATATCGATGGCAAGCTGATCGGTGCGGTCAGCTTCAGTTGGGCATTTTCGCAAAATGCCATCGCCGGCATCACACCGATCGAGGGTATGCGCAAGCTGCGACAGGCCGCGGATGTACCGGCGCTCGGCGACCGGATTCCGCTCGCACAGCGCCCTTTGCGAAGGGACCCGGGCCACCGGCTCGTCCCCGGCCTGAGCGTACCCAGCCTGCACGCGATCGCCTCGGGCCAGCTCGAGACCACGCTGCTCGATGCCGCCCTCGCCCGGCTGCGACCGGCGTCGACCGGCGATGGCCAGCCCGCGGTGCTGCTCGAGGCCTCGGGCTTTTCCGACCCCGCGCTCGCGCGCTTGCGACGGGCCGCCGGACCGATGGCGATCGCCACCGGCGGGCAGATGAGTGGCCCGGCCCCGAGCGGAGCGATCCGTGGCGGCGACGCGGTCGCCATGCTGCTGGTGACCGGTGATCTCAGCCTGGCCGCACACGGCACGGTCACCGAGGTCGATGGCGACCGGCTGCTGGCGTTCGGGCATTCGGTCTTCGGCCTCGGACCAGCCCTGGTGCCGATGGCACGCTCCGAGGTGCTGGCGACCGTTTCCAGCCTCTCCAACTCCTTCAAACTCTCCAATGCCGGGCCGCTGATCGGTGCCTTCGACCAGGATCGCGAGGCGGGTGTGCGCGGCGTGCTCGGCCTCGAGGCACCGATGATCCCGCTGCACGTGGCCTTGCGCGGCGGCGAACGTCGCGACTACGCGATGCAGCTCGCCGACCTGCCGCCGCTGTTGCCGACCCTGGTCACCGCGGGTGTGTACGGCGCGCTCAATGCCGGCAGCTACTCCGCCGGCGACATGGGGATCGACCTTCGGGCCCGGCTGCACCTCGCCGGCTACCAAGACCTGCTGCTCGATCAGAGCTTCGACAGCGACACCGCCGGCACCGACGCAGTGCTCTACCTGCTCGGCGTGGTCTCCTACCTCACCGGCAACGATCTCGAAGCCGCCCGCTTCACCGGCATCGATGTGACCCTCGAGCAAGCGCCGCGCCCGCGGGTTGCCACCTTGACCGCTGCGCATGCCGAGCGCAGCCGTGTGGCACCCGGGGACACGGTCGCTCTCGACCTCGAGCTGCAACCCTTTCGCGGGGCACCGATCCGCCATCGCTTGGCGCTGAGCATCCCCCAAGACACCGCCGACGGCACCTATGTGGTGCTGGTGGGCGACGGTCCGAGTATCGACGCCGCGCTCGACAGCGTCGCCCCCCACACACCGCGTACGCTGGGCGAGGCGCTATCGCTCCTCGGCAGCTACCGCAGTCGCCATCAGCTCGCCATCCTGGGCTTGGTCGGTGGCGCGGGTCTGGCGATCGAGGGTCAGACCCTACCGGCGCTGCCCGCTTCCATGCGCGCCTTGCTGACCAGCGCAGGGCAGCAGACCAAGGCCCTCTCCCTGGTGGTGCGCACCGACCGAACCCTGCCTGCGCCGATGCCGATCTCCGGCCTGACGCGCATCGACTTCCAAGTGCGCCGGAGCAGGCGCTAGAACCTGGCATGCTTGCCTCCTCGTTTTTATGGAGCCCTTTTCATGGAGTCTCTTGAATGATGCGTTTTCGCGCTTCGGTTCCTCATCGCCGGCAAAGCCAGGCCGTGGTCATCGCCAGCTTGGTGTACGGCCTGTTGCTCCCCCTCGCGACCAGCGCCACGGAGGTCAAGCGATTTCGCGCCGACCGTCGGGAAGCCTTCCTCGAAGGCACGCTGCGAGGCGTGGCGGTGGATCCCCTGGGCGCCTTGTCGCTGGCCACCCGCATCGAGCGCCTGACCCCGCTCGAGGAGCCCTTCGCCTACACCGCGGCACCGCACCCTGATGGCTGGGTGGTGGGCACCGGCCCGGCCGGGCGCGTGCTGCTGGTCGATCGCAAGGGGGCGGTGCGCACGCTGTTCGAGACACCGGAGCCGAACATTTTCGCACTCTGGGTCGACCCCAAAGGCACGGTCTACGCCGCCAGCTCGCCGAACGGCGCCGTGTACCGGCTCGCGGCCGGCGCGCCGGCCGAAGCACTCGAGACGGTCTTTGACCCCGACGCGGTGTATGTATGGAAGCTGTTGGGGGCACGCGATGGCAGCCTGCTCGTCGCCACCGGCCTGCCTGGGCGGCTGTATCGGCTCGACCGCCATGGCGAGCCCGAGCTGCTGATCGACGCTGGCGACCGCCACGTGCGCAGCGTGGTTGCGCTCGACAACGCCACCTTGCTCGCCGGCACCGCCGGGCACGGGCGCATCCTCGAGCGGCGGCCGAACGGCAGCATACGAACGCTCTATGACGGCGCACAGCCCGAGGTGGTCGACCTGGCGCTGGCCGCGGACGGTGCTGTATTCGCCGCCCTGCTCGCCTCCGAATCGAGCCAGGTCGACCTGTCGAGCAAAGCCCGCACCGAGAGCAAAGACAGTGGCTCGGGCGAGACGCCAGCGGTCGAGGTCTCGACCCAGAGCCAGGCGACGGTCGGCTCGCGGCCTGCCGGCGCCTCCGGCGCGCGCAGTCTGCTGCTGCGCATCGCGCCGCGGGGCGCCATCGAGCAAGTGTGGTCCGAGGATGAGGACACAGTGCACAGCCTGCTCTGGCAGGGCGGGAACCTGTGGTTGGGTACCGGCGAAGAAGGTCGGCTCTATCGCCTGAGCGGCCGTCGCATGGTGCTCGAGCACGACCTCGAGGCACGGCAGATCACCGCCATCGTGCCCGCTGCGCCCGACACGCCCCAAGCACCCCCGGTGCTGCTCACCACCAACGATGCGGCTGTCCATGTGCTGGGCACGGGTCCGGCGGCCGAAGGCACCTACACCAGCGAGGTGCTCGACGCCGGTGCCGCCGCCGACTTCGGCACCCTCGGCTGGCATGGCGAGCAGCCCCCGGGAACCCGTATCGACCTGGCGCTGCGCACCGGCATGGCCCAGTCCCCCGATGGCACCTGGAGTGAGTGGACAACGGTCGAGGAACATGGACAGGAGGCGGCCCTGGGATCGCTGCCTGCTGGCCGCTACGTGCAGTGGCGGGCGACCTTTCACGGTACGGCCAAGGCCAGCCCGCGCCTGGTGTGGGCGGAGCTTTCCTACCGCCAACGAAACCAACCACCGGTGATCACCACCTTCGAAGCACTCGACCCGGGCCAGATCCTGGTTCCCAGCAGCTTCAACCCTCAAAACCAGGTGTTCGAGCCCTGGAGCCCGAACCGCGACGGTATCTTCACCAGCCTCAAGAACAGCGTCAGCGACGACAGCGGGAGGCTCAAACCGCTGTGGAAACGGGGCTACCGGACGCTGCGTTGGGAGGCGTCGGATGGCAACGAGGAAAGCCTGCGCTACACGCTGGAGTTTCGACCTGCCGGCGATCGAGCGCAGCCTGCGCACTGGCTCAAGATGGCCGAGGACATCGAAGAAACCTTTTTCAGCTTCGACGCGACGGTGCTGCCGGACGGGGTCTACCGTTTTCGCCTCACCGTCTCGGATGAGGACGCACAGCCGGACCATCTGGGTCTCGAGGCCCAGGCTTCGTCGCCGCCGGTGGTGGTCGATCACACCCCGCCAGCGCTGGTGCACGTCACGCACCGCGACGGCGAGGCGAATACCCTCGAGGTCGTGGTTCGAGACGACATCAGCCCCCTGCGCGACGCGGTCTACAGTGCCGATGGCGGCGCTTGGACGCCCGCACTGGCCACCGATGGCCTGGTCGACGGCCGCAGCGAAACCCTGCGCATCAAAGCGCCCCGAGGCGTGCAGCTTCTGCTCCTGCGAATCATGGATGCCGGCTTCAACGTGGTAACCTTCAACCTGCTCGTAGCCCAAGGCTTGCCATGATCGTTCTTCTGCCATGACGATTCGTCGATGACGATCCGCGCGTCCAGACACCGCATCGCCGTGTATCCCGGGTCGTTCGACCCGTTGCATGAGGGCCATCTCGACATCATTCGCCGCTGTCGCTCGGTCTTCGATCAGCTCGTGGTGGCGGTGCTGCGCAACACCGAGAAGACGGCGCCGCTGTTTTCGGTCGAAGAGCGGGTAGCACTGATCGGCGAGCTACTGACGCCGTGGACCGACTGTCGGGTCGAGACTTTCTCGGGCTTGCTGGTCGATTTCATGGACCGGGTCGGTGCGCGCATTACCGTCCGTGGCCTGCGCGCGGTGTCGGACTTCGAGGCGGAGTTCCAGATGGCGCAGATGAACCGCCGCCTGGACCCACGGGTCGAAACCGTGTTCCTGACCCCGAAAGAAGAGTACAGCTACCTTTCGAGCCGCCTGGTGAAGGAAGTGCATTTGCTCGGTGGCGACGTCTCTGGCTTGGTCCCCGCGCGGGTGCGCGAGCGTATGCAAGCCAAGCGCGCAGACCGCACCGCAGCCGATTCATGAGCGGCGAGATCCGCTCCGCAAGGATCGCTCGAGGTGCGCCCAAGCCGCTCGCGGTCCCGGATGGAGCGCAAGGCGGCTGGCCATGGCAGTCACCTCGCCGTCGGCGCTGGCGTGCTGTCGCCAGGCTGCGCGCCGCTCGCGCTTGGCCACGCATCAGCGTCATCGTTCCGTCGCTCAACCAAGGCGCCTACCTCGAGACTGCTCTGCGCTCGATCCTGCTTCAGGGCTATCCCGACCTCGAGCTGATCGTGGTCGACGGCGGTAGCCGCGACCACAGCCGCGAGATCCTCGAGCACTACAACTCGTGCCTCGCCTGGTGGTGCAGCGAAGTGGATCGCGGACAAGCCCACGCCATCAACAAAGGACTACGAAAGGCGAGCGGCAGCGTGCTCGGCTGGCTGAACTCCGATGATCTATTGTTGCCCGCCAGCCTGTGGCACATCGGTCGAGCCTTTGCGCGCCCAGCGGGTGCGGGCCGCTCGACACCCGACGCCATCGCCGGTCTCAGGCGTGAGGTACGCGAGGACGGTAGTCTGGCGGCTTGCTGGGTGCGCGACCGGCCGCAACCACAGCATCTGCGCCGCTACTGTTGCCTGGCGCAAGAAACCGTCTACTTCCACCGCCGGGTGTACCGTCGTCTCGGCGGCCTCGACGAGAGCATGGGCTTTGCGCTCGACTACGAATACTGGCTGCGCATGCTCGCCTACGGATTCCGCTTCACCCTCCTGCCCGCCTACCTCGGCGGCTGCCGCGACCACCCGCGTACCAAGCGCGCCACCGCCACGCGCCAGCGTGCCCGCGACCTGCGCGTGCTCCATCGCCGCCACCACCTGGGCCGCAACGAGGAAGAGGCGATGATGCGCGGCGGAACGGACTGGGCCCTGCGCATGGCGCTGCTCGAAGACTTCAGCCGCAGCGCTCTGGCACCCTTCCCACACCTGGCGCTCGCTTGTCAGCGCCTGCTCGATCGGCCGAGCGTGGCCCGCCGGGCGCTGTCGCTGTACCGCCGCTACCGCTTCCACCGCCCCCCGGACAGCCCCGGCAACGGGCGACTGCGCGCTTGGGCCCTGGCTCTCGGCGGCGAGCTGATCGCCCGGCGCAGGCTGGACAGGCGCTGGTCCAGACTGCGCCCCGCGAGCGCGATCCAGCGGCGGCGGCTCGCCGTCGAGGAGGTCGCACGCGCGTCGGACGTGTGCCAAGAGCCGAACGACACCCTGGCCTTGGGCAGGGGTTGGTCGTGGTTCGAACAACGCCACGACCTCGTGTGGCGCTGGGCACAGAGTGACGCGGAGCTGCTGGTGCTTCGTCCATCGGGGCGCCGGCGCCACCTGCGTCTCGATCTCGAAACCGGCCCGGGGCTCGCATGGCAGCCGTTCGAGCTGGTCGTGCGCGACGAAGCCGGACGCAACCTCAACTGCCAGCCGATCGATCGCCGCGCCACCGTGGTCGTGGACCTGCCTCTGGCCGCGGGACCGCATGTGCGGCGTTTTCATCTGCACACCGGCGGCACGCAGCAGCCCGCCAGCCGGCACGATCCGCGCGTGCTGCACTTTCGTGCGACCTTCGTGGGTTGGGAAGACGCCCAGCCATTGCTCGACTTGCCCCAGGCCTTGGGCGAGACCGTGCAGGTAATGCCATCCTCGGCCGTGGCGGGCGACATCCTCCCCGCTGTAGAGCTTGCCATGGCGCGCAAACCGCCGCGCGATGGACTGATGCTCGGGGATGGTTGGTCGGCGGCGGATCGCGATGCGCGCGGACCCTGGCGCCAGATCCGCGGCAGTGGCGAGATCGTCGTCACCCGCGCTTCAGGACGCTGCCGCCGGCTGTTGGTCGAGGCCGATCTGCCGGGGCCCCAGCGACCCAGCGCCGCGGCATCCGGCGCTGCGAGCTTCAGAGCTGCGACCCTGAGGCTGATCGACGCCGCTGGCCGTCTGGACGCGAGGCTACTCCCCACCCCTGCCCGCCTCACCAGCGAACCCCTGATCTACCCTCTCGTCTTGACCCGCGGCCACCACATCCGATTGCGTTTGTGCCCATCGCCTGCCGCCACACTCGTGCGGATCCGCGCGATCCGCTGGTGTAGCGAGCGATAGGGAGCGAGTCTCCGGCGCCTTGCTCCGGCGCTGCCATCGCGATCGATTGCGGCAGGGTCGAATACGCGCAAGCTGATATCAGTACGGTATTCAAACGATGCCAGCCGCCGTGCCTATCGGCGCCTTCGCCGGCTGTTCGAAACCGAGGAGACCCACCGATGATTCGAGAAAAGATCCGCAGCCAACGCTCGGGCCTCGCCGTTGTCTTCCTCTTGCTGCTGCTCACACTCGGCCTCGGCTGGGCTCTGGCCATGGCGATCCTCAGCCAGCACATCGTCGCGATCGTGGCCTCGACGCTGGCGCTGTGCGCGGTTACCCTCGCCTACTTTGGCCTGTTCATGGTCAACCCCAACCAGGCCGCGGCGCTCTTGCTGTTCGGTGAGTACAAGGGAACGGTCAAGGGCTCGGGGCTGTGCTGGGCCAACCCTTTCTTGACCAAGCGCAAGATCTCTCTCCGTGTGCGCAATTTCGAAACAGGAAAACTCAAGGTCAACGACGCTTCAGGCAACCCGATCGAAATCGCCTCCGTCGTGGTCTGGAAGGTTGTCGATACCGCTGAGGCCTTGTTCCAGGTCGACGACTTCGAGAACTTCGTCCACGTCCAAAGCGAGTCCGCGCTCCGGGGCCTGGCCACTGGCTACCCCTACGACGCTCACCAGCCAGGTGAGGTGGCGCTGTCCAGCCACACCGCGCGCATCTCGGGCGAGCTGCGCACCCACATCCAAGATCGGCTCCAACAGGCCGGGATCAAGGTGGTCGAAGCGCGCATCAGCCACCTCGCCTACTCGCCCGAGATCGCGGCGGCCATGCTCCAACGCCAGCAAGCCGCGGCAGTGGTCGCGGCCCGTCAAAAGATCGTCGAGGGTGCCGTCGGCATGGTCGAGACCGCGCTCGAGATGCTCTCCCAACAGAAAATCCTCGAGCTCGATAAGGAACACAAGGCACAGATGGTGTCGAACCTGCTGGTCGTCCTGTGCTCCGATCGCGCGGCCAGCCCGGTGGTCAATGCCGGCGCGCTTTCCTGATCGCCGTGCGCACGCGCAAAGCCTTCGCCCTGCGTCTCGATCCCGCCGTCTACCAGGCACTCCGCCGCTGGGCCGGCGACGAACTGCGCAGCGTCAATGCCCGAATCGGATTCCTCCTGCGCCGTGCGCACCGCGATGCGAGGCGCCTCGGGCCACGTGAGCAGGTGCGTGAACAGGTGCCAGACACATTTGGCCAGACACATTTGGCCAGACACACGTGAACAGGTGCCAGACACATTTGGCCAGCCCGTTGCGCCCGTTGCGACGGGCACCGGAGCACGCGCTCAGATCACCATCTCTCCTGCGGCAGATGGCTGAACGCGTGCGTCACGCAGCGCGGCGCCCACGTGCTCGTGCGCGTGGTACGAGCTGCGTACCAGCGGGCCCGCTTCGCAGTGGCGAAAGCCGAGCGACAAGGCGTGGGTACGCAGCTCGGCAAAGCGCTCGGGCGAGACGTAGCGGTCGACCGGCAGGTGATCGCGGGTCGGCTGAAGGTACTGGCCGATGGCGAGCACGTCGACCCCCGCGTTGCGAATGTCGGCGATGGTGAGCAGTAGCTCGTCTTCGGTCTCACCCAGGCCGACCATCAAGGAGGTCTTGATCACCCCCTGGTAACCTCCCGCGTCCCGCCGCCGTGCGGCCTCCGCGAGCAAGCCCAGGCTGCGCGCGTAACGGCTTCCTGGCCGGGCTTCGCGGTAGAGGCGAGGCACGGTCTCCATGTTGTGCGAAAAGACCGCCGGCCGTGCACCGAGAACGATTGCGAGCGCGTCAGGCACTGCGCGAAAATCCGGCACCAGCACTTCGATCCGGGTCTCGGGATTGCGCGCGCGGATGGCCTCGATGACCGCCGCCCAATGCCGTGCGCCGCCGTCTCGAAGATCGTCCCGGTCGACCGAGGTGATCACCGCATGACGCAGCCCCATGGCTGCCACCGCGCGCGCAACGTGCTCGGGCTCGTGCGCATCGACCGCCCGCGGCTTGCCGGTGGCGACCGCGCAGAATCCGCAGCGGCGGGTACACACATCACCCAGGATCATCAGCGTCGCGGTGCCGTGCTCCCCCCAGCACTCGTAGATGTTCGGGCAGCGCGCTTCTTGGCAGACGGTGTTGAGCGACAGACCCTCGACCATGCGCTTGACCTGACGGTAGCGCTCGGGCGTGGCGATTTTGATGCGCAGCCAGTCGGGACGGCGCTGGTGCGGGCGGCGGCTCGGTTCGCCGATTTGGATCAGGTGATGCATGGCCCGTCTAGCTTATCCCGCCCAGGGTCCGGCAAACGGGCTGCTATGCGGCGAGCCGTCGCGCGATCTCTTCGAGGCTCGGCGGCGAGCCGACCACGGTCAACCGGTCGCCAATCTCGAGCCGTGTGTAGCCGTGCGAGATCAGGTTCGCGCTGCCGCGACGCACCGACAGCACCAGCGTGTCGAGTGGCAACCGCAGGTCGCGCAGAGCAATCCCGCGAAGATCGGCGTTCCTGACCTCGATATCGTCGACATCTTGACCACGCTCCATCCCGAGCAGCAGCGCCGCCGCAGTGGGCGATCGCACGAAGTGATCGAGCAGACTGACCAGCGCCAGGCCGGGATCGACGATCACTGCACCGAGCGCCGTGTAGCGTTCCCAATGTGTACGCTCGGCCGAGCGTACGATCAACGTTTGCGTGCCGAAATGCTCGTAGGCCAGCTCGGCGACGCGCAGGTTGTCGGCATCGGACATCAGGCAGATGAAGGCGCGGGCCTCCTTGGCATCGATCGCGGCCAGCGTCTCGAGCGAGTGTGCTCCGACCCCGACGATCTCGAGATCTGCCGCTGGGGTCGCATCTGCCGCACGCTCGCGCTGACGGGTGACGATCTTGACCCGCCAACCATGACCGGCAAGCTGGCGAGCAAGCGCCAAGGACTGCCCCTCGAGACCAAAAATCAACACCAGTGGCGTACCACGCAGGTCGCGCTTGCCCGCCCGCAGGTGGGCCTCTCCGGCGAGATGAATGGCCCACTTCTCGACCGGCGGCCCGAGCAATTGGTTCAGGACAATGACCGCGGTGATCATCGCCCCGAGGCCAGGGCCCCAATCCGGGAAGGCGACCGCCACTTCCTTCGCCAACCCGAGGCCGACGCCGGCCTGGGTGATGAACGCCATCCACGCGATGCGCTTGAGCCGCGCGGGCTCGCCGGCGATGGTGCCACCGAGGTAGGCGCCGACGCCGACGGCGAGCAGGCGCGCTGCGAACAGCAGCAACGCAAGCTGCCACGTTTGCGCCACCACGTCGAGTGCCAGCCCGGCGCCGGTGAGCGTGAAGAAGACCACATAGACCGGCGGCCCGGCGGCATCGAGAAGGCGGCGAAAGTCCGAGCGGAAGGCGGTGTAGTTGGTCACCACAAAGCCGGCGACCATGCACACCAAGAGCGGCTCCACGAAGATCTCGAACGGTAGGTTTGCCGCGCTCGCTGCGCGCAGCCAGTCACCGAGATGAAACACCGACCAGCCGATCGCCAACAGCAAAACCGCCTGCACGCCAGCCGGCATCCGGCGCGCGAGCACCAACGGAATCAGCCGGCCGACCGCGAGGCCGACCGCCACCGCGAGCACGATCTCGGCGAGCACCAGGAGGATGAGGTGTGGATCGATCCCGATCTCACTCAGCAACGCGTCTGCGATCGACGAGCTGATCGCGAACAGCACGATCACCACCACGTCCAGCACGATGGTCACACCCAGCATCATGCGAGTGAAGGGACCCCGCGCCCGCAGCTCGTTGACCACGGCGATCGCCGACGACGGCGAGCGCGCGACCAGCACACTCGCGGCGAGCAAGGCCGCGGCCCAGCGGGCGGGCGGCGGCAGATCGCGCAGCAGCGGCACGGCGTCCGCAGCCAGCAAGATGGTCGCAGTGAGCCCCAAGAAGACGCAGGCGACCAGCCCGGAGGTAACCCAGCGGATGGCCTTGAGCCGGCTCTTGAGCTCGGTCAAATACAGCTCGGCACCGGCAGCAAAGGCGATGAAGGCCAGCGCGAGTTGGTCGACAAAGCGCAGCCGGCCGATCGCTTCCGACGGGATCAACCCCAGCACATAGGGTCCGGCGAGCACGCCGCACAGCAAGAAGCCGGTGATCAGGGGCAGCCGGGCCCGAGCAAACGCAAAGCCGACCTGACGCGAGGCCAGTGCCACCAAGCCGAACGAGGCTGCCACGGCCAGGAGCGCGAACGGTGGGGTCATCGAGAAAGCATTCGCTGTGATCGCAAGGAAGAGAAACGTGATCCACTGAACGCCAGGGTGGCGTCGGGATACTGCGCGCGCGAGACTACCAGCTTTGATTGACCCTTCGCGACCCAGCGCTACATGCCTTCATGCCGGTACGCAAGACGGGCGGAAATCGAGGCCGATGTCGAGCGCGGGGGCGCTGTGGGTCAACCAGCCGATCGAAAGCAGGTCGACGCCGGTCTCGGCCACGGCGCGGGCCGTCTCCGGCGTGATCCCACCCGAGGCCTCGAGCCGGGTCCGTCGCTCCGGGCTCAGAGATGCCTCAGCTCGATCGCGGATGGCCACCGCGCGGTGCAGCGCCTCCGGCGCCATGTTGTCGAGCAAGACGGCATCGACCCCGAGCGCCAGCACCGCCTCGAGCTCGTCGAGCGCGTCGACCTCGATCTCGATCTTGACCAGATGCCCGGCCGCAGCACGCGCGCGTCGCACTGCCTCGGCGGCCGAGCCGGCGATGATCCGGTGGTTGTCCTTGATCAGGATCGCGTCGTCCAGCCCGTAGCGATGGCTGCCGCCACCACCGCAGCGCACGGCATGGGCTTCGAGCGCGCGCAGCAAGGGCGTGGTCTTGCGCGTACCCACGACGCGCGCAGTCGTTCCGGCAAGTTGCTCAACTATGATACTAGTTGCAGTTGCAATGCCACTTAGATGGCTAAGTAGGTTGATGGCTGTTCGCTCGGCCGCTAGCAATGCCCGCGCATTGCCCGCCACCGACACGAGGGTGGCACCTGTTGGGATCGGCTGGCCGTCGTCGGCCACAATGCGGATTTCGGCGCTCGGATCGAGCTGGCGGAAGACCTCGGCAGCGACCGCACCGCCCGCGACCACGCCCGCGCTACGGGTGCGCGCGTCGGCCGTCGCCTGCTGCTGTGCGGGCACCACCGCGTCGCTGGTGCGATCGCCAGCCCGCCCTAGATCCTCGCGCAGCGCGGCGGCCACCAGGTCCCGGTACTGCACCGGATAAAGCGCCGGCACGCGGCATGGGCCGGGCACCCGGTCCGCGGACATCAGGCGATCTCCTCGAGGCACTCGCGCGCGCCGGGTCTATGCGCTGCAGACAAAAGCAGCGAGTCCGAGCCTGGGGTGTAGGTCCAAAAGGCCCGGTGCGCCCAGGCCTCCCGCGCGCGGGGGAAATCGGTGCGCCAGTGGGCGCCTCGGCTCTCCTCGCGCGCCAGCGCCGCGGTTGCCACCATGCGGCCGACGGTGACCAAGTTGGCGGTTTCCGTCGGTCGAGACGGCAACTCGCTGGCCAGGCGATCGAGCTCGAGCAGCGCTTGCCCGAGGCCCTGGCGCGTGCGCTCGAGCCCGAGACTGCGCCAGGCCAGCGCGCGCAAGACCTCGCGGACCGGCGCCTGCGCCTTGGCGCTCGAGGTCCAACCGTCGCGTGCTGGCTGGCGCTGGACCATGCCGCCCCGGCTGGCTGCGTGCGTGCAGCCAGCGATGTCCGCGGCCACGCGCGCACCGAAGACGATGCCTTCGAGCAACGAGTTGCTGGCCAGACGGTTGGCGCCGTGAAGACCCGAGGCCGCCACCTCGCCACACGCCCACAGGCCATCGAGCGAGGTCCGCCCTGCCTCATCCACCGCCACTCCGGCCATGGCGTAGTGCGCGGCTGGGGTGACCGGCAAGGCCTGCACGCGGGGATCGAGGCCCTGCTGGCGACAGTGGGCCCAGACGGTCGGGAAGCGCTCGGGGAAGGCCGCGCCCACGGCCTTGCGGGCATCGAGCCATACCCCTTGACCCGAGGCTTTTTTTCGCCAGATCGCGCGCGCCACGATGTCGCGGGGCGCCAGCTCCGCACGACGATCCAGCGCCAGCATGAAGCGTTCACCGCCCTCATCGACCAGCACCGCGCCCTCACCGCGCAGCACTTCGGTGAGCAGGGGCAAGGAGACACCACGGCATCCGTCGCCGTGCATCACCGCGTCGAGCGCCGTGGGATGAAATTGCATGAAGGCGAGATCCGCGAGCACGGCGCCGGCACGCCCGGCCATCGCCAGACCATCGCCGGTGACCTCGACCGGGTTGGTGGTCTTGGCCCAAAGCTGGCCACAGCCGCCGGTGGCGAGCACCACGGCCCGGCTGCGGTGAAGCACGCAGCAGCCCCCGGCATCGCGTGCCAGCACCCCGACCACCCGGCCATCCTCGATCACCAGGTCTTCGGCGAAGGCGTGCTCGCGAATGTCGAGCTTGCCGTCTTGGCACTGTGCTTCGAGCAGCTTCTCGATCAGCGCGCGCACCAGCTCGGCACCCGTCGCATCACCGCCCGCATGCACGATCCGCGACGCCGAATGCGCGCCCTCACGACCCAGGCGCAGCCGGCCGGCCGCATCGCGATCAAAGCGCACGCCGCGCTCGATCAAACGCCGGATGGACTGCGGCCCTTCCGCCGTCAAGCGCGCCACCAGCCCCTCGTCACACAGCCCGGCTCCGGCCGCCAGGGTATCGGCGGCATGGCTCGCGGGGTCGTCGCGTGCGGACATCGCCGCAGCGATCCCACCCTGGGCCCAGCGGCTCGAGCCGCTCGCCAACCGGCCCTTGCTCAGCAGCGTCACTCGCCGCGGAGCGAGCGACAACGCAGCGCTCAAGCCGGCGACACCGCTGCCGAGCACCACCACGTCGGAGGACGAAACAGCGTCGGCCAGCCGCAGGGAGGCCACAGCCTCGAGCCCCTGGCGTTTCATGCCACCACCGTCAGCCCAGGGCGACCTGCCGGGCGTATGGCGAGCATCCGTGAGACGGCCTGCCGCGCCCGCGCGGCAACCGCCGGCGCGATCTCGACGGCATGTGTCTCGGTGTCGAGCGCGGCCAGGATCTTGGGCAAGGTGATGCGCTTCATATGGGGGCACAGGGCACAGGGACGGATGAACTGAACATCCGGATGCGCGACCGCCACATTGTCCGACATCGAGCACTCGGTGATCATCACCACCCGTTGGGCACCGCTGGCCCCCACGTAGTTGATCATGCCTGCGGTGGAGCCGACAAAGTCCGATTCCGCCAGCACCTCGGGAGGGCATTCCGGATGTGCCAGCACCACCAGGCCGGCCTGGGCTCGGCGAAAGCCGCGGATGTCTTGGGCGGTGAAGCGCTCGTGCACCTCGCAGTGACCGTGCCAAAGAATCAGCTCGACCTCGGTTCGTTCCGCCACGTAGTGACCCAGGTACTCATCGGGCAAGAAGATCACCCGCGGCGCAGCCAACGACTCGACCACCTCGACCGCGTTGCCCGAGGTGCAGCAGACGTCGGTCTCGGCTTTCACCTCGGCGGAGGTGTTCACATAGCTGACCACCGGCACGCCCGGGTAGCGCTGGCGCAGCAGCCGGACGTCGGCGCCGGTGATCGACGAGGCCAACGAGCATCCAGCCTGTGGATCGGGGATCAGCACCGTCTTGGCGGGATTGAGCAGCTTGGCCGTCTCGGCCATGAAATGGACGCCACAAAGAACGATCAACTCGGCGTTTGTATCTACGGCCATCCGGGCCAAGGCCAGCGAATCACCCGTGAGGTCGGCCACGCCGTGGAAAATCTCGGGCGTTTGGTAGTTGTGGGCCAGGATGACGGCATTTTTTTCGCGCTTCAGACGGTTGATGGCCGCGATATAGGGCGCGTGAATCGGCCACTCGATGGCTGGAATCACGTCTTTGACCCGCTCCCAGAGATTCGAGGTTGCGCGCTCGACATCCGGCGTGAACGGCAAGACCGCTGCTCGATGCGTGCTCGATGGGCTGATTGCGGTGTTCATCGGAGGGGCTCCTAGGGCTCGCAAGACGTTACGGGCCTATTATGCTCGAAATGAGCATTTCGGAGTTGAAAGAAAAACGCTGCTTCGAGACCGGCCTGCGGGCTGCTCGCGGCAGCGTGCTTCGACGCCGTTATGCTAGCAATGAGTATATACCCCTGTCAAGCCCTGCCGGCAGCCGGCCATGGCCACCGGTGGCGCGGTCCCAGACCTCGGCCACGGCACCTCTGCTAGATTGCCGTGCATGGCAGGAAACTCCTTCGGCCAGGCCTTGCGCATCACCACGGCCGGCGAGAGTCACGGCCCTGGCAACGTGGTGATCATCGACGGTGTGCCGCCGGGCCTGCCGCTCGATAGCGACGATCTCGCCCGCGACCTGGCCCGCCGAAGACCAGGGCAGTCGTCCCTGGTCAGCCAGCGCGGGGAGCCGGATCATCCGCGCATCCTCTCGGGCGTGTTCGAAGGCGAGACCACGGGCACCTCGATCGCCATCGTGATCGACAACCACGACCCGCGCCCGCGCGACTACGCGGCGCTGCGCGATCGCTACCGTCCCGGCCACGCCGATTTCACCTTCGACGCCAAGTACGGGCGCCGCGACCACCGCGGCGGCGGGCGATCGAGCGCGAGAGAGACCAATGTGCGGGTAGCCGCCGGCGCGGTCGCCAAGAAGCTTCTAGCCCGGGCGCACGGCGTGCGGATCGTCGGCTGGGTCGATCAGGTCGGAGATGTCGTCGCCGAGCTGCCGGCACCCGAGGAGGTGACCCTCGAGCAGGTCGAGGCGAGCCCGGTGCGCTGTCCCGATCCCGCGGCTGCAGGCCGGATGATCGCGCTGATCGAGGCGGTACGCGCCGCACGCGACTCGATCGGCGGGCGTGCCACGATCTGCGCCACAGGCGTTCCTGCGGGCTGGGGCGAGCCGGTATTCGACAAGCTCAAGGCCGACTTGGGCAAAGCGCTCTTCAGCCTGCCCGCCGTGCTCGGGGTCGAGTACGGCGCGGGTTTTGCCGTCGTCACGGCCCGCGGCAGTGAGAACAACGACCCCTTCAGCGTGAAAAACGGCCGCATCGAGACCCGTGGCAACCGCCATGGCGGCATGCTCGGCGGCATCTCATCGGGCATGCCCATCGTGCTGCGCTGTGCGGTCAAGCCGACCAGCTCGCTGCCCCGCGAGCAGGAGACCGTGACCCGCGACGGCATGCCCACCACCATCGCCACCAAGGGTCGCCATGACCCATGCTTGCTGCCCCGCTTCATCCCGATGGCCGAGGCCATGGTCGCGATCGTGCTCGCCGACCACATGCTGCGCCAGCGGTCGCTTCGAGAATGAGCTGCTGGCAGCCGGACGGCGTTTGAATCGGCGCCTCTCGCATGCTGCCTGCCAGCTCAGCGGTAGCGTGTCTTCAAGACGCCCAGGTGGTGCCGGGAATGACCCGCGATGATGTAGATCAACGCTCGCACGGTAAACCTACAGTCTGAAGCAACACCCGTTCTCCCGAGCACGGCCTGGTCGAAGCTGGCGAAGAGCGCGATGTTGGCCGAGCGAAGATGCTCGAACTCCCCGATCAGCGAGGCCGGGGCCCGCCGCGCGAAATCAGCGCCCGCCACAAAGGCATGCTGGTCCATTCCGGGCATCGCGCTACCGTCTCCCCGCGCGAAGCGGAAGGCGCGTCCGCTGAACTCCCGTTCCGCATCGATCACGTGGCCCACCAGCTCGCGAACACTCCATTTCTCAGGCGCATAGCGCGTATCCCAGGCGGCCGCAGGCATCCCAGCCAGGAGCTCCAGCCAAGCAGCCTGATCCGTACGAAGAACCCGGAGAACATCTTCTTCCAACACCTTTCCAATATAAGTTTCATAAAATTCGTCATACTCGCCGATCCGGGGACGCCACTGCAATGCATGGGTCATGACCAATCCTCCATCCAGGTGCCAGACACCTTTGGGAACCTCTTCATCCTCCCTCCTGCGCCATCGAGATGCCTGGCAAGCCGACCCCGAGCGCCGGACGCTCGCGCAGCACCTCGCGACGAAAACGGAAGATCTCTGCCGGACGACCACCGGTGTGCGCGTCTTGGCGGCCGGTTCCTTCGACCAGGCCGCCACGCTCGACCAGGCCGCGAAAGTTCTGCTTGTGCAGTGGCATTCCGGCCAGGGCTTCGACCACGCGCTGGAGCTGGAGCAGCGTGAAGGTCGGCGGCGCGAGCTCGAAGACCACCGGCCGATAGCGGATCTTGCCGCGCATGCGGCCGATGGCGGTCGCCAGGATGCGCCGGTGGTCATGAGCCATGGGGCGACCGAGAAGCGGGCGCTCGGCGGACACCTCAGCCAGCGGCCCGCCCCGAGGGCGCGACCGGTCGCGATGCGCTTCGACCACCAGCTCGGCTTCGTAGAGCAGCTCGTAGCGGTCGAGCGCCCGTTCACCATCCCATGGTGCGCCACCGAGACCGAAGGCGATATCGATCCGCTCCCGACGCTGGCGCCGCAGCTTGGCGTCCGCTTCGTTCGATGCGATCCAGTCGGCGAGCGCCGGTTCCACGCGCGCAGCGAGGATCTTCGGCCGACCCGCACGCCAGTCCTCCCACGGAAAGTACTCGTACCATGCGCGCCATGCCGTAGCGTCGACCGCGCTGCGCTCGCGCACCAGGGTGAGGTAGCCGATGGAGATCACACGCGGCCCACCCTGGCGCTCGCCGAGCTCACGATGACGGTCGCCGAAGGTATAGAGCTGTTCGGCGTAGCCCAGCGCGAGCCCGGTCTGCGCCCGCACCCAGCCGCGCAATGCCAGCTCGAGGGTGCGGTCCTGCTCGGGATCGAGCGGACCGAAGGGCAGGGCATCCGGCGCGCTGCCGGAGGCGAGACCGTCCGTCGCCTCGCGGGTGAGGACCAGCACGCGTGGCTCCTGGTCGGTCACCGCCAGCACCACAGCATTGAGGCCGATCACGATCGGCCGGGATTCGACACGGCTCATCTCGCACCCTACGCTACTGAAAGGCCCACCCCAACGCCAGCGCTGGTGTCCCACGCCCTCGGCCGTCGCCAGCCTCGATCCTGGCGATCCTTCAACGCGTACACCCTGTGAAACGCCACCTTGGATGCTGCGATAGGCTCATGAGCATGAAAGCGTCGTTCCTGCCCGCTGCCCGGCTCGGCAGGCTGGCGGTACCCCCGTGGGCTGCCACCGCATGGATGCTCATCTTGCTGCCATCGACACCTGCCGCACCGCAGGCTCAGATCGTTTTCACCGACGTCACCGCGCCTGCCGGTCTCGCCTTGCCTGGCGTCCTCACCGAGTCTGTGGCCTGGGGCGATATCGACGGAGACGGCGACAGCGATCTCTACTTGTCCAACAACGGACCCAATGTCCTGCTGCGCAACGATGGCCTCGACCCCCAAGGCCAGCCTGTGTTCACCGACATCAGCGCCGCGGCCGGTGTCGATCATCCCGGTTTCTCGGTCGGAGCAGCCTTCGGCGATCTGGACAACGACGGCGACAACGATCTGTACGTGGTCTCGTTCGGTGCCGGACCCGACGCCCTGCTGCAAAACGCTGGCACCGACCCAGGGGGCATCACCCATTTCACCGACATCACCTTTGCAGCGGGTATCGTCGACCAATCCTCGAGCCGCGGCATGGCCCTGGTCGACGTCGACCGCGACGGCCTACTGGACATCTACGTCAACGCCATCGGTCCCGATATTCTCTACCACAACCAGGGCGGGCTGGTATTCACCAACATCGCAGCCGCAGCGGGCGTCGACACCAACACCGGGCAGGGCGTGGGTGTGGTGACCACCGATGTCAACGGCGATGGCCTGATCGATCTGTTCACGGGCAACCTCTCTTTTGATCCCAACCGTTTGTTTCTCAACCGAGGCGACGGGACCTTCTTCGACAGCACGGTAGCCTCCCACATCGATCAAGCAGGCCTGGGCATGGGCGTCTGCGCCCTCGACGTCGACAACGACCTCGACATCGACCTCTATTGGACCGCCTGGCCCGGAAGCGAGGCCTTCCCGCAACCGAATGCGCTCTACCTAAACCAGGGTTCCTTCGGCGTGCGTCCCAGCATACCGATCTTCGACAACGTTACCGTCGCAGCCGGTGTTGCCGACACGGAGGGCTGGGGAATAAGCTGCAACGCTGGCGATATCGACAACGACGGCTATCAGGATCTCGCCATCAGCAATGGTTTCTCGCCTTCCTCGGGTGCCAACGTGCTCTTTCACAATCAGGGTGACGGGACGTTCGCTGACGTCAGCCCTGCACTCAGCGGCGGTGCGCGATTCGACGGCCGTGGTGTGGCCTTCGCCGACTTCGATCTCGATGGCGACGTCGATCTGGCCCTCAGCGGCGGTCCGAGCGCCGACACCCGCTTGTGGCGCAACGACACACAGACCACCGCCCATTCGCTGACGCTCAACCTCCGTGGGACGGTTTCCAATCGCAGCGCCATCGGCGCCCGCGTGGAGGTCGAGACCGGGCTCACGACACTCGCGCGCGAGGTCTCGGGCGGTGCCGGCCGTGGCTCCCAAAACGACCTCCCGCTCGAGATCGGTCTGGGTGCGGCAACGCGCGCGCGCACCGTCTGCATCCGCTGGCCGAGCGGCCTCAGCAGCGAGGCCACCGACCTCGACGCGGATCGCTCACACACCGTCGTCGAAAGCCTGATCTTCGCCAACGGCTTCGAGCGCGGCGACGCAAGCGCCTGGCAAGGCGCGCCCCCGAACCCCGAGCCCGAGCGATAGGCGCCCTGACTGGCCACCGGCTGCTGGCTGCCCGCAGTGGGCCCGGCAGCAGCGATTCGATGCGCGGCATCGACCGGGCCGGCATTCCGGCGCGGGATCATTCCGGGGTGGGCCGGGTGTGCCCGCGGACGCGGTCGAGCGCTCGGAACAGCTTGCGCATGGCAACGCTCGAGGCCAGACGGTCGCGCTCGCCGCGCCGTGCCCAGCGCAGCGCCACGTGACGCAGAGCGCGCGGCGCGGCGCCAGAGAGGGTCACCGGTGCCAGACGAAGGGTCACCCGCAGGTGGGTGAAGGCATGCTCGACGCTGAGCATCGTGCCCGCGGCCACCCCCGCTGTCGCCAGGTCCTCGCGCAAAAGGCGCTCGAGTGCGACGCGGTCGTCTTCACCCGGTTCGCGGGTCGTGCTTGGGAACTCCCACAGCCCGCCGAGCAGTCCGGGCGGGCGCTGCGCCATCAAGTAGCGGCCGCCACGCACGATCAGCGTCACCACCCAAATCGCCTCGGGTACTGCGCGCCGCGCGCGACGCAGCGGCAAGGACGCCTCGACGCCGGCCGCGCGCCCGAAGCAGGTGGTCTCGAGCGGGCACTGCGCGCACAGCGGGCGGCGCGGCACGCAGATGCGCGCGCCGAGCTCCATCAATGCCTGGTTGAAGTCGCCAGCCATCCCCTTCTCCGCCGCGACCAGGGTTTGCGCACGCTGCCACAGCCGCGCGGTCACCGACGGTGCGTCGATCGGCGCCTCGATCCGCTCGAGCCGTGCCAGCACCCGCTTGCCATTACCGTCGACCGCGGCGACCGCCTCGCCGCAGGTGATCGAGGCCACAGCACCGGCGGTGTAGCGACCCACGCCGGGCAAGCACTGCCAGTCAGACGCAGAGCCCGGCATTCGGCCACCCCGCTCGCGCACCACGGTGCGCGCGGCGCGATGCAGATTGCGCGCGCGGCGGTAGTAGCCGAGTCCCTCCCAGTGCTTGAGAACTTGCTCTTCAGAGGCCGCAGCGAGCACCGCGACGTCCGGGAAGGCCTGGAGCCAGCGGCGATAGTAGGGTTTCACCGCAGCGACCCGTGTCTGCTGCAGCATCACCTCGGAGAGCCATACGCGATACGGGTCGCGCGTACGCCGCCACGGCAGATCCCGGGCCTGGGCGCGGTACCAGGCGACCAAGGTGCGATGAATCCACGCGGCACGCTGGGCGTCGTTCACGTGGCTAGCGCCCGGTTGTCGAGCGCTCGGCCCGTGCCGTGCGGAGGGTTGTCATCACAAGCCCTTGACCAAGTCCCGAGCCGGGCGCGTGCCGATCGCTCGAAGCAGCGTCTCAGGACGCCACAGCATCGCCGCTTTGCCCGCGCACCGCGGCCTGCGGGTCGTGGATGCCCACGCAATCGAGCATGAAAGCGTAGATCAAGGCCAGCTCTTCGAGCGCCTGGTAGCGACCCGAAGGACCCCCATGCCCGGCGCCCATGTTGGTGTGTAGCAAGAGGCGGCGGCGACCACGGCCGAGCGCACGCAACTTGGCGACCCACTTGGCCGGCTCCCAGTACTGCACACGCGGATCGTTGAGACCGGCGGTGACCAGCAGATGCGGGTAGTTGTGGCCGCGGACGTTGTCGTAGGGCGCGTAGCTGCGCATGAGGCGGAAGGCTTCGGGATCTCTCGGGTTGCCCCACTCCTCGAACTCGCCGACCGTCAGTGGGATCGATTCGTCGAGCATGGTGTTGACCACGTCGACAAAGGGCACCTGGGCCACCGCAGCATGGAAAAGCTCGGGACGCATGTTCAGCACCGTGCCGACCAGCAGACCACCCGCCGATCCGCCTTGGATGACCAGCTTCTCCGCTGCGGTATCGCCGCGTTCGATCAGATGCTCAGCAACGGCGATGAAATCGCTGAAGGTATTGCGCTTGTGTTGCAGTTTTCCTTGGTCATGCCAGCTTTCTCCCAGCATGCCGCCGCCGCGCACATGCGCCAGCGCGAAAACGAAGCCGCGATCGATCAAGCTCAAGCGTGTAGCGCTGAATACCGGGTCAATACTCATGCCATACGAGCCATAGCCATACAGGAGGCACGGTGATGGCCCCCCGCTGCTGCCGGGCTCGCCAGAGTTCGAAACGGGTTTCTTGCGCAACAACGTGACCGGGACCGCTACGCCGTCGTCCGCGCGTGCGAACAGCCGCAAGGTTTCATAGCGCGATGGATCGTAGCCACCGAGCACCGCGTCGCGCTTGCGCGCCGTGACTTCGAGGCTGGTAAAATTCACGTCGTAGACCGTGCGCGGTGTCACCAGCGACGTGTACTCGAAACGATAGTGCTCGCTGTCGGGTTCGAGGTTCTCGCCTGGCGTGACGGTGTAGGCCGCTTCGGGCATGGGCACCGGCTGGGTTTCGCCGGTATCGAGCCGGCGGATGAACAGCCGGCGCAAGCCCGCCTCGCGGACAAAAATCACCATGTGATGCGCAAACAATTGCACGCCTTCGAGCGTCACACCCGGACGGTGTGCGATCACTTCCTCGGGCACGGCTTCGGGCTCGTTCACCGGCACGCGTTCGAGACGAAACTCCTTGGCCCCGGCGTTGGTCCGCAGGTAGAAGTGATCGCCATGGTGTGCGAGCGAGCACTCGACTCCTTGGACCCGCTGGCGCACCGAGCGAAACGACCCTTCGGGATCTTCAGCATCGAGCACACGATGCTCGGTGGTCACGCTGGAGGCCGATTCGATGACGATGAAGCGCCCGCTGCGTGTCTTGTCGACCGACACATGGAAGCGTTCGTCCGGATCGCGGTAGACGGTCTCGTCGTCTGGAGGCGGCGTGCCAAGCACGTGGCGAAGCACGCGGTCTGGCCGGTGGCTGCCATCGCGACGGGTATAAAACACCGTCTTGCCGTCGTTGCTCCAGGCCAGACCGTAGCCCACGTTCTCGATCACATCCTCGAGCAGCGCGCCGGTCGCGAGATCCTTGAAGCGCAGGGTGTGCTGCTCGCAACCGAGGGTGTCGAAGCCAAAGGCGAGCCAGCGGTGGTCATCGCTCAGCGCATAGATGCCGAGCTGCAAGTAGTCATGGCCGCGGGCGAGGACGTTGAGATCGAGCACGGTCTCTTCGCGCGCACCCGCGACCAGCCGCCGGCGCACGTAGCGGGGATACTGCCGTCCCGCCTCGGTGCGCCGGTAGTAAGAATAGTCGCCACGCCGCGCGGGCACCGTAACATCGGTCTCCTGGATGCGGCCAACCATCTCGTCATAAAGCGCCCGCTGGAGCGCTTCTGTCGGGGCCATGACCGCCTGGGTATAGGCATTCTCGGCTTCCAGATACGCCCGGACCTGTGGCGACTCACGCGCGCGCAGCCAAAAGTAGTCATCCACCCAGCGCTCGCCATGCAGCGTGGTCACCTGCGGCTCGCAGCGCGCCACGGGCGGCTTGCGCACGGTGCCGGCCACACCCACGCCGCCGAGAGGTCGATCGTGGATCGGAGCATGGGCCGTCTCGGTGCTCGGCCCAGGCCGAGTATCGCTCTGGGGCGAGGCGAGCGCTGAGGCGATCGGGGTTCGGCTCAAGACATCACTCCCCCAAGCGGCCCGCGCTGGCGGCAATGAGCGGGTCGTACCCGCGAGGTGCAGCGCCGATCTGCTCGAGAATCCAACATTTCGGGAATGGAGAAGGTTCCGGCACAACCGTCTGTGGCGGGTGGCTTCCAACCGGTGGCACCGGCCGCAAGACGCCAGCAAGGTGGCCGGCGTGATCCTACACCAAGATCCCGCCGAACAGCCCCGCTGCCATCTCCTACCCGATCCTAGCCAGCGCGCGGTCGAGGTCAGCGATGATGTCTCCGACCGGCTCGATGCCGACCGACAGCCGCACGCCGCCTGGATCGATCCCCGCCGCCACCTGCTGTTCGATCGGGATCGGCGCGTGGGTCATCGACGAAGGATGCTCGATCAAGGTCCGAATCTGGCCCAGCGACACCGCCAGCGTCACGGTCAGCGCGTGCTTGGCGAGATGGTCCATCATCCGCGTACCGGCGGCACGCGCCCCCTCACCGGCACCGGGAAGCACGAAGTAGATGAGGCCGCCGGGCGCGAAATCGCCGTCCAGATCGCGCATCTGTCGCTCGGCCAACGCGTACTGCGGATGGCTCCGGAGCCCCGGATACCGCACCCGCGCGACCTTCGGATGCGCCTCGAGAAACGCCGCCACCGCCTGCGCCGTTTGCCGCTGCCGGCGGCTGCGCAGCGCCAGCGTCGGCAGCCCGTAGACCAAGGCCGGCCAGGCCGCTTTGGGCGACAGTACGCCGCCGAAGTCCTTGCGGTACAGCAGGAGATCGGGCTCGAGCAGGCGCGGAGCGACGACAGCGCCACCCATGTCGGTACCGAAGCCTCCGATGTTCTTGGTCAGGCTGTGGACCACCAAGTCGGCACCCAGCAACAGCGGCCGCTGGCAGTAGGGCGTGGCGAAGGTGTTGTCGAACACCGTAAACACCAAGCGGCGCGGCGGACGGCCAGCGTTGACAGCACGCACGGCCTCGGCGATGGCCTGGATGTCGAGCAGCTCAAGGGTCGGATTGGCGGGTGTCTCACCGTACACCGCCATGATCGCGTCATCCTCGGCCAGAAGCGCAGCCAAGCGTGCAGGATCGCGCAGGTCTTCGAAGATCACCCGGATCCCGAAACGGGGCAGCCAGTTGACCAGCAGGGAGTAGGTACAGCCATAGACGGTGGGGTGCACCACCACCGCATCGCCGGCGCGCAGCAGCACCCCCAAGGCGGCGGAGATCGCTGCCATACCGGTGGCGAAGGTGACCCCGACCTCTCCCCCTTCGGCTTGCGCCAGGTTGTCTTCGAGCATGCCTCGGCTGGGCTCGTCGAGCCGATCGTAAATGTAGATCGGCGCCTGACGGTGGCGGTTGAACTCCGGATTGGCAAACTCCTGAAAACCTTCTGCGCCGCGCGCCACGCTCTCCAGGCGGTAGGCTGCCGATGAACTGATCGGCGGCACGATGTGGTCGCGATAGGTCCACTGGGGACTGCGCATGCGCCCGTGGATCAGGCGAGATTCCGGATGGTAGTCGCGACGGCTCATTTCGTATCCTCCTCGAGGGCGAAGCTCACGGACCCCGGCGATACTACGGCGCACAGGGACCAGCCAGCCCCGTCCATGAGGGTAGCCGTGTGCCCTAGAATCGACCGATGAACACCCCGCTGCCGGCGCTCCCCGACTTCATCGCCCGCGCGATGCCCTTCGACCGGCGCATGCTGGCGCTCGAAGACGCGCCGAACGCCGGCCTCTTGCTTCACTGCATCGACCATGGTGCGCGCACGGCCCGGCCGGTGCTGATGCTCCACGGCAATCCGACGTGGAGCTTCCTGTGGCGCAAGGTGATCGCCCGGCTCGACGGCTTTCGCTGCCTGGCGCCGGACCTGCTCGGGCTCGGACTCTCGAGCAAGCTGCGACGCTTGAGCGAACACACTGTCCGCCGCCACGGCGAGGCGATCGCCGAGCTCATCCGCCGTATGGCACTCGAGGACATCGTCTTGGTGGTGCAAGATTGGGGCGGTCCGATCGGCCTGGCCGCGGCAGCCCGCGTGCCCGAGCGCATCGCTGGCGTGGTGATCGCAAATACCGCAGTGATCTTGCCCAAACAGCCGCGCGGCACGGCCTTTCACCGCTTCGCCCGCATGCCCGTGGTCTCGGACCTGGTCTTTCGGCTGTTCGGTTTCCCGCTCCGGCAACTTCACCGCGCGCAGGGCGATCCCGGCTCGATCCGCGGTGACGTCGCTCGTGCCTACCGCTGGCCGCTTCGCCACCTGCACGACCGGGTGGCACCGCTGGCGATGGCGCGCATGGTTCCCGACGGCCCCGACCATCCATCGCTCGGCGAGATGCGCCGAGGGCAGGCCTGGATCGAAGCCTTCCCAGGACCTGTGGCGCTGGTCTGGGGCCACCGCGACCCGGTCCTCGGCCGTGCGCTGAAGCGCCACGCCCAAGCGCTCGAAGGGGCGCTCTTGACCGACACCCCAGCCGGCCACTTCCTGCAAGAGGAGGTACCCGACGAACTCGCCGCGGCAGTGCGCACGGTGGCCGAGCGAAGCGCGTAGCCAGCGCTCCAAGCCACAGGAACGATCATGCGAGATGAAGGCGTCATCAAGTTCAGCGCGGAGCACCAGAATCAGCCCCTGTCGGCGAGGCGCTACGGCGCTTTGGCCTGCACCCTGGTCGCCTGGCGAGAAATCCTTGCTCGCAGCGGACTGGTCGGCCAGGATCCCGGTCGTTACGGCGGCTTCGGCTACGGCAATGTCAGCGCCCGCACCGGCGCACCGAGAGCGCCGCGCCACCAACGATCGTTTCTGGTCTCCGGCACCCAGACCTCGGGCCAAGCGTGCATGGGCCTCGATGACTTCTGCCTGGTCGAGACCTGCGATCCGGAGCGCAACGCGGTCGCCAGTCGTGGCCTGGTGCTGCCCTCATCGGAGTCCATGACCCACGGCGCGCTCTACGATCTCGGAAGCCATATCCGCGTGGTCCTGCACGCGCACAGCCCGGTAATCTGGCGCCGGGCACGGGCCTTGCGCCTTCCCACCACCGACCCACAGGTGCCCTATGGCACACGGCGTATGGCGCGTGAGGTTTCGCGCTTGTACCAAGAAACAGCGCTGGCCGAAACCCGGGTGCTCGCCATGGGGGGCCACCAAGACGGTGTCATCGCCTTCGGACGAAGCGCTCGCGAGGCAGGCTGTGCCTTGATCGAAACGCTCGCGGGTGCCTACCAAGCAGCGTGTGCGGATGGCCGAGGACGCCTGTGCTCGATGGCCTGACGCAGCAGGGCTGCGCAGCGATCCCGATGCGCCACAGCCGCTGCGCCACAGCCGCTGCCCAGCGCTCAATGCAACCAGCCACCAGGCGGCGCTTCCACCCGCCAGGTCTCGTTCTCCTCCACCGCCCCTGGGGCAGCTTCCTGCAAGGCCCAGCGCTGGCGCTGGCGCGTGTTGCGCCGCCGCCGTAGCGCGTAGGCGAGCAGGAAGAGTGCCGTGATCGAGAGCCAATGAAGCGCCGGGCTGGTGGCCAACGGCAGCAGTCGGCGCCAGCCCGCGACGCTGTGCCAAAAGCGCGCCTCGACCGCAGCCAGCGGCTCGCCGGTCACCGCCGCGAATGCTTCCGCGAACGACGCGCCATCGTTCACCCGCGCAAGGATGCGGGCGACCGCGCGATCACCGTAACGATCGAGCAGCCAGCGCACCACCGCGCCCGACAGCGCGTAGGCGCGCCCGGAAGCATCGGGACCGACAGGAAATGCGCGTTCGAGTGAGATCAGCGACGGATGTCCGCGGCGCATGGACGCCAGCACGAGCTGCAGGCGATCGCCCAGGCCATAGGGGGCGGCGGCCATGGCCACGCCCTCGTTGAACCAGCGCGCGACCGGTCGCCGTCCGGCCGCGCGCGCCACCAGCACATGCGCGATCTCATGCAGCAGCACCGACTCGAGGGTGCGGTCCGGGTACCAGGGCGAGCGCGCCGGCATCAGCACCACCAAGCCGATCGGCCCGATCGCATAGCCAGCCATCCAGGCCGGTACCCGGCGTGCCGGCGGGGTGCCTTCCTCAGCCAGCACCACGCGGATCGGGGGTCCTGGATGCTCGAGCCCGACCAGCGTCATCACCCGCGCCAGCCGCGCGGGTTCGAGCTTGCCGAGCCGCGCCGCCACCGGCGCCAACGCCGGGCTGGCCTCGAAGCGTAGGATCGGCAGCGAGGGTTGGGCAGTGTCGGTGTCGGTGTCGGCGTCCGCGGCCACGCCCCGCGCCGCGAGCAGCAGCAGGGCGAGGAGCATGCCGAGCGCCCGCCTCGAGCGACCCGGGACGGGACCAGGATCCGGCGAGCTTTCCCCTCTACGGACAACGCCCGGCCCACTATTTGCGCGGCTGCGGGGGGCGATCATCGCGCGCGCGCTCGCTTGCGGCGGCGCGCCTGCACCGCGACGCTGGCGAGCCACAGGCCGGCGAAGATGAACAGCCGGTAGCGGTCGGGCGGTTCCAGGCTTTGAAGCACCAGGCCGGCCCCGATCCAGGCGGAAACGAGCACCAAAGCGGCACGGAAAACAGCCGCCGCCAGCACGATGCCGACCAGCGCCCCGACCGCGCCGAGAGCCCAAATCCACGCACCGAGCAAAGCGGCCCAGGGTTGCGCCAGCCACAACACCCCGAGGCCACCGGCCAGGATGCCGGCCAAGGTCACCGCCAGGCGTTGGGCCATGAAGGCGACCACCACTCCCGCCAGACCGAGGGCGAGGGCGAGACCGAGCCGCATCATCTCGCTGTCGGCGGTGACCAGCTCGCGTGCCAGCTCCAGACCGAGCAGGAAACCGACCGCGCCGAGCGCCAGCCAAAAAAGATGTCGACCGGCGATCAGCAGCAACGCGCCAACCAGCAGCGGCAGGATGGGATCGAGGGTGTTGAGGTAGACGGCTGGATCAAGCATCGGGCCTCCGGACCCGCCACCCAGCATGTCGACCTGGCTCCATCGGCGAACGGCAGTACAATCAGGGCGGCCGGCCGCGAGCCTATCGTGCGTTTGCGCCGTGCACGCCGGGACCGCCATGCACGCTCTTACCGACCAGGAAGCCGAGCGAAGGAAACGCCTGCCGATCATCCATCCCGATGGTGAAGCATCACACCTCGATGTGCGCATCGACCTGCCGCTGGCCGGCACATCGGTGGCTGGCGACCTCGTGGTGCTTTACCTGCACGGCTTCGGCTCGAGCCAGGAAGGCGACAAGGCCTGCTACTTTCGCCGCCGGATGGTGGCCGCCGGCTTGTGCGTCGCCAGCTTCGACTTCGAGGGACACGGCGGATCGGGCGGCTCGCTGTTCGATCTCAGCCTGTCGCGCAACCTGGCGAACATCGCGCGCGTGCACCAATATCTTCGCGAGCAAGGCTGCCGGCGGCTGGTGCTGTTTGGCTCTTCGATGGGCGCGGCGGCAGCGCTGTGGTACGCCGCCGAGCACGGTGCAGGCGTGGTGGCGGCGGTGATGATCGCACCCGCGCTCGACATGGAAGCGCATCTGTGCGCGCGGGTCGGCGCAGCGGGGTTGGCTCAATGGCAGCGGCAGGGCCGCACCACGTTGCTGCACCAGGGTCCGTCCGGCGATCCACGGCCAATCGAGGTCGGCTGGGGGCTGATGGCGGACCTCAGGCGCTATCGCAGTGCGCGGCTGGCCACGCGCTACGCCACACCGAGCCTCATCTTCCAAGGGCGAAACGACGCCACGGTCTCCTGGCGCGCGGTGCTCGATTTTCTCGAAGCCTGCCCGTTCGAAGCCATCGAGCTGCACCTGATCGGCGACGGCGACCACCGCCTGCTCGAGCGCAAGGACCATCTCTGGCGCATGGCGCGAAGCTTTCTCGCCGCCCGCCACCTGCTGCCTTGCGAGCCGGCATGAGCACTTGCGCACGAACCCTTGTCTGGGCGCATCTCGGCGCATTCCCCTACCGGCCCGCCGAAGCGCTCCAAGCGCGGCTGCGCGCGGGGCTGCGCGCGGGCGAGCAGCCCGAGCATCTGCTCACCCTCGAGCATCGCCCACCGGTCTTCACCCTCGGGCGCAATGCCACCCCGGCGGACATCACCTCGGCCGAGGCCTGGCGCGCCGCACGCGGCATCGAGGTCCACACCAGCGATCGCGGCGGCAAGGTCACCTACCACGGCCCCGGGCAGCTCGTGGCCTACCCGATCCTCAATCTCGATCCGGATCGCCGCGATATCCGGCGCTACGTTCGTGATCTCGAACGCGTGATCATCCGCACCCTCGCTGAGGTCGGGATCGCGGCGTGCGTGCGCGAAGGGCGGGAGTTTGTCGGCGTCTGGACCGGCGGTGAAGGCGACTGGCGCAAGATCGCTTCGATCGGAGTCCACCTATCGCATTGGATCACCACCCACGGTTTTGCACTCAATGTCAATAGCGAAATGGGACATTTTGACGGCATCGTCGCCTGCGGTCTACAACAGGTGACCATGACCTCGATCGCGCGTGAACTCGGCCACGCTCCCCCCCTTCGTGCACTCGCAGCCCATTGCGTCCGGCGCGCCGCCGAGGTCTTCGACCGGCGGCTGGTGACGGCGGATCAAACAGCAGTCGAGGCCTTGCGCCAGCTCGGGCTCAGCACCAGCAGCGGCCAGCGGGGCTCCGGGGAGCCCGGGCAGCCATGAGCGAAACGCCCTCTCCGCCCACCCAGGGCTGGTGCGAGGAAGACACCCGAACCTTCCTCGACCTGGCGCGCTACGCCGTGCCCGGGCGCGAAGCGCAGATCGCCGCGTTGGTCGACCTGGTACCGGCCAGTGAGAAGCCTTTCGACATCATCGACCTCGGCTGCGGAGAGGGCCTTTTGTCCGCAGCCCTGCTCGACCGCTTTCCGCAGGCCTGGATCACGGCCCTCGATGGCTCGGCTGCGATGCTGGCGCGCGCGCGCGCGCGCTGCCAGCGCTTCGGCGTGCGCTTCACCGCCCAGCGCGCGGACCTTGGCCAGCCGTGGCCACGACTGGCGCGGGCACCGCGTACGGTGGTCAGCTCGCTGGCCCTGCACCACCTCGAGGACACCGCAAAAAAACGCCTGTTCCAGGAAATCTTCGCCAGCCTGACGGCGGGCGGCGCGCTGCTCATCGCCGACTTGGTCCAACCTGCCTCGACCCGCGCGCTCGCCTACGCGGCACAGGCCTGGGACGATGCGGTGCGCGATCGCGCCCGCCAGCTCGATGGCGACAGCCGCGGCTTCGACGCCTTCGTGGCCGAAGGCTGGAACCTATTTCGTCATCCGGATCTCGAAGTCGATCGTCCGGCACCGATTTTCTCCCAGCTCGCCTGGCTGCGCGAGGCCGGCTTTGTAGCGGTCGATGTCTTCTGGATGCAAGCCGGCCATGCCCTGTTCGGCGGCCGGCGCGCCTGAGGCCGTGCGGGTTGGCCACGGTGTAGCAGCCTGGTAGCATCTGCCTGTCGTTCCCCCGCCGAGCACCACTTTGAGCAGCACCCTGAGGCGCCACCATCCTCGAGAACCTGCCGGATTCTCCCAACCTGCTGGAAGAGAGACGATCATGGACCGCGACTTGCTCCAGGCACGCTACCGCGACGTGCGCCAGGTCAGCATCGACCTCTGCCGCCCGCTCGCGGCCGAGGACTACCGCATCCAATCGATGCCCGATGTCAGCCCACCCTGGTGGAACCTCGGTCATACGAGTTGGTTCTTCGCCAAGAATGTGCTCGAACCCTTCACCGGCGACGGCTTGATGGACAAGCCGCTCGAGTACGTGCTCAACTCCTACTACGTCTCGCTCGGACCCCGCCTGGCCCGCAACCAGCGCGGACAGGTCACACGGCCGAGAACCGAGGATGTCTACGACTTTCGACACCGCGTCGATCACGCCGTGCAGCGTCTGATCGAACAGGCTCCGCAGAGCGATCTCGCACGCATCGCCTTCTTGGTCGAGACCGGCTGCCAGCACGAGCAGCAGCACCAAGAGCTGCTGGTCACCGAGATCAAGCACATCCTCGGCACCAACGCCGAGGGCTACCGCCAAGCCTTCGCCACGCAGCAAGCATCGACCCCCGCCACGCCTCGGGCCAGCGGTTGGCAGGACTACCGAGGCGGTCTGCTGCGCTTCGGGAACCTTGAGGGTGGCTGGTGCTGGGACAACGAGATGCCCGTCCACCAGGCCTGGCTCGGTGACTTCGCACTGTGGGATCGGCTGATCACCAACAGCGAGTACCTGGCCTTTGTCGCAGCAGGTGGTTACCGTGACCCACTGCTTTGGCTGTCGAATGGCTGGGCCGCGGTCGAGGCCGAAGGCTGGCAAGCGCCACTGTATTGGCAGCCGGCCACCGGCGGCGGCTGGCGTCAGTGGACGCTCAGCGGCATGCGCGACCTCGATCCTGCCGAGCCGGTCGCCCACGTGAGCTTTTACGAAGCCGACGCCTATGTTCGCTGGCGTGCGGCCGAGGATGCCGATTGGCAAGGCGCTCGCCTGCCCACCGAGCGGGAATGGGAGCATGCCGCACGCACCGGCGGCCTCGAGCGCGCAGCAGGGACCTTTCTCGACGAGCGTTTGTTTCATCCGCGGCCGGCACCGCCCGCCAATGGTCATGCCACCCAGCTCGGCGGCGAGCTGTGGGAGTGGACCAGCAACCACTACGAGCCCTACCCCGGCTACCAACCCTTCGACGGCGCCTTGATGGAGTACAACGGCAAGTTCATGGACAACCAGCGCGTACTGCGCGGCGGCTCCTGCGCCACCCCGCGCGATCACATCCGCGCCAGCTACCGCAACTTCTGGCCCGCCAACACCCGCTTCCAGTTCACGGGCATCCGTCCGGCACGCTCGCTCGGGGGCTGAGCGCACGCCGGCCCGGCGACGCCACGCGCTCCGCTGCGCACAACAGCTTCTTGGGCAAAACCGTACGTTTGAACACCACGACCTCGCCAGGCAGGGTCTCGAACTCGTCGGCCGCACCCGCGGCCAGGCGGCCGAGCACGGCGACGACCACGCCGGGCGGGGCATGCCGCTTGATCAGGCGCAGGCGTCGGCGCACAGCACCTTTGTTCCAGAAACCGAAGATTTCGACATGGACGATGCGGCCGTCTTCGTGCTCGAGCAGAATGTCGGGCACCAGCACCCCTTCGCCGCCCAGATCGATCAGCACCTCACCGGGACGCGCCGACCAGCCTGTGTCCAGCTCACACAAGCGGCCCGGCAAGGCAGCGATCTCCTCGGGAAGCCAGCGACCCGTGAGCCGGGTATGCGGTCGCAGGCCGTCGGCGGCCGAAAGCGTAAAGAGCTTGCGCAAACGTCGCTTGCCCCATCCCAGACGCGCCTCGAGGGTCCAGCCGCCAAAGTGCAACAAGGCCGGCAGGAAGCTCGCCATCGCCAGGCCATAGCGTCCGGTCGCGCGCAGCGCCGAGACCGGACCGTCGAGATAGACCCACCAGCCATCGCCACGGCGCTCGATGGCGTGCATCAGACGATGAAACTTGATCTGCCGGAAAAGTGCCTGGTACTCGCGCGGCTCCAGCCCCCGGAGATGGATCTCGAGCTCACGAGCCCGGTAGAGCACACCTTGCGCCAGGGCCACGTTGTAGCGGTCGAGCAGCGCCCGCGGCTCCGGAAGCTCGGCATCTCGCAGCACCTGCTGGTCCTTGCGGTCGGCGAATAGGCTGCGCTCCAGGTCGACCGCTTCCAGCCCGCAGGTGGCCGCGGCGCTGGCCAGCACGGCATCGCGGTCGAAGGCGCCATCGCCCGACTGCCAGGCCGCGGACGCGGCCGAAAAGACCGCTGCCCGAAGGGTCTCGGGCGGCTGCGGCGCAGCGGTCTCGAAGCAGCAGCGATCGCGCAGCAGCTTGGCCAGGCCACGATGCAGCATGAACGCCGTGCCCGTGCCGAGGATCTCCTCGAGCACCGCGTCGAGCGTGCCCCGGCGACGGCCGACGGCCTCGGCGAAGGCCTCGATCAACTGCGCGGCGAGGCCCAGGTTGTCCGCGGACTCGGCATCGATCCAACGCGGGATGACCTGCCCCTTGACCACCCGCACCGGCACCAGGTCAGCGGTAAGCATCATGCCTCCGCCTCCGGGCACTGGTCATTTCCTCGACGGTATCCTCGGCCACCAGCTCGTAGAGCACGGCCCGCTTGCCTTCGGCGCGACGCAGGATACGGCCCAAGCGCTGCACATGCTCGCGCACCGCTCCGGTGCCCGAGAGCACCACGCCAATGTTGGCAGCCGGCACGTCGACGCCCTCGTTGAGCACCCGCGAGGTGACCAGGAACGGGTAGCAGCCCTGGCGAAAACCGGCGAGGATCTCGTGGCGCTCCTTGACCTTGGTCTGATGGGTGATCGCCGGGATCAGGAAACGGCGGGCGATCTCGTAGACCGTGGCGTTGTCGCTGGTGAAGATCAAGACCCGGTCGCGACGATGGCGCTCGAGCAAGGTGGCCAGCGCGCGCAGCTTGGCGTCCGCTGCTAGGGCGATCGCCTTTTGCCGCCGGTAGGCCTGCAATGCCCGGCGACCGACCTCGCTGCGCGAGGTCACCATCAGGAACTGCCGCCAGCCCGAGGGACTCGCGAGCTGAATGCCAGCGCTGGCCACGAATGCACGGTACAACGCGCGCTCGCGCTCATAGACCTCGCGCTCGGCCACAGATAGCCGCACACCCACCTGGCGCGTCTCGTAGTCCGCGAGGTACTCGCCCGAGAGCTCCTTGATCTCCCGCCGATAGACCACCGGCCCGATCAGCCACCCGAGCTGGCGTTCGGCACCGTCCTCACGCTCGGGCGTGGCCGTCAGACCGAGGCGAAAGGGCGCGATCGCGAACTCGGCTGCCGCAGCGTAGGCGGGACCAGGGAGGTGGTGGCATTCATCGAACACCAACAGCGCGAAACGGTCGCCGAGACGCTCGGCGTGGATGTAGGCCGAGTCGTAGGTGGTCACGGTGATCGGCTGTAGGTCGTAGCTGCCACCCCCGATCAGGCCGATGGGCACGGCGAAGGCTTCGATCAGGCCGGAGTACCACTGCTGCATCAGGTCGAGCGTCGGCGTCACCACCAGGGCGCTGCGTCCCAGGCGCGCGAGGACCAGCTCCGCGACGTAGGTTTTTCCCGAACCGGTGGGCAACACCACCACACCCCGCCGGCCACCCCGAAACCACGCCTGCACCGCCTCTTCTTGATGCGGAAAGGGCTGCCGTACGCGGCGGGAGACGAGCTCGAGAACCGCGTACGCGCGCGCGGCATCCTCATGCGCGACACCGCTGCGCACCAGCATGCGCACGGTCTCTCGGTAGCGACAAGCGGGTGCCCGCCACCGCTTCACGCGCCGGTCGAAGCGCCAGCAGCCGAGCGCGCGCAATGCGGGCGGCAAGGCCTCCTCGGCGGCATCGAGCAACAGCGTCCCGCGATCGTAGGCGAGATGCAGCACGGGGTGAACACTACCAGGCAGCGATCCGACGCCGGCCCGCGGCAGGCGCCGCCGCGCGGCATGGCGCAGCCACCGTGGCGCGACGGAGGCAGCCGCAAAAAACACCGCGGCAGGGGCTCGATGCAACGGCGCAACCAGCGACGGCGCAACCAGCAGCGGCAAGCCTCAAAGCGGCACCACACCGCCGTAGGGGACACCGGTCAGGTACGCGACGCCGCGCTTGCAGGTGGTGAGGTCGCGGCGTTGAAGCTGGTCGAGGTGGCTGTGGCCGCAGGCGCGTGCCATCACCGCCATCAGTGCCACCGACGCCTGCAAGAAGCGTTTCAGACGTTGCGCCGCGACAGCCACCGGCAAACGCGCCCGCAGGTGCTGCTTTTGGGTCGCGATGCCGACCGGACAGTTGTTGGTGTGGCAGGCGCGCATGCCCAAGCAGCCAATCGCCTGAAGCGCCGCGTTCGACACCGCCACACCATCGGCACCGAGTGCCAGCGCCTTGGCAAAATCGGCCGGCGTGCGCAGGCCGCCGGTGATGATCAAGGTGATGTCGCGCGCACCGTGCTGATCGAGAAAGCGACGCGCCCGCGCCAGCGCTGGCATGGTCGGCACCGAGATGTTGTCGCGAAAAATCAACGGCGCCGCGCCCGTGCCGCCGCCGCGACCGTCGAGGATGACGTAGTCGACACCGATGCGCAGCGCCGCCGCCAGGTCTTCCTCGATACGCTGCGCCGAGAGCTTGAAACCGATCGGGATGCCGCCGGTCGCCTCCCGCACCTGGTCGGCGAAGCGCCTGAAATCATCCTCGTGGTGCCAGTCGGGGAAACGCGGTGGCGAGATCGCCGGCTGCCCTTCCTCCAGCCCCCGCACCTGGGCGATCTTGCCCTTGACCTTGTCGCCGGGAAGATGGCCGCCAGTACCGGTTTTGGCCCCTTGTCCGCCCTTGAAGTGAAACGCCTGCACACGATCGAGCTTGTCCATCGCGAAGCCGAAGCGCGCCGAAGCGAGCTCATAGAAGTAGCGCGAGCTCTCGGCCTGCTCTTCGGGCAGCATGCCACCCTCGCCCGAACAGATGCCGGTTCCCGCCAGCTCGGCGCCTCGTGCCAGGGCCACCTTGGCCTCCTCGGACAGCGCGCCGAAGCTCATGTCCGACACCAAGAGCGGAATCTCGAGACGCAGCGGCTTCGCTGCCCTCGGACCGATCACCAGCTCGCTGCCGACCACCACGTCATCGAGCTGCGGCAGGGTGGCGAGCTGGGCGGTGACGAATTGAAGATCGTCCCAGGTGGGCAGTGCCTGGCGTGGCACGCCCATGGCCGCCAGCCGCCCGTGGTGTCCGACCCGCGACAAGCCCTCGCTGGCCAACTGCCGTATCCAGCCCACGTGGGGCTCTTCGGGCGCGCCGTGCGGATCTTGGTAAACACCTTGGTAGGCCTCGGGATCAAAGGGCTGCGGATGCGCCTCGGCCCACGTCGCGACCTCGTTCTCATCCACCCACACGCCGCCGTCCTCGACCCAGGCCCGAAACCGATACAACGCTTCCTGGTTGTTATAGGCGCTGACCCCGGTGTCGACCCGGTAGTCCCAGCCGTGCAGCCCACAGACCAGGTCCTCGCCACGCACGCAGCCGTCCGCGAGCAAGGCACCCCGGTGCAGGCAACGACCATAAAGCACCGAAACCTTCTGCTCCATGCGCACCACCACCAGATCGACACCGGCAACCCGCGCCGCAGCGGGCTGGCGCACTTCGAGCGCGTCCCAGACCGCGATCTTCACCTTCTTCTCGGTTTTCTCGGCGAGCTCGTTCATCGATCTCTCCATCAAATCAGCGCTGGGTCGGCCATCACTTCGACCAGGCTGAATCCATCGTGGTTCAAGGCGCGCGCCAGAGCCTCGTCGAGCTGCTCATGATGATCCACGCGGATGCCCAGACCTCCGCAGTTTTCGGCAAAGCGAGCGAAGCTCGGATTGTGCAGCGAGGTCTGCCAGACATGCCATTGGCCAGCACGCTGCTCCTTGCTGATTTTCCCCAGCTCACTGTTGTTCAACAGGACATGGGTGATATTCATATCGTACTTCACTGCCGTCGTGATCTCCGCCAGGTATTGACCGAGACCGCCATCGCCGGAAATCGAAACCACCTTGCGTCCGGCGAAGCGCGGATCGGACTCCTGGGTCGCAGCCCAGGCGCCGATGGCGGCGGGCAGAGCGAAACCGATCGAGCCCAGGTAGCCCGACATCAGCACCGCCTGGCGCTGGCATTCGAAGTAACGACCGAATGAGTAGGTATTGTTTCCAACATCGACCGCGATGATCGCATCTTCGGGAACATGCCGGTTCATGGCCGCGAAGATCGCTGCCGAGCTGACGCCCTTGCCGCGCTCTTCCGCCAACCGGCGGGCTTTCTCCCGGCGCCAGATGCGCCAGCGCTCGGCCACCTCGGGGCGCTGATCGACCGTCCCCGAGCCTGCGCCCAGACGCGTCTGGAGAATGCCGACCGTGGTCGCGATCTCGCCCCATACCGGTACCTCCACCGCGTGGAATTTGCCCAGGATCATGGCATCGTAGTCGACCTGAATGGTCGGTTTCTTGGGCGTGATCCCGGTGTGGTTGCTGAAGCTGGCACCGAGCACCAGCAGGCAGTCGGACTCGTTCATGAACCAACTGGCGATCGGTGTTCCCGAGCGTCCGAGCACCCCGCAGCCGAGCGGATGGTGGTCCGAGATCAGGCCTTTGCCCTTGAAGGTGGTGAGCACCGGCGCGTTGAGCTTCTCGGCCAGCGCCAGGACCTGCGGCATGTGGAAACGCGCGCCATGGCCGACCACGATCACCGGCCGTCTCGCGCGTTGGAGCAACGCCACGGCCTGATCGACCGCGTCGGCAGGCGGCGCGATCTCGCGTGACGCCACGCGTCCCGCAGGAGCACCGGCAGGCGCTTGTGCCCCGACCGGTTGGACTTGCACTTCGTCGGGGAAGATCAGGTGGGAGACCCCACGCTCGAGGATCGCACTCTTGGTCGCCAGGTTGACCAGCTCGGCATGCTTGCTACCGGGCAGCACGGTCTGGCTAAAGCGCGCCACCTGGCCGAAGGCCGCCATCAAGTCGACCTCCTGGAAGGCGCCCGGGCCGAGCACCTGGGTGTCGACTTGGCCGGTGAGGGCGAGCACCGGCGAGCGATCAACGTGGGCGTCCCAGAGGCCGGTGAGCAGATTGGTGGCGCCCGGACCGGCGATCGAAAAGCAGGCCGCAGGGCGACCGGTCAGCTTGCCGTAGGCCGAGCAGGCAAAGGCCGCCGCGCCCTCGTGACGGATGCCGTAGTAGGTGAGCTCACCAGCCTCCTCCCGCCGCCTGAGGGCATCCGCCAAGCCAAGATTGGAGTGACCGACTATGCCCCAAACCTGCTTCACGCCCCAGGCGACCAAGGTCTCGGCAACCACGTCCGAGACCGTGCGCTGGTCGGGCACCTGTTCCTCGAAAGCGACGTAGATGCCGTCTTCGCGCGTCTCGACCGGAAAGGTCGCGACCCCGTCGTCGTAGCCTCCGGGCGGCTTGCCGGTCAGCGGATCGAAGTCCCAGCCATGCCACGGACAGCGCAGCAGCCCATTCTCGATCGAGCCTTCACCGAGCGGACCGCCCTGGTGCGGACAGCGGTTGTCGAGTGCGGCAAAACGCCCCTTGACGTGGGTCATGCACACCGTGTTCACACCGCAGGTCACCGGCATCACCCGTCCCTCGCTCAGCTCGTCGAGCGCCAAGGCCTTGCGCCACACGCGCTTTGTGGCCGCCGGTTTGTCTTCGCTCATCGCGTCCTCCGTAGCCGGTGCATAGGGTCTTCTCCACCACCAGCGGCAACCGCCGCACCTGTGCTTTGCCCACTGCCGGGCTGTGGTTACCCCGCGCTTGGCGAGCGCGGCTTGCCGGCGAGGCGATTGCTGCTAGGATGCCCACGATGTCTGATGGCTGCAACACGGAAGGCCGCGACACGGGTGGCTGCGACACTGGCGGGAACGGTGCCTCGATGCACGAGGTATCGACCCAACCGCGTGCGCCCTCCCAACCGCGTGCACCCAGCGATCTGATCGCGTCGATGACAGCGTACCAGGCGGGGGATGTCGACGCCTTCGAGTCGGTCTACTGCCACCTGGGACCCAAGCTGCGGCGCTACCTGCGCGCCTTGACCCGCAACGCGGCGCTGGCTGACGACCTAGTGCAGGAGACCTTTCTTCAGATGCACCGCTCACGCCACACCTATGTCCCAGGCCGGCCGCTCGAGCCTTGGGCCTTCGGCATCGCACGTCACGTCTACTTGATGGACCGCCGCAGCGGCCTGCGCCGCAAGCGCGACCAGCACGACACGCTCAGCCAGGAGCTGCCGCTTCCGGTCGCCCCCCGCAACTCGGCCGAGCGAGCGAATCTGCAACGCGCGATGGCCAATCTCTCGCACGCTGGCCGCGAGCCGCTGCTGCTGCACCATGTGTGGGGCTTCACGTTCGAGGAAGTCGGTCGCCTGCTCGTCCTGTGCGCGGGCACCGCCAAGGTCCGGGCGCATCGGGCCATGCGGCAGCTTCGCGACCTGGTGGGGAAAGAGGCATGAGCTCGGCCAACCTTTCCTGGCAGCATTTGCGTGCCGAGCTGGCACAAGATTGCGCACCGGTCGCGCCCCTGAGACCCATGCGCAGCCTTGTGCCGTGGGTGCTGGCGGTTTCCGCACTGACGCTGGTCGCCCTGCTGCTGGTGTTCGGTCTGCGCAGCGATGCCGCGGCGCTCGGCCCGGCCTGGCTGTGGCTGCCCTCGGTGTTCGAGATGATCATGGCCCTGGGGTTGATCGCTGCTGGCATGCAAGAGGCGATTCCGACCCGCGGCCAGACCGTGGCAACGGTGGCGATCGGTGTCATGGCCGGCGCCACCACACACCTGGTGGTGGCGGCTGCGACCTTCGCCAACAGCCCGATCACCGCCGCGCCCGATGCCCGCACCCAGAACGTGGTGTTGTGTGTGGCCATGGAGCTGGCGCTCGCCGTACCGGTGCTGGTCGCGGCCTTGGTCGTCCTCAGCCGCGGTTTGGTTCTTCGCCCGCTGCGCGCCGGTATCTGCCTCGGCATCGGCGCCGGGGTCGCCGGCGATGCTCTGTGGCGTTTGGTGTGCCCCTTTGCCTCGCTCGACCACGTGCTCGGCGCCCACCTTCCGGGGCTTGTGGTCGCAGTCGTGGCCGGCGCACTCTTGGGCGTGATCTGGGAGCGCGTGCGGGTGCGCGGCTGGCGGGCCGAGCGCCCGCTGGCCAGCCACCGCGCACCCGCAGCAAGGTAAGCAAGCGCCGCCGCGCCTCGAGCAGGCGCCGCTCGGAGCGAGCGATCAGCGCCAACCCTGTAACTCCGGGACCGGCAACGGCAAAGGACAAAGCGGACCCTTGTTTGCCTACAGGAGATGAACGATGTCATGGTATCCCCTCGGTTCCCGCCCACCGCGTGATCTCATCGGCGCTCGTCTCGAGCTCCATCACGCCATCCAGTTGCCAGCGCTGGCGATCGGCAAGGCGCTGCTGCGCCGCCGCGAAGACGACAGCCAAACAGCGCTGACCTGGCGCCCCGACGCGACCCAGTGGGTGAGCGAGCCGATTCCGTACTCCCAAGGCCTGAGCGCCGGCCTGCGCCCCGAAGGGCTCATCCTGACCCTGGGCCGCGATGCTGCACCCGCGGCGCGCAGCCTGGCGTTGACGGATGTGACCCTGGAGCAAGCCCTGTCGTGGCTGCGCGATGGGCTGCGCGCGGAGGGCATCGACCCCAAGCCGGTGCGCCTCGAGCCGCACTATGCACTGCCCGCGCACCCGGTGGCCGACCATGGTGCAGCCTTTCGCGGCGGCATTCTCCCCGGTGCTGCCGAGCTCGGTCGTTACTTCGCCAATGCCGACGACCTGTTGGCCGATCTGGCGTGCGAAGAGGGCGAGGCTTCACCCATCCTGACCTGGCCGCATCACTTCGACATCGGGCGGCTGCTGCCGGCGGGACCGCGGAAGAATCGTCTCGCCAAGACCATCGGCATCGGAATGTCCGCAGGGGATACGACCTATCCAGAGCCGTACTTTTATGCCAATACCTATCCCCGCCCGGAAGCCCAGCGACTGCCCGCGCTCAGCCTCGGCCACTGGCATACCGAAGGCTTTTTCGCCGCTGTGCTGACCGCCACCGAGCTGCTCGACGGAAGCGCCAGCAGCACCCAGCGGATGCAGGTCCAGCGCTTCTTCGAACAAGCCATCGGCGCCGCGCAGGAGATGCTCACCGACGCCTATGCTGTCGGCTGACGCCGTCGGCTAACGCGCGCTCATCAGCCGTAGCGGGCGGCGAAATCGCGCATGAAAGAAGCGAGAGCCCGGCACCCCTCGGCTGGGAAAGCATTGTACATCGATGCCCGCAAGCCTCCCACCGAACGGTGGCCGGCGAGACCGGCAAAGCCGGCGCTGGCAGCTTCTTGAACGAAGCGTGCATCGAGCTCGGGCGTCGGTGTGCGGAACGTGACATTCATGGCCGAGCGTGTATGCGGGCGCGCGTGACCCCGGTACCAGCCGTCGCCATGATCGAGCACGTCATACACAGGCGCTGCTTTTGCTTCGTTACGCACAGCCATTGCCGCAAGCCCACCCTGGGCTTCGATCCAGCGGCAGACCAGGCCCACCACGTGGATGGCGAAGACGGGCGGCGTGTTGAGCCGTGAGCCTTTCTCATCTTGCTTGCGATAGTCGAAAATCGGCGGCAGGCCGTCACGCGCGCCAGCCAGGAAGTCACGCCTGGCCAGCACAAGCGTGTAGCCCGCCGGGCCGAGATTCTTCTGGGAGCCAGCGATGATCATGGCGTGCCCTTCGGTGATCAGAGGCCGGCTGAAAAGATCCGAGCTGGCATCGCAAATGCGTAGCGCCTCGCAGGGCGGCGGGCTCGGGTACGCCGTACCCGCGATGGTGTTGTTCGAGCAGTACCAGGTGTAGACGGGATCCTCGCTGGCCTCGATCTCCTGCGCGCTCGGCGTGTGATCGTAACCATGCACGGCCCCCTCGAACGCCGTGTGGATGGCGCCGAAGCTGCGCGCGTGCTCGATCGCCTTGTGGGTCCACACGCCGGTATCGAGGTAGTCGGCGGTGCGGCCGGCAGCCAAGAAGCTCATCGGCACCTGGGCAAACTGCTGCGTGGCCCCACCCTGGAGAAAGAGCACTGCCCAGTCCGCGCCGAGCGCTGCGCCCGCGGACCCGGCCAGCCGGCGGCAGGATGCCTCGGCCTCATCGATCACGCGCGTGAAGGCTGCGCCGCGGTGGCTGTGCTCGAGGATTCCGATGCCCGTGCCACCCAGATCCCAGATGTCCTCGCGAAGCTGGCGCAACACCGGCTCGGGAAGGGTGGCAGGGCCCGGCGAGAAGTTGAGAACGCGACCGCCAGCAGTGGCAGGCCGCGGCATACGCGATGTGGCGGGGGTCTGGCTCATCCCCGAAGTCTACCGATTCGAGGCTCGCTGCGGGACGCTGGCGGCCGCGCAGCGCGTGGTGAGCGTCGGGGGCGCCTGTGGTACGCTGGCTTCGTCTTTCTTGTCCCAGATGGCCTTCCGATGCCCGATCCCACCACGGAAAGCTCCAGCCACGAGAGCCACTTCCTCCGCCGGCTGAAGATCCGCAACTACAAGAGCATCGCGCACTGCGCGATCGACCTCGAGCCGCTGAGCGTGCTGGTGGGCCACAACGCTGCCGGCAAGAGCAATGTTCTCGATGATTTGCGCTTCATGACCGACGCCATGGACCTCACACTTTGCCGCGACCATTGCCCTTCGTTCGACAAGCTGTGCCGCGAACTCGCCGAGCGCGCCTCCAGGCCGCATCTGCCGTGAGCAACACACGCAAAGAGAGTGCCTGGTGGCGTTTCGTCGGTCCGGCCGTGCGGCACATTCGTCTGAGCAACTACAAGAGCATCGCAGCTTGCAACGTGGTTCTGTCGCCGCTCACGGTGGTGGTTGGACGAAATGGCGCTGGGAAGTCGAATCTGCTCGACGCCTTGGCCTTTGTCGCGGAGTCGATGCAGACTTCGGTCGATGCCGCGGTCGCCAGCCGTGGTGGCATCGATGCGGTGCGCCGGCGCTCGACCGGCCACCCGCGCTCGGTGGGCCTCGAGCTGGAGGTCCGGCTGCCCAACTGGCAGCTTGCCAGCTACGCCTTCTCGATCCGCGAGAGCGAGCCCGGCGGGCTCGAGGTCGTGGCCGAAAGGGCGACGGTCAAGGACGACGAAGGGCGGCTGCTCGCGACCCTGCGCCGCGACGCCAGCAGCATCCTCGAAGCGCCATTCAAGGCCCCGCCGCCACCCCGGGCGAGCCATCTCTATCTGCCACGCGCGGCCGCTTGTGACACCGTCTTCGGGTCGCTGCACGAGACGCTCGGGGCCATGGTGCGCTACCAGCTCCCCGCCGCTGCTGGCAAGGCGCTGCGCCCGAGCGATGGTGGCATGCTGCTGGCGAGCGACGGCAGCAATCTGGCGAGCGTGGTCACGCGCCTGGCCTACACCGAGCCCGAGACCCTGGCCCGCATCGCCGCCCATCTGGGCGCGCTGGTGCCTGGTGTGGTGTCGATCGAGCCGTCGACCGTCGGCCCCTATGTCACGCTGCGTTTTCGCCAGCACATGGCCGGCGCCCGGCACCCCTGGCGCTTCCAGGCGATCGAAGCCGCGGATGGCACCCTGCGTGCGCTCGCCGTGCTGGTCGCGGCGTTTCAGGATCTCGGGCATCACGGCGTGCTCGGCCTGGCTGCGATCGAAGAGCCGGCCGTATCGCTTCATCCGGCGACCGTGCCGGCGATCGTCGAGGCGCTGCGCGAAGCGGCGCAAAGCACCCAGGTGCTCGCCACCAGCCATCGGGCCGAGCTCATCGACGCGCTCGATCCCAAACGCGACAGCCTGCTGCTGGCGGTCGCAGACGGCGGGCGATGCCGCATCGAGACGGTTGCTGGGCCCGGCGTCGGCACGCCGGGTGAAGGTCGCGGCAAGGCGGCCGGGGACGATCGCCGATCGCCGCTCTCGCCGGGCGACCTGCTGCGCTCGAACCAGCTCCGCGCCGCCCGCAAGAGCGCGCATCGCGAGGATCAGATGAGCCTCTTCGGCTCCGACGGCTGAGCCCCTTGCCCGGCCGCCGCCAGCAGCGCGGAGCTCAGCCGCAAGAAAATGCGTGGACCTCGGATCTCCGCGCGCCATCGGATGCGCGCGCCCAAGACCCCGCCGAAGCAACGATCGGGTAAAGACCTCGCGCCAGACCGCGACCCGCGGGCCGGTTTGTGCCTGGCGCACGAACTTCGGGTCCCATCCGCCGTACCATGCCGCAGCCTGAGACCGCCACCACCGGCCGAGCAGCGCGATGAGCCCCCCACGATTCGACCGCAGCGTCGTCGACGCACCGATCACCAAGGCGATCTGGATGATCGCCTGGCCGACCATGCTGCAAAACGTGATCGCGGGCCTGCAAGGGCTGGTCGACAACGCCATGGTCGGGCACTTTGTCGGCTACGAGGGCAATGCTGCGATCGGTGTGAGCTGGCAGATCTTCCTGGTGGTGGTGGTCTTCATCAGCTCGCTGTACGGCGGCATGGGCGTGCTGGTGGCCCGCTTTGCCGGCCAGGGCGATCGGTCGAAGGTGGCGCGGGTGGTATACCAGGTGATGCTGCTGTCGCTGCTGCTCGGCATCGGGGTACTCGCGCCGCTCGGCTTCTTCGCCGCGCCAGGCCTGCTCGCGCTGGTACACGCGACGCCGTCGGTCGGGGCACAAGCGCTCCCCTATCTGAGAATCATGTTTCTTTTCAGCCTTGGGATGATGCTGTTCTTCATGATCGGTGGTGCCCTGCGGGCTGCGGGCGACGCGCGCACACCACTCAGGCTCGGCATCGGCATGACCATCCTCAACCTGCTGCTGAGCGTGGTGCTGATCCGCGGCCTGGGTCCGATCCCGGCCTTTGGCACGGCCGGTGCCGCCATGGGCACGGTACTGGCCAGCCTCTTGGTCTCGGGCTATGCACTCTACCTGTTGTTCTCCGGCGGTCTGGCCATCGACCTGCGCGACGCCGTGTCGTTCCGGCTCGATGCCCAGGTGGCGCAGAGGGTGCTGCGCTTCGGCCTGCCGACCGGCTTTCAAGGCGTGGCGATGAACCTCGGCGGTGTCATCCTGCTGCGCTTCGTCGGCTCGCTCGAGCACAGCGCCGAAGCCCAGGCAGCCTATGCCGTGGGCTACAGCCAGATCTTCGCCTTCATCACCTGGACCTCGATCGCCCTGATGACCGCGACCGCCACCGTCGTCGGCCAGAGCCTGGGAGCCGAGCGGCGAGAACGGGCGCTCGAGGCGCCGGCCGCAGCAGCGCGCCTGGGGCTGCTGGTAGCGATCCCTCTGGGTATGCTGTTTTTGCTCGCCTCCCGCCAGCTCTACGGAATCTTCGGCATCGAGAATCCGCAGGTGCTGGCAATCGGCGGTGGTCTGCTCGCCTTCCTCAGCCTCTCGGGGATGTTCTTGACCACCGCCCTCGCCTACACCGGCGCGCTCCAGGGCTCGGGTGATACCCGCAGTCCGATGTACATCTCGATCCTCAGCCAGCTCGTGCTTCCACTGACCCTTTGCTCGGTGCTCGATCGGCTGCACGGGCTCGCGGCGAGCGACATCTGGCTGGCCATCGTCGCCGGGCATTTCATGCGCTGCGCCCTCTCGGTGCTGCGCTTCGGCCAGGGCAAATGGCAGGCGATCCGGGTCGAGTTGGGTGGCGCCTGAGCGCTACCCGCGGCGCTGGCGGCGGTAGGCGCTGAGCATGGCACGCGCGCTGTTGAGCCGCTGCAGCTTGCGGTTGCGCTCCTGGAGTGCCTGGCTGTCCTCGAGCCCGGGCTGGAGAGCACGCAGGCCGCGCAACCGCTTCTCGATCTCGAATGTCAACTGGTCGAGCTCGGAAGGCTTGAGGCGAGCGAAGGTTCGTTCGGTGACCAGCAGGTGGCCCTCCACGATGCTCTCCACCATGGCATACGAACTTCCGCCCGGGACATTGCTGGCCGCCATGCGAGCATCCTACACTGGCGAGGGTGCGTGGTGAGCAGGCGTGCTAGCATCTCACCGCGTCAGGCTGGTCACGGACGAAACCCGCGTCTCGTCGCGGGTCGCCAGCCGCACGCGGAGCCCACGGCCCGCGCCACGACCAACGAGGGCTCGATCCCCGCTTGCGCACCGTGGCGCCGGCGCAAGACCCCGCAACGATCACCCACGCACCCAAGGAGGAAGGCCTTGAGCCGTTTTCCCGGCGTCGATTTTCTGGACATTGATGCGCTTTACCCCGCGGAAGCGCTGCTGGCCCGCGACAGTGTGCGGGCCTTCGTCGACGACAAGGTGCTGCCGATCATCGAAGGCTGCCACCGCGAAGCGCGCACACCGCTCGAGCTGGTGCCCGAGATCGCCCAGCTCGGGCTGTTCGGTGCCACCATCACCGAGTACGGTCTGCCCGGCCTGGACAATGTGTCCTACGGGCTGATCATACAGGAGCTCGAGCGTGGCGACTCGGGCCTGCGCAGCTTCGTATCGGTGCAGAGCGCACTGGTCATGTACCCGATCCACACCTTTGGTTCGCAGGCACAGAAGGATCGCTGGATTCCAGCGCTGGCCAGCGGCGAGGCGATCGGCTGCTTCGGCCTCACCGAGCCCGACTTCGGATCCAACCCCGGGGGCATGCGCACCACCGCCCGTCGCGATGGTGACGGCTGGGTTCTCGACGGCGCCAAGCAATGGATCACCAACGGCACGCTCGCCGATGTCGCCGTGGTCTGGGCACGCACCGAGGACGGTGTCCGTGGCTTCCTGGTCGAAAAGGGCACCCCGGGATTCACCAGCTCCGACCAGCACGGCAAGTTCTCACTGCGCGCCTCCACCACCTCCGAGCTCGGTCTTCAGGCCTGCCGCATCGGCGCGGACGACCTGCTGCCGGGCACCGAGGCCGGGCTCAAATGCGCCCTGATGTGCCTCAACCAGGCCCGCTATGGAATCGCTTGGGGCGCCCTGGGTGCCGCCATGGCCTGCTACCGCGCGGCCCTTGACTATGCCCTGGAACGCGTGCAGTTCGGCGGCCAGCCGATCGCCTGCCACCAGTTGGTACAACAGAAGCTGGTGTGGATGGTGAGCGAAATCAGCAAGGGCCAGTTGTTGGCGCTGCGCCTGGGCCAGCTCAAAGACCGAGGCAAGCTGCGCCACGACCAGGTCTCGCTCGGCAAGCGCAACAACGTCTGGGTGGCACGCAAATGCGCCCGCTTGGCCCGCGACATCCTGGGTGCCAACGGCATCGTTGACGACTACCCGGTGATCCGTCACATGCTCAACATCGAGTCGGTCTACACCTACGAGGGCACCCATGACATCCATGGCCTGGTCATCGGCGAGCGCATCACCGGCATCCCGGCCTACAACCCACCCGAACGCACGGTGAAGACGCCGCGAATAGCATCGCCCAGCGATACCCGACCCATGGCGGCAGCACCGGAGGCCGGCTGATGTCCTTTGAGCATCTGCTCGAGCAAGACTTCATCGCGGTCACCGAGGCGGCGGCCCTAGCAGCGGCCCAGACCATGGGTCTTGGCGACCGCAAGCATGCCGACCGGTTGGCGGTCGAAGCCATGCGCCGCACCCTGGGCGAGATCGACATCGCCGGACGTGTGGTGATCTGCGAAGGCGAGCGCGACCAGGCACCGATGCTCTTTGTCGGTGAGGAGGTCGGACGACTGGCCGGTCAGCCGGATGCTGCGCGCGCGGTCGACATCGCGGTCGACCCGCTCGAAGGCACCAACCTCTGCGCCAATGGCGCGCCGGGGGCGGTCGCCGTCTTGGCGGCGTCGGAACGCGGCGGCCTGTTGCATGCCCCAGACACCTACATGGACAAGCTGGTGGTCGGACCCACCGCCCGCGGTGCCGTCCATCTCGACGCACCCGTAGCCGAGAACCTGCGCAACATCGCCCGCTGCTTCGCCCGCGAAGTCACCGACCTGACCGTGGTGGTGCTCGAGCGCGCACGCCACCAGCAACTGATCCACGACATCCGCGCCGCTGGCGCGCGCATCCGCCTGATCACCGACGGCGACCTCGGTGCCGGCATCGCGGCCGCTGTGCGCGGCACCGGGGTGCATGCGGTGATGGGCACCGGTGGCGCCCCCGAAGGGGTGATCACCGCCGCCGCCATGCGCTGCCTCGGCGGTGAGATCCAGGCGCGTCTGGTCGCTCTGGCCAACGAGAACGAGACCGAAGGCGATCAGCGCGAACGCCTCGCTGCACTCGGCCACCGCGATCTCGACAAAATCTACTACACAAACGATCTTGCAAAAGGCGAACACATCGTATTCAGCTCGACAGGCGTCACCGATGGCGAGTTGCTGCGCGGCGTTCGCTTCTTCGGCGGTGGCGCCCGCACCTCGACGCTGTTCATGTCCATGAGCCGGCGTACGATCCGCTTCGTCGACACCATCCACCGCGACGACCCGAGCATCCCCGTGCTCTTCAAATAGCCGCAGCGCGCAGCACCGACCGCGATGATTCAACCCGACGTCTGGATCGAGCGCTGGGGCCGCGCCGGTGGCGTCGAGCCCTTCGATCCCGATCAGGTCAATGCCGCCAGCTACGACGTACGCCTCGGACATCATTGGATCTGCCCGACACGCGAGCCCGAAGAGATCCACGCCGACCGCTTCAAGCTCTTCCCCGGCGAGGTCGTGCTCTCTACCACGCTCGAACGCGTGCGAATCCCGCGCCAGGTGGCCTGTGACCTCAAGCTCAAATCGACCCTCGGCCGACTGTGGATCAACCACTCGCTCGCCGGCTGGTGCGATCCCGGCTTCGAGGGCACCATCACCCTCGAGCTCCAGAACCTCGGGCCGGAGCCGTTCGTACTGGAAAGTGGACGACGAATCGCCCAATTGATTTTCATCCGTATGGAGTCGGAGCCTCGCGTCGCCTACGGCGAGCCAGGCTCATCGAGTCACTACCAGGGACAGGAGGGGACCACCCGCGCGCGCCAATCCTCGCGGCCGGCAAGCGAGTAAAGCTTGTCGGCTGGCGCGGGATCGACAGACGTCGCCAGCGCGGTGCGAAGCCGGTTCGAGCCGGCCAGTGACAGTCGTGATCGAGTCGCAGAGGCTTGCCCGCGCGGGTGGTTGCGCGCGGTCCTCGCACCGACGTTCGGGGCCGTATACTCTGGGCTGACCTGACGGCGGTTCGCGCACAGGTCGACGAGCCATGGGAATCACCGGAAACCTCAAGACCATGGCGCTCGCTGAGCTCTTGCAGTGGCTTTCGCACGGGCAGAAAACGGGCACCCTGGCCTTTGACTCAGGCACCTTCGAGAAGCGCATCGTCTTCGAGCAGGGGACGATCATCTCCTCTGCATCGACCGATCCCGCCGAGTACCTCGGCAACTTCCTGACCGCCCGCGGCCTGACCACCGAGAAGCAGGTCAACGAAGCGGTAGCGCGACAAAAGAGCGAGGGCAAGCTGATCGGCAGCCTGTTCGTGGAGCTCGGTGCGATCACCGAGGACCAATTGCAAGAGGTGCTGCTGCTCAAGGCCGAAGAAAGCATCTACGACATCTTCACCTGGGAGCAGGGCGACTTTCGCTTCCTCGACGGCGAACTGCCGGAGGAGACCATGGTGCCCATGGCCCTCGACGTGCAGTGGATCGTGCTCGAGGGCTCACGGCGCGTCGACGAGCTGAGCCGGCTGCGCGAGTACATCCCCTCGCCCCACTGCGTGTTGGTGGCGATGACCGACCTCGAAGCGCTCGAGGTCGAGGACACCGAGGCCCGCATCCTGAGCTGGGTCAATGACGAGCGCTCGGTCGAAGACATCTGCCACGAGGCCCAGACCACCATCCTGCTGGTGACCCAGGTCTTGGCGACCCAGGTCGAGGCCGGTACCATGAAGGCGATCCGCCCGCGCATCGTCCATGTCAAGGAGCCCGCCGAGGAACGCTCCGCGAGCCCACAGCAGCAGCCCGCACCGCAAACCGTGACGCTCCAACAACCGATCTACGCGCCGATGCCGGCCGGCTATCCGCCACCGCAATACATGCCCATGCCAGCGCCGGCAGCCGGCCAGGCTCTTGAGGGACTGCGCAACCATCCAAGCTTTGCCGGCATGTCCGGGGCCCGCACCAGTGCGCCGGGCACGGGCGCACCACAAGCACCAGCGCCAACCGCGGCAGACGCGGGCGCCAAGCTCTCGCCGCAGATCGCCGGCATGCTGGCGGAGTCCGACCGCGCGACCCGCAATGGCGAGCTCGACAGCGCACTCGCAGCACTGCGACGTGCCCGCGAGAGCGACGGCAACGACCCGGTCGCGGCAGACGCGATAGCCGAAAGCGAAACCCGGCTCAAGGCTGCCCTGACCGCCGCCGGAATCACGCTCACCGCCGTGCCACGTTTGTCCTGCGATATGACTTCGCTCACCCAGCTCAAGATCTCACCGTCCGAGGGATTCATGCTCACCCGCGTCAACGGCAGTTATGACATCAAGTCCCTGCTCAAGATGCACCCCGCATCCGCACTCGACACCCAGGTCCTCTTCTGGAAACTGAAAAAATCGGGCCATGTCGCCTTCTGATCGATCGCGCGCCGCGTGGTTGCGCGCGCTGTCGCGCCTGCCCATCGTCGATCAAGCCTCGCTCGGCCGGTCGTTGTCCGGTCGCACGGCGACCATCACCGTGCGATCGTCGGCGGGCTTGGCACCGCCGCTCCAGGCCTCCAGGCGCTGGTACACGGCGTCGATGATCGCTCGCGCCGAACGACCAGCGAGATCTCGGACCATCTCGGCCAGACCGTCGACGCCGAGCTCCGTGCCATCATCGCCGCCCTCGGTCTCGATGATGCCGTCGGTGTAGGCGATCAACGAGTCACCTGGATCCAGGCGCACGAAGCCACGCTCATAGCTGGCATCCGGCAACGGACCGAGCACCGGACCGCCCTGCTCGAGCTTCTTGATCTGGCCATCTGCGCGGAGGCAGAGTGGTGGTGGATGCCCAGCATTGATGTAGATAAGAACTCCGTTTTTCTCCATCTCCCCATAAAACAACGAGACGAAACGGCTGGTCAAGGTGGAATGGTGGATGATGCGATTGAGCCTGGCGAGCAGGTAGATCATCTTGTACTCACGACCAAGACCCATCCGCAGCCCGGTGTAGACATCGCGCACCTGGAGCGCCGCCGGGAAACCGTGCCCCGCAACATCGGCGACCACCAGCGCCAGCACCCGCTCGCCGAGCGGGATGAAGTCGAGCAGGTCGCCGCCGACGGTTTCCAGCGGCACACTCTTGCCCGCCACATCGTAGGGCGGAAACACCGGTGCCTGGCGTGGCAGGATCGAGGCTTGAATCGCCCGCGCCTCGGTCAAGATGGCGGTGGTGTGGGCGCTCACCAGCACCTGGTTGATGCTCCTGCGCACGATACCCAAGGTGAGCACCACCTCGCGCTGTTGCAAACTCGGCGTGACGTCGAGTCCGAGCACGAAGCGGCCATCGCCAAGCTCGACCACGGCGAACTCTTCGACGCCGAGCGCCGCCTCGAACTGCCGGTCGATGTCTGGATCCTCCGCGTTCACCACCACCACGCCGTGCTCGAGACCCTGGGCGATCGGCGGGTAGCTCCGCGGCACCCGCAACCCCGCGCGCACCGGCCGGGCATCACCGAAGGTGGCACGCAGCACGAAGCCTTCGCCGTCGCGCTCGTACAAACGGCCACCGGTGATCCCCAGCTCATCACGAAGCTGCACGATGATCTGATCGATCGCGGTATAGACCGTGCTCGCCACATCACCCGCAGCCTCCACCGCCGCGACCACCCGCCCGACGCCAGCGACCAGCCCCCGGCGGCTGCGCTTGGGCGTGCGGTCTTGGCTGCCGGCGCGACTCGAGCCACGGCCAGGCGGCCGACGGGGACGATCACTCATAGCGCAACGCGTCGATCGGATCGAGCTGGGCCGCGCGCAAGGCGGGATAAAAGCCCGAGGTCATGCCGACGGTCAAGGCGACGCCGGTGGCGAGCAGGATCGACCACAGCGTGACCAGCGTCGGCCAGCCGGCCGAGGCTGCCACCACCTGGGCGATGGCGATGCCCGCGGCGATGCCGGTGAGCCCGCCGAGCGCCGAGAGGGCGAACGACTCGACGATGAACTGCACCAGGATGTCGCGCCGGCGCGCGCCCACCGCGCGCCGGAGCCCGATCTCGCGGGTACGCTCGAGCACCGTGGCGAGCATGATGTTCATGATCCCGATGCCGCCGACCAGCAGCGAGATGCCGGCGATACAGCCCATGACGATGTTGAACATGCGTTGGGTCCGACGGCTTTCGGCCAGCAACGCCTCGGGGACCACCAACTCGTAGTCCTCGGCCCCCGCATGCAGGCGATCGAGCAGGCGATCGATGATCCGGGCCGAGGCGCCAGCCGCATTCGCCTGCTCCAACCGCACGGTGATCTCCGACAAAGGCGCCGCCAGCGGGTCACGCTCGAGCTTGCGCTGGGCGGTGGTGAACGGCAGGTAAATGGCATTGGAGGTCGAGCCGAGCTGGACGCCCTGGAAGTTGTCGACCTCACCGCCCGCTGGGGCCAAGACGCCGACCACCTCGAACCACACATCGTTGATCTTGAGCTGCTGGCCAAGCGCCGGGCGCCAGCCAAAGAGCGTCTGGCGGACGCGCTCGCCGATCACCGCCACCTGGCCATGGTCGCGCAGGTCGCGAGCATCGATGAAACGACCTTCGGCAAGCACCAGGCCGGCGAGGCGAGCATGGCGATCCGAGACACCATACACCCCGGGTTCGGCTTTGCCCTGACTGCTGAGCACCTTGGGCGTGTCGATGGCGATCTTGGGGACCGCCAATGTGACACCGGGAACCGTCTGCTCGATGGCCTCGAGATCTCTCAGCGACAGGCCCGCCGACTTTGCGCGCACCTCGCGCAGCTCGGCATCTTCCAGATCCTTGGCGCGGATGACGACATTGCGCAAACCGAGACGCGAAATGGTTTCGAGCGCCTGACGCTCGGCGCCCGCACCGATCGACAGCATAGAGATCACCGCACCGACGCCAAAGACGATGCCGAGCATGGTGAGCAGCGAACGCAGCTTGTGCACCGCGAGATGCTCGAGCGACGTGGAAAGCGCCTCGCGAACGTGCATCAGTGCTCGCCCCCGAGCGCGACCCCGGTCGCGGCAGCAACCGTCGATCCGGGCACCAGGCCCACCGCCTCGGGATCGAGGGCCACGACATCGCCGGCCGCAAGACCCGCGGTGATCTCGACCAGACCGGTGGCAGTCTCGCCCAGCTCGACCTCGCGTGGCACGAAGGCACCCCGTTCGAGGCAGGCGACGCGATAGGCATCACCCCCAGCCACCACCGCTTGTCGCGGCACCGCCAGCACGTTTTCCTTTTCCGCCAGCAGCAGCGAGGCCTGCACGCGCTGGCCGGGTTTGAGCTGGGCATCGAGCGCCTGATCGAATGCCAACACGACGCCGAAATACTGCACGGGCGAGGCGCGGATCCGCGGCTTGGCGATGGTGTCGACGCGCGTGACGGTGGCCGAGTACACCGTTTCCGGATGCGCCTCGACCACCACCTGGGCCCGCGTACCCGCTTCCAGACCGCCCGCGTCGACCTCGAGCACGAACACCTCCGCTTCGAGCGAGTCGAGATCCGGAATCTCTCCCACCGGCTGCCCCGACCACAGCTCCGCGCCGACCTCGAGCGGATCATTGCGCCAGTTGCGCGCGCGCAGGAACAGGCCGGCATGCGGCGCGCGGATCTCGAGCGCGTCGAGGCCCTCGGCCGCACGGTCGACCCGGCGCTGGGCCTGGCCACGTTCGATATCGAGGATATCCAGGGCGGCCTGACCGCGGATCTCGACGGTCGTGAAGTCGGCCACCGCATGTTCGAGGCGGACGCGGGCCAGCTCGCCATCGATGCGTGACTCGATGATCTCGTGGCGCGAGAACACATCATCGTCGGTGAGCCGGAAGCGTTCTGCCACGTTGAGCTCGAGGTCCGCCACCTGGCGTTGGGTCTCGATCTCGGCGCGCTCTCGCGATTGATCGGCGTGGCTCTTGTCGACCTTGAAACCGGCGGTGCGCAGATCGGCGCGCCCATCGCCGAGTTCGCTGATCAGCTCGGAGTCGTCGAAGCGTGCCACCACTTCGCCCGCTTCGACCGGCTGTCCTTCGGCGGCCAGCCAGGCCAGCCGCACCCGGCCGCGGACATCGCTGCCCACCGCCACCGGCGTCTCCCGCGAGGCCCGAAGCACACCTTCGGCACGCACCTCGTGGCGCAGCAGTGCAGACTGCATGGTGATGGTGGGCTGGTGCCCGCCATCGGAGCAGCCGGCGAGTGTCAGGGATGCGGCCGTCGCCACCGTGCACAGCGAGCGCCGTACCAGCCCGCGGCGCGGCCTCATGGCGGTGCTCCCTTGGTTGGGGCTCCCTTGGATGGGGCTCCCTTGGATGGGCCCCGCCTCTCGAGCCAGACATCATCCTCGAGCCCGGCGAGCACCACCACCCCGACCTTGTCCGCGGCGCCGAAGCTCGGATGCAGCGCGGCGCCCCCGCGTAAGCGCACCTCGGGGCCGCCCGGGCCGTAAAAGACCGCCTCGAGCGGCACCACCAGGGCGTGCTCCGCGCGCGTCACCTCGATGCTGCCGCGAAAGCGCATCCCTGGGCGCATGCGGCGCGGATCAAGCTGGTCGAGCGCGATCTTCAGCCTGACGATCTTCTCGTTGGTGCTCGCCGGCTTGCTCTGCACCGTGCGCGCCACGGTACGGATCGAGCCCCGCACCAGGGTGTCGGGGAAGGCATCGAAGCGCAGCGTCACCGGCTGGCCGACGGCGACCCGACCAGCGTCGGCTTCCGCCACCCAACCATCCCCACCCAAGCTATCGAGATTCGGCAGCTCTACTACCTTCTGCATCACCCAAACCGTATCGCCGACCTTGCGCTTTTCTTCGCCCTGGTCCGCGACATAGATCACCGTGCCATCCTGCGGTGCGAGGACATCGAGAGCGGAGATCTGTGTCTCGAGCTACTCCACGCGCTTCCCCGCCTGATCGCGCCGGCGACGCAGGGTGTCGAGATCGGCCTCTGCCCGCCGTCTCAAGTACTCGAGACTGGCATCGACGGCCGCAAGCTCGAGATGCGCGAGATCTCGGTCGATGCGCGTTTGCTTGATCACCGCCGACGCCTCGATGTCCATCGGTGTGGCGAGCTGCAACTCGGCCTTGCGCAAACGGGCCTCGGCCTCGGCGCGCTGGAGCGTCTTGGCCCGTCGCTCCTTGTCGAGATCGAGACGCTTTTTCTCCAGCTCCTTGGCCGCGCTGTCGCGCTCGGCAATCTTTTGCAACCGTTTTTGCTGGAGCTCCGAGGGATCGAAACCGATCAGACGATCACCGGCCTTGGCCTCGCTGCCCTCGGGCGCCAAGTAGCTGATCTTGAAGTTCCACATGCCGGTGATGCTCGGCGGGCCGAGACGCTGCGTGCTCGCAGCCACCAGCTCCCCCTCGACCGCCACCTCGATACGCAGATCGCGTCGCTGCGGCTGGACAAAGCGACCGGACCCGCGATCCTCGCGCGCCACGCCCCAGGCGCTGGCGCCGAGCACCGCCAAGACGCCGACACCGAGCACCGCGCCCCGCAGCTTCATGGCTGTGCCCCGGCAGCGCCGTTGGTCCAGGCCAATGCCTGCCCCTCGTAGACCCCCGACTCGGCCATGCAGACACGGGCGGCGCAGCCCGCCAGCACGACCTAGGCAGGTTGCCCGGTGGCGAGCACCACGCGCGTGCTGCCGGCCGAAAAGTCGATCGCCGCACGCGGCACGAGCAGCACATCCCGACGCACTGGACCAGCAACTTCAAGCTTGACCGACATGCCTGGCCGCATTCTTTCCTCGTCGATTTCTTCGAGGTCCACACGAACCCGGAAGACCCGCCGTGTGGCATCGGCCGTGGGACGTTTGGCGAGTCGATCGACGCTGCGAACACGGCCACGAAAGACGCGGTCCGGATAGGCATCGAGGGTCGCACGGACATCCTGACCGATCTCGATGCGACCATCATCAACATCGTACAAGGACGCTTCGACCATTAGTGTTGCAAGATCAGGCAGGCTCGCCACGACCTTTCCCGGCCAGGTGTTGTCCCCGCTCTTGAACGGCCGCCCGCGCTGCTGCGGGTTCTCATGCCGCAACACCACGCCGGCACGCGGCGCGTGCAGGCTGAGCACGGCCAGCCGGCGCTCGTTCAGCTCGACCGCGAGACGCGCTTTCTCGAGCACCACGCGCTTGAGCTCGATGTCGGCGCTGCCAGCCTGCTGCGCCGAGGCCTGCTTTCTCCGCGCCTCGGTCGCCTCCAGCTCGGCGCGGTGCAGCTCGAGCTGCCGCTGCTCATAGTCGCGCGCGGAAAACAGCTCCGCCGGCACATCGGCGTCGAGACGCGCCTTGGCCAGGCGGGCTTTGGCATCCGCCACATCGAAGCCCGCCTCCTCTTGCCGCGATGCCACCTCGGCGCGGGTTGAAGCGAGCGCATCCTCGGCGCTACGAACGCTGTTGCGTAGCTCCTCGAGGTTGCTGCTCAAACGGCTGTTGTCGAACTCGACCACCGGATCCCCGGCCGCCACCTCGACACCATCCTCCTCGATCCACTGAATCTGCACCGGCCAAATGTTGGCGTTGGGGGTGACGAATCGCACCGCCTTCTCGGCCACCAACTCGCCGGTCAGCAAGATTTTCGGCGCAAAGGCGCCACGGGTCACTGTCGGCGCACCCGGGACCGCCGGCGAGGCCGCGACCCGCCCGCAGCCCAGCAAGCCCAGCAAGCCCAGCGACAGAATGGGCGAAATCCTTCGAAGTCCATCACGCATGAGAGCACTCGCCTCGGTATACGGCGTCACGCCAACGCCCGTTTGGCAGCCGACACTGCCGGCGCCTGGCTGCCAAGCCTATCCGTGATCGATCAGCGCGCGCACGATCGCGTCCTCCGCGCCGACGCTGCGATCGTGGGCAGGGGCTCGGTTGAGCAGGATCGAGAAGGCGTAGCGCCGTCCGGAACGCCCCTTGGCATAGCCCGAAAGGGCCGAGACGCCGCGCAGAGTGCCGGTCTTGGCCACCACATTGCCGCGGTAGGGTGCGTCCGCCAATCGCTTTTGCCAAGACAGGCCGCGCTCGCCGGATACCGGCAAGGTGCGCAGGTAGACATCACCCCAGCGGTGGCCCTCCATGGCCGCCAACAGGCGTGTGATCTGGCGCGGCGAGAAACGGTTGTTGCGACTCATCCCCGAGCCGTCCGCCATGCGGTAGCTTCCCGGCTCGAGGCCGAGCTCGGCCAAAACCTCGCCGATCGCCCGCAGGCCACCCCGCCAACTGCCGTCACCGCAAAGGTGTGCACCCAAGGTCTTGAGCAGCGACTCGGCATAAAAGTTCTGGCTCCGCTTGTTGATGATCTCGAGCGTCGGCAGCAGGCCGTTGCGGTGCACCCGCACCCGCCACCAAGTGGCAGCCGGCAGATGCACCACCGGGCGCAGCCGGCCGCCGATGGCGATGCCTTCCTCTGCCAGTGCGGCACGCAGGGCCTCGCCGAAGTAGCGCACCGGGTCAGGCACACTCACCCAGCGGTCGACCGAGCGGGAGCGGCGTGAGATCTCACCGCCCACGGTGATGGTGGTCGCACCGATCGCACGCCCAAAGCGCAGGGGCGCACGCACCCGCGCCACCGTGGTGGCGCTCGAGCGGACCGGGAAGCGCTCGAGACGCGGCACGCTCTCGATCCGTGCCGGCGCACCGCTTCGACCCGCGGGCATCACCTTCACCAATAAGCAGTTGTCGTTGAACGATAGCGCATCGATCGGCGCCTCATACCAGCGATCGAGCTGGTCGCGCGGCCAGCTCGGATGGATGCGCTGGTCATCGAACAGCCCGTGCACCAGCACCAGGTCGCCACGGATGCCGCGCACACCGTGGGCAGCGAGCGCCGCCGCCCACTCGCGAAACGCGCCGAAGGCGTCGCCGAAGTACTGGCGCCCGGAAAGGTTGGGATCGCCGCTGCCGACGATGGCCAGATCGCCGTCGAGCCAGCCGTGGGATCCGACTTGCCCACGGGCCAGCACCTCGGTCTCGAAATAAAAGCCCGGGCCGAGCCGGACGAGCGCGGCGGCGGTGGTGAACAGCTTGGTGTTCGAGGCGGTGATGAAGGGTTTTTCCCCGTTGTAGACGTAGACCTCGCTGCCGTCGCTCAGGTCGAGAATGTCGACCCCCACCGCGCCCGCCACACGCTTGGCTGCACGCACCGCCCGATTGAGCGCGCCACCGAGCTGGGGCGAACGATCGCTCGGCGGGCGCGCTGGATGTGCGCTCGGCAGCGCCTCGCTGGCCGCGGGTGCCGCCAGGCCAGCGAGGACGATCAGGATCCAAGCACCGAGCAGCCCGCGGCGCGCGCGCCGAGCGCAGCTCCGGCAAGCTCGGCCACGGGATGCGCGGGTCAGAGCAAGATCCCCGCCACGGTGGCGGTCATCCAGGAAGCCAGCGCCCCACCGAACATGGCGCGCACTCCGATGCGTGCCAGGTCGCCGCGACGCTCCGGCGCGAGCGCGCCGATGCCGCCGATCTGGATGCCGATCGAGGAGAAGTTCGCGAAGCCACAGAGCGCATAGGTGGCGATGATCGCCGAGCGCGGCTCGAGGGTTCCGAGCTCCTTGGCCAGGAAGCCGTAGGCCACAAACTCGTTGATCGACAACTTGACGCCGAGCAGGTTGCCAACCGCCATGGCATCTTTCCACGGCACACCCATCAACCAGGCGAGCGGCGACAGCACGGTGCCGAAGAGAGTGCGCAAGCTGCCGGGCACCCAGCCGCCATACTCACCGGTGGCGGCCACCACCTCGCCGCCCAACCAGCGGTGGTCGACCAGTTGGTCGAGCCAGCCGAGGATGCTGTCGGCGACCGCGATGAGCGCGATGAAAGCGATCAGCATGGCACCGACGTTGAGCGCCAGCTTCAAACCGTCGGTGGTTCCTTGCGCCGCCGCACCGACCACATTGTCTGCACCCTCGACCTCCGGGATCTCGACATCCCCAGCGGTTTCGGAGTGCTCGGTCTCGGGATAAAGCAGCTTGGCGATCACCAGTGCCGCAGGCGCCGACATCACGCTGGCGGCGATCAGATGCCCGGCGTTGATCCCCATCTGGATGTAGCCCGCGAGCACGCCGCCCGCAACGGTGGCAAAGCCCCCGACCATCACCGCATGCAGCTCGGACACCGTCATGCCGCCAAGAAAGGGTCTCACCAACAAGGGCGACTCGGTCTGCCCGACAAAGATATTGCCCGCCACCGAGACGGTTTCGGAACCGGAGGTCATGAGGCTCCAGTGCATGAAGCGCGCCATGGCCCGCACCACCACCTGCACGGCGCCCAGGTGGTACATGACGCCCATGAAGGCCGAGAAGAAGATGATCGTCGGCAGCACGCTGAAGGCGAACTGGAAACCAAAACCCGGCCAAGTGGTAGTGTCGGGGGAGAAGTATGTGTTGTTTGCCAGATTGCCAAACATGAACTCGGCGCCTCGATTCGACAGAGCCAGAAAAGCTGCCACCCGATCCGACAATGCCCGGAACAGCGTCTGTCCTTCGATGCCGCGCTGCCAGACAACGCCGACCGCGCTCATCGTAAGCAGCGCCCAGGTCCAACGCGAAGCCGCCTTCTGCGCCCGCAGCCCGGTGGCCACCGCCACCAGCGCCAGCCCCCCCAGCACCACCAGCGAGAGCGCCGGAGGCACCCACCAGCGCAGCGCCAACACCCAAGCGCCACCGAGCACCAGGACCGCCAGACCACCGGTGAGTCGGTTCAAGCCATGCCGGCGCAGCTCGGGCTCACAAAGGTAGAGCGACACCAGGGCCACGAAGGCCAGCAGGCCGCTGTAGGACACGGTGCCGCGGCCGAGGATCATCAATGCGAACAGAAGCTGGAGCGCCACGCCCCAGGCGATCGTCCGCCAGCGAATGCTGCGCCGATGCTTGGAAAACAGCCAGGCCAGTCCCATGAGCGCGCAAAGACCGACGAGACTGATCAGACGTTCCACCATGCCATGCCTCCTGCCGGTTCAAAGCGAACCGGGTCGCGCGCATTGTACCCGCCAGCCGGAGCCAGCCGCTGGCGCGCTGCCGTGCCCGTGCGCAGTGACCGCGCGCAGTGACCGTGCGCAGCGACCGTGCGCAGCGACTGTGCTCAGCGACTGTGCTTCAGGTAGCTGAAGAAGTCACCAGCGGTCGAAAGCACCAGGGTGGTGTCCTTGTCGATGGTCGAGCTGTAGCTCTCCATCGTCTTGAGAAAGGCATAGAAGTCGCGCGCTTGGGCTGATTGGTTGTAAGCAACTGCGTAGACATTCGTCGCCTCAGCGTCGGCGCGACCGATGATCTCCTGTGCCTGTCGATAGGCCTCGGACTGAATGACTTTGAGGTCGCGCTCGCGGTCGCCGCGGATGCGCGACGCTTCGCCCTCCCCCTCAGACCGAAAGCGGTCGGCGATGCGCTTGCGTTCCGCGATCATCCGACTGAAGACCGTACGCCGAACATCTTCAACGTAGTTGATGCGTTTGAACTGGACATCCAAGATCTCGATCCCCAGGTCGACGACCCGTGCCTGTGCGCTCTTCAGGATCTCGAGACGCACGGCATCGCGGCCGACCCCGATCTTCTCCAGACCGACATTCTCGTCCTCGCCCACGATGGGCTCGCCGAGCGGCTCGCGGTTGGTCGAGCGCACCAGCTCGATCACGTCGTGCCGGGCGACAGCGTCGCGGGTTTCACCGTTGATGATGCCGTCAAGCCGCGACTGCGCGCCAGACTCATCGCGCAGGCGCTGGAAAAACAGCAGCGCATTGCTGATCCGCCAGCGGGCGTAGGTGTCCACAAGGATGAAGCGTTTCTCCTTGGTCGGCACCTGCGTCACCTTGCCGTCCCACTCGAGAAAGCGCTTGTCAAAGCGGTTGATGTCGTCCACGAAGGGCAGCTTGAAATGCAGCCCGGGCTCGGTGATCGGCACCCCGATCGGCTTGCCGAACCGGGTGACGATCACCTGCTCGGTTTGGAAGACGAAGAAGGTGGCGCCCGAGAGCAGCAAGCTGCCCAAGATCACCAGCACCAGCAGTGGTATGAGCGCACGCATCAGGAACCTCCCTTGCCAACAGCCGGCGCCGTGGCGCCAGCCAGACCGAGCAGCGGCACCAGGCCGCGGACCTCGTCGTCGATGACTACCTTCTTGCCCACCGCGGGCAGCACACTCGAGAGCGTCTCGAGGTAGATACGCTGGCGGGTGATCTCCGGGGCCTTCTTGTACTCGGCAAAGAGCGACTGAAAACGAGCGGCCTCACCCTTGGCGCGGTTGACGCGGTCGGCGGCATAGCCTTCGGCCGCCTGGATGGTCTGCGCGGCCTCGCCGCGGGCCCGCGGAATGACCTTGTTGTACTCGGCCTGCGCCTGGTTGATCAGTGTTTCGCGCTGCTGCTGGGCCTGGTTGACCTCGTTGAACGCCGGCTTGACCGGGTCCGGCGGGGTGACGTCCTGGAGCACCACCTGATCGACGGTGACGCCGGTCTTGTACTCCTCGCACAGCGCCTGTAGCTTGACGCGTACGGTGTCGGCCACCTCCTGGCGACCGACGGTCAGCACTTCGTTCACCGTCCGGTCCCCCACCACCTCGCGCATCACCGCCTCGCTCATATCGCGGAAGGTTTCCGAGACATGACGTACCTCAAACAAGAAGGCGAGCGGATCGGTGATGCGGTACTGCACCACCCATTCGACCACCGCAGCGTTGAGGTCGCCGGTCAGCATGTTGGCCTCGCCATTGGGGTCACCCTTGCCGCGACGGCTCGAGAAGCCGAACTCCTCGTTCAACTGGCGCTGCACGGCCACGCGGTAGACGCGGTCTAGAATCGGCAGCTTGAAATGCAGACCAGGGTGGCTCTGATGGTGATAGGCGCCGAAGCGCAGAACCACCCCCACCTCTTCGGGCTCGACCTGGTAGAAGGTGGAACGGGCGACGAGAAGCAATGCGAACACCAGCAGTACGATGAGCACGGCACGGACAGTACCCGGGGGTACCTCCGGTGGCTTGAAGTCGCCCAGATGGACTTCGAAGGGTGGGCCTTGGTTGGCCATGGTCTTGCGCGATCTCCTTTCGCCAATGCGGCGTGCGCCCCGAGGGACGGCGCCGGCAGCGGATCGGTGGTGTTTGCCTCGACCGGGATGCGTACGCGGCGGGATGAATCGGCATTCTACCGGTCCGCAGCCACCCGTGCCGGCGACGGGCCATCCTCGGGCCGGAAGCGGATCGGAGGATTGACGATTTGCTTATCTCATCGATGATTCTCGCATGCTCGAATCATCTCTCCGCAAGGGCCTCCAGGCCCGCTGCGAACCGAAGGGTAACCTCCGGCACCCTCCCCGCGTCCGGGATCATGCTCGACCGATCGGCCGATGGCGCCACGTCTTGACGATGAGCACCGCCGGCTCGAGCTGGCGGTCGCCGACCTGCTCGACAACCGGCTGCTGCGCTCCCTGGGCTTCGCCCACCGCGGCGGCTACGAGCGCATGTGGCTCGGACAGGCGATCCACAGCCGCTACCAGGAACAGGCGCTCGCGCGAGACGGCAGCTACCGCCGCGAGGTCACGATCCGCCACAGTTGGATGCACCGTGGCTGGCAGGTGACGCTGCATGGCCGCATCGACGGCCTGCGCAAGAGGGCGGACGATATCTCGGTGATCGAGGAAATCAAGTCGGTACGCCACGGCGCCCAGCTCTCGCCCGCCACCCTCGAGCTCTACAGCCAGCAAGCCGGCCTCTACGCCTGGATGCTGTCCAAACAAACGGCAGCGCCGGTGGCAGCCGAGCTGGTGCTGATCGAGATCGGCAGTGATGCCATCCACCGCGAGCCGGTCGAGGTCGATCTTCGCCGGCTCGAAGCGGTGGTCATGCGCCGCCTCAACCGCCTGCTGCGGGGCGCGACAGCCGCCCGGCATAAGCGGGCCGCGCGCGCGCGGGCCGGTCGCAAACTGGCATTTCCCTACCAGCAGGTGCGCCCCGGTCAAGAGCGCATCATCGAAGCCGTGGAGGTTGCGCTCGAGCACGGCCAACATGTGCTCGCGGAGGCTGCCACCGGCCTGGGCAAGACCGTGGCCGCGCTGTACCCGGCTGCTCGCTACGCGCTCGAGCACGACAAGCGCATCTTTGTGCTCACCGCCAAGACGCTGCAGCAGGAGATGGCGATGACCGTGCTCGACCTGCTCGGCGGCGACCAGGGTCTGCGCGCCTTGCGCCTGCGAGCCAAGGCCAAGATGTGTGCCAACGACCAGGTGCTCTGCCACGAGGAGTACTGCCTCTACGCCAAGGACTACTACGCCAAGGTCGAGCAGACCGGCATCGTCCGCCACCTCGAGTCGAGCCGTTCGATGCTGCTTCCCGACGACATCTTCGCCGTGGCCAAGGACGCGGCGGTGTGTCCGTTCGAGGTCAGCCTCGAGCTTTCCGGACGGCTGCAGGCGGTCGTCTGCGACTACAACTATGCCTTTGATCCCTATGTTGCACTCAGCGAGTTCCGCACCGACGCCGATCTCGGCAACACCATCTTGGTGATCGACGAGCTGCACAACCTGGTCGATCGTGGCCGTCGCTACTACAGCCCCATGCTCTCCGCCCGCGCGGCGCACGCCGCGGCCTGCGAGGCCCAGCTCGCAAGCGCACCGATCCACGGTGAGATCGCCCGCTTGACCCGACGTCTGGCCACGATGATCGAGGAGGTGACGGATGACGCCGCCCCGGCCAGCAGCCACGACGCAGCGCACGACAGCACCTGGGCCGCCGAGCAGAGCTTCCCCGAAGACCGCCTGTGGCACCTGCGCTCGGCCTTCGACCAGGCCTTCGTCGCCTATCTCGAGCATCGGCGCGAAACCAAGACCCTGCGCGCGGACGATCGCTTCGTCGACCTCTACTTCGACCTGCTCAAGTTCTTGAATGCGCTGGTGCTCGAAGGCGGCGCGTTCAGCCACTTCGTGGAGCGCGACGCGGGCGACGCGCGCTGGCGCATCCTGTGCAAAGACGCCAGCCCCTTTCTCGGCAGCGTCATCAACCGCTGCCACGCGGTGATCGGGCTCTCGGCAACGCTCTCGCCCCACGCGTTTTACCGCGACTTGCTCGGCTTCGACCCCGAACGCAGCGCCAGTCTGTCGTTGCCCAGCCCGTTCCCGCGTGCCAACCGGCAGGTGGTGATCGATCCCGCGATCGCCACCACCTACCGCCAGCGGCCCGAGAACTACCCGCGCATCGCCGAACGGCTCGGGCGCTTTGCAGACACCGTGCCCGGCAACGTACTGGCGCTTTTCCCCAGCTACCACTTCCTCGCCCAGGTGGCTGGGCTGCTGCGCATCGACACCAAGCGCATCTTGGTGCAGGCGCGCTCGGATACCGACCGCGAGCGCGAGGCCATCCTCGAGACGCTGCGCTCGGCCTTGCTGCGCGACGTGCTGTTGCTGGGGGTGGCCGGCGGCGTGTTCGCCGAGGGTGTCGACTATCCCGGCGAGATGCTCAAGGCGGTGGCCGTGGTCGGCCCCTGCTTGCCCGCGCCCACGCTTGACCAACGGCTGCTGCGCGCCTACTTCGACGAGCGCTTCGAGCGTGGCTTCGAGTACGCCTTCATCGTCCCGGGAATGACCCGCGTGATCCAGGCTGCCGGTCGTTTGATCCGCCGGGCGGAAGACCAGGGCGTGATCGCGCTTTTTGACCAGCGCTTCCTTCAGCCCGCCTACCGCCGACACCTCCCCGCCGACTGGTCCCGGCGCGACGACCTGCGCGACCTCGCTGGCGAACCGGCCGCGGTCGCGCGCCAGTTTTTTCACCCCGTAGCCGAGCGCGAAGAGCACTGACGCCGAACCTCGGCGCGCCTCGCTCCCTACAGCAGATCGCGGGTGAGGGTGTCGTACACCGAGCCGACGAAATCATCGGGTTTGCGGAAGCCGCCGCCCCATTGCGCATCAAACGCGGCCGAAGGCTTGGCTTCGATCACTTCGGCCCGACCCTTGCCTGCGGCGATCAGCTCGGCGACCGCCTGGCGTACGACACGCAGCATGTCCCGGTAGGCGATCAGCTCGGCGCGGCCGGACAGCGGCCCGTGGCCCGGAATGAACTTCGTGGCCTCGTTGGTTGCGTCGAGGATGTCGCTCGCAGCGGCGATCACGCCGTCGATCGAACCGCCGCTCGAGACGTCGATAAACGGGTACATGCCGCTGAAGAAGACATCGCCCATGTGCACCACGTTGGCACCCGCAAAGCGCACGATCGAGTCGCCGTCGGTATGGGCCGGTGCAACATGGAACACCCGGATGGTGTCGCCGTTGAGATGGAAGGTCACGGAATCGGTGAACGTCACCACCGGCAAGGCCACCTCCGGCGAGGCTGGCACAGCACTGTCGAGCGCTTCGATCAACTGGTCCGTCGACATGCGCTTGCGAACGTTCTCGTGCGCGAAGATCAGCACGCCATCCTTGCCCAGGTTCTCGTTGCCACCGGTGTGGTCACCGTGCCAGTGGGTGTTGAGCACAAAGCGGATGGTGCCGGAATCGACCGCGGCGACGGCTGCCTTGATCTTCTCGGTCAGTGGCGCGAACTGATCGTCGATCAAGAACACCCCATCCGCACCCGCTGACACGCCGATGTTGCCGCCTGCACCGGCCAACATCCAAATACCGTCCGCCACCGGGATCGTCTTGATCTCGACGTTGTCAAAATTGCCTTGTGCAGCGAGCGGTGCAACGGCTGGCGCCAGCAGCAAGAGCCAGGCGCACGAGCACAGAAAGCGATGACGCATGAGCAAACCTCCGGAGAATGGCCCTTGGCACGGGCACGCAGCGATCCCTCGCATGGCGATCGGCACCTGCCCGCACCGGTTGTCGGATGCCCGACAGCGTATCAAGCCAGCACCCTCGCGCGCTGCGGCTCAAAGATAGGAGGCCAACTGGCTGCTCAGGCGCGGGCCACCCCAGTCCACGGGCCCGGTGACCTGGCGCAACCGGCGGCCGCGACGATCGAGGATGACCGTTTGCGGCAGCGCCGAGCCGAGCCCCAGCGCCAGGTTGAGCTCGGTGTCCGGATCCCAGTAGATCGGGAAGTCCGCGAACAGCTCCGGGCTCTGACCACCGCCGAGGAAGGCCCGCACGTCCGCCAGCGCGAAGTCGCTCGACACGGTCAAAACCCTCAGGCCACGCGCTTCGAGCTGGGGGTATTCGCGGTGATAGAAACGGGCCAGGGCGGGCAGCTCTTTGCGGCACGGCACGCACCAAGCAGCCCACAGATGCAACACCACCACGGTTCCGCGCAGCTCCTCGAGCATGAGATCAGGACGCTCGAAGCCGCGCAAACGCAGCGGACGCGCGAAGGCCGAGGCAACACCGACTGGCGGCGCCGGTCGGGCCTGAAGGTAGCGACGGGCTCGCTCCGCGAGCGAGGCACTCCTGCCATCGTGCGCCAGGAAACGCTCGAAGGCGCTGCGCGCACCCGCGGCATCGCCCGTTTGCATGCGCGCGAAGCCGAGGTAAAAGTCGCCTTCCGGCGGTACCCCCGGCTCGCCGGTGGCGCGCTCGAGCAAGGCGGCTGCCGCCGCGCCGCGGTTCGGCGCACGGGCCAGCGTCAACACCCCACGAAAGTACGCCACCTTGGGCGCAGCCGGCGGCAACACCGCCGCCAGACGCTCGAGCAGCGCCTCGGCGCGGCCATAGTTGGCGAGCTTGAGCTCGCTGCGAACAGCGGCTTCGAGCAGCTCGGGGTCCTCCGGCATGCGGGCCACGGCCCTCCCGAGAAGATCAGCCGCCTGCGCGTATTCGCCCCGCCGGAGCTGCTCGAGCGCGCGCGCGCGCAGCGCCGTGTCTGCCGGCAAGCCAGTCGAGGATGAGCCAGTCGAGGATGAGCCATCCGAGGATGAGCCAGTCGAGGATGAGCCATCCGCGGAGCTTGCAGCGAGCAGGTGGCCGAGACCGGGAGCCGCCAGCGCCCCGTTCCAGACCATAAAGGTCGCGCCACCGGCGACCACCAGCAGTGCCCCGCTGGCCAGGCCCCAAAACAGGCCGCGGCGGCGGCCGGCTGGCGACACACCCGCTGGCGATACACCCGCTGGCGATACACCCGCGGTAACCAGGAGCGGCTCGGGTACGGTCTCGGTATCGGTCTCGGGCACCGCGTGATCCGCCGCCGCCAGCGCGCTGAGCACCGAGCGACCATCGGCGTAGCGCGCGGCCGGCGCCTTGGCGATCATGCGCGCCACCACCGCCGCCACCGACGGCGAGACGGCCACCTCTCGGTCGAGCGAGGGCAACACCATGTCTGGGTCCAGATGCCAGGCCGTCCACGGGATGCCGCCGCCGGTGCCATCTCCCGCGCCTCGGTCGCTCTTCCAGCGCTGCCCAGCGCGCTGCCAGCCGGTGGCCACCAGCGACGCGAAACGCTCGGCTCCGGTCATCAGCTCGTAGGCGATCAGCCCCAGCGAGTAGACGTCGGCCCGTGGACCGGCGCCGCCGCCGGTCTGGATCTCGGGTGCGGCATAGCGCGGGGTGACATAGCGCTGGGTACGCTCGCTGGGCAGCTTGGCAACCCCGAAGTCGGCGATCTTGAACACCGTGCCAAAGCGCAGCACATTCTCGGGCTTGAGGTCGCGATGCACCAGCCCGGCCAGGTGCACCGCGGCCAGGCCTTCGAGCAACTGGCGCACGATGGCGAGCGCCTGTCGGGGTGCCATCGGTCCACCTTCGATCGCTTCGCGCAGGTTGCCGCCGTCCGCCAGCTCCATGATCATGCGCGGCGGATCGTGCTGCGCGTCGACATCGTAGATCTCGACCACGTGCGGATGATGCACCAGCGCCAGCTTGCGCCCCTCAGCCAAGAAGCGACGCCGGAAGCCTTGGTCGCGCACCACCTCGGGCAGCGGCTCCTTGATCGCCACCCGCCGCTCGAGGTGGCTGTCCCAGGCTTCATGCACCGTCGCCATGCCGCCGGTGCCGAGGTCGCGCCGGCGCTGGTAACGATCGCTGCTCACCACGGCTTCGGGTCGCCGGATGACACGATCAGTACACCACCATCAGCACGCTTTGGTTGACCGGTGCTGTGCCCAGCCGCGCGAAGAGTTGCGCATAACCGTAGGCGGCGGCGATCTCCGCATCGATCTGCGGCGGCTCATAGCCGAACACCAGCGAACGCACACGCTCCGGAGCCACGCCGTCGACCACGAGTTGATCGCGGACGGCATTTGCGCGCAGCCCGGAAAGCCGGCGATTGTAGCCCAGCTTGCCGATGCGGCTGGCGCGCCCGATGAGCAAGATCTTGCGCGTCGGCTCGTCGGTCAAGACGGCAGCCGTACGGTCGATGGTGCGCTGGCTGTCTTCATCCGCGATGTCGTAGCGATCGAGCGGGAAAAGAATGATGTCGTGCTTGAGGTTGCGAACCGCGCTCACATGGCAGCCCATCAGCTCCTTCACCAATGGCCCGCAAAAACCCTTGCACTCGGCAATGTGCTCGATGTAGTCGGCGTAGGTGACCTCACCCTCTTCGATCAAGGCTTCGCGTTCGGCCAGATGGGTTCGTCCCTTGACCACGGCTTGGTGCGCGTCGAGGTGTTCCTGCTCGGCGAGATGGAGAACCGCCTGGCGCATGGCCTGCTGGTGGCAATCGTCGCTGACCAGTGGGTTGGCATCGCTGGTCACGGCGTTGTAGCCCAACTGGCCCTCGCCCTCGGGCAGCGTGCGGTTGAGGTCTTCGGCATTTTCGATCGGGCCCTCGCCACGGCCGCGCGCAAGGTCGGAGAGCTCGTGGATCTCGCGGTCGAGCGCCTCATCGATATGGCTCAGAAGATCGGCGTTGGCATCGGTCGAGGCCTCGTCCGCGGCGGGCGGCTCGCCCTCGGACGCGGGCGGCTGCTCGATCGCGGTCTGGTCCTGGGCCTGGAGCGGTCCGGGGGCGAGCAGCGCCAGCACGCCACCGGCGGCCGCCAGCACGCCGAGCAGAGAAGATCGTCGAAGAAAGGGTTCTTGTGGTTGCTGCATGATCGTCTCCTCGGTCGCGGTTGTCGTTCCCGTCTTCAGCCGCCCGTCTGCTCGACCAGGGCCTCGAGCCGCGCCTGAAACGCCTGGTCATTCCAGTCCTGTGCACCGACCAGCACCGCGACCACCGTGCCGTCCGCGGCCACCAGTACGGTCTGCGGCAAGGCCGATCCGAGCCCGAGACGCTCGGCGAGAAGCCAATTCGGGTCCCAGTACATCGGGGGCAGGATGCCGTCGCCAGCGCCGGACCAGGCCTTCGCGGCGCCGGCAAGCTCGTCTTCAGTGTAGTCCATGCTGACCGCGACCAGCGACAACCCACGATCGGTGAACGCCGGTAGGCGGTCGCGCGCGAAGCGCATCAGGGAGGGCATTTCCGCTCGGCACGGCGGGCACCAGGTCGCCCACAAATGGAGCACCGCCGGATGCCCGGCCAGCGAAGCGGTATGGAGATCCTTGCGGTCCAGGCCATCGAGCACCAGGGGCCGGGCGTAAAGCGGCGGTTTGGCCACCACCGCCGGGCGCGCCCTCGCCTTGGTCGCCGTCGCCTTGGTCGCCGTCGCCGGGGCCGGAGGCCGCGCAGCAGGCGGGCGCGAGAGCGCAGGCGGCGGCTTGGTTGCTGCTTGGGCGGCGCGCACCGCGGCTGCTTGGCGATCCTGGATCACCGACAGCATACGCCGCGCCCGCGGCATCAGTGACCCGCCGGTATTCAGGGCGAGAAAGTGGTCGAGCGCGCCGGTGGCGGCTTGATCGGATGCCGCCTCGAAGGCGAGGAAGCCGAGGTAAAAGTAGGCATTGGGCCAGTCACCCTCCGCCGCCGCTCGAAAATGCGCCTCGGCCTCGAGAGGATGGTGGCGCGAAAGGGCGAGCAGGCCTTGCTCATGGCGTACCTCGGCGCTGTGCGGCGCCTCGGTGGCGAGCAGCTCGAGCAACTCTTCGGCGTCGTCGTAGCGCGCCAGCTTGTAGCGCGCACGTACCAGCGCCAACCCCGCCTCGAGATCGCTCGGCACGGCCTCGAATGCGGCCTGAAGATCCGCTGCCGCCGATGCGAAGCGGCCAGCGCGCAGCGCGTCAAAACCCTGCGTGCGGCGACGCGCCGCGGCCAGCCGCCGCGCGAGATCATCGACATTCTCCGGCGCCATGCCCAGCTCGCGTGCTTCGGCCAGCAAAGCCTCGGCCTGCGGTCCGGGCCACTGCCGGCTGATCGCCGCCGACACCGCACGCGGGCTCCACACCAGCAGCGCATGCTCGTGCCGGGCCACCCGCCAGCGAACATCCCGGCCGCGCAAGCGCACCAGTACCAGGCGCCTGCTGAGCTCGACACCGGCGATCAGGTCGGTGTGATCGCCGCCGCAGTTGATCGCGGCGGCTGATCCGAGCTTGGCGCCGAAACGCAACTCGACCACCCCGGGCTCTTCGGGGTGTGGCTGAAAGTCCGGAAGTCGCTCGTCGAAATGCCCTGCCGGTGGAATCCACAACAAGCGTTCGTGGGGGATGGTGAAACCGCTTTCGCCCGCCGGACGACAATCAAACAGCGAAACCGCCACCGGGTCACTGGCCGCGCCGCGGGCCGCAGACACCACCAGCACGCCAACCGCGAGCACGGCCGCTGTGGCGCCGATGCGCTGCCGTGCGCGCACCGGCAACCCGGTCATGATCCGTCTCCCGATGCCCGATGTGTCGCCGTGATCCCTCATCTGCACGCTGCCACCGATTCCCGCTGTACCTCCCTCTCTACATTCCATTGTACGGCCTCCGCCACTGGCCGGACGGGATGTTGTCTGCTACTGTATACATGCAAAAATTGCGCAGGGGAAGATATCATCGAACTCTTTCAGCGTATCAAGAGCGCCGTTAGCGGCAATGATGGACCCGATCTGCTCGACGAACCCACGCTTCGCCGGCAGATCGTCGAGGGCATCCTGGCGCTGCGCCAGCGAGGGCCGCGCGGCATCGACCGGCTGCCGCCGGTGGTCGAGGTCCGGGTCACGGTGGCAGCGGCGCGCAGCCTCAGCGTGGTGCGCGGCTATGTCGACGCCCCCGCCTTCGACCAGGAGGTGGGGGCCGCACTGGCCAACCGCCTGGTCGGTCCGGGTGCCACCGTCCCGATGCGGCTGTTCGCCGTTTCCCAAGGCCAGGCGGATGAGCCGAGCGCGGTCCTCGTGCGCGAAGCCGAAGGGGGCGTTTGGGCCTTGCTGCGCATCGAAGGTGGTGACCGCGACGGCGCCCAGGTGCTGATCGCCGGTGACCGGCCACGCTACTACCTCGGCCGCGGCGCCTGGCATGGCAGCCGCGAAGCCCCGGCCAACGACATCATCGTGTCGCACGCCGATCGCTTCGTCAGCCGGCGTGCAGCCGTGCTCCAGCGGGCCGGCTCGGGGCTCGAGATCACCAGCCGCGACCAGGGGGAGATGCTGGCTGTGGTGCGTGCCGATGGCCAACGCCAGCGGCCGACGCATGCGCGCAGCGGCCGCCTGCGCCTCGGTGCCGGCGACCGCATCGAGCTCAACGACGGCGGCCGCCAGCGCATCACTCTCTACCTCGAGCGACCGAGCACTGCGCCGGCGCCCGCTGCGCAGTCGCAGCAGAAGCCATGATCCACCGTTCCGCGGTCACGGCGCTTGATCCCGGACGCTTCCGGATCGACTTCGCTCGCTTGCGGGGTGAGCTGGGCGGTGTCAGCGGCCGGTTTCGCTGGTTTGCCGACCGTCGCCGAGTCACCCTCGACCCGTCGCTGATCGGCCACGCCTTGCGCGCGGTGATGGCGCGCTGCCCGACCCGCAGTGCGCTCGACGAACGGCTGATCCTGTGGAACGAGTTTTGGATCATACTGGCACCCGACGACCACGAGCAGCTCCAACCGCTCCTGGCTCGGCTCACCACCGAGCTCGACACGGTCATACGACACACCGTCACCGAGCTCGCTGCCGACTTGCTGGCCGAGCCCGTGGTGCGCATCGTCGCCGACGACGAGGACCGCACGCCGCAAGGCACGGGCGAGGTGCGCGCACGCTACAACGATCGCGTTCGCGCCGTGCCCAGCCGCGCCGGGGAGCTGACGGTACGCGTGGGCGAGATCGAAGCGACCCGCGGCGCGCAGCCGACCCAACGCATCGCAGAGCCGGCTGTGCATGGCGATCTGCACCTCGCCTGGCAGGCCGGGGCCGGGGATGCGGCCCAAGAAGCCCTGCTCGCCGGCGGCGCACGGGTCCAGCTCGGACGCCCGCATGCTGGTGCGCCAAGGCGGTTCATCCCGCTGCTCGGCGCCTCCCGGCGCATCAACAAATGCCAGTTGGTGATTGAAAACTGCGGCGACAAGGTAATCATCACCCGTCTTGCGCACGCCAACCCGGTACAGGTCACCGGCCGGCTCATCCAGCCCGGCGGCAGGCTCGAGGTCGAGCGCCTGCCGGCCCGCGTATCGCTGTCGAATGGCGCGCTCGAGCTCGATCTGCGTCGTGTCGGCGAGGCGAGGAAAACCGCGTCTTGAGCCACGCCTCGATGCGTACCACCGCCGAGACCGCTGCGGTGCTGGTGATCGTCGCCTGGACCACCCTGGTGGCAGTCCCCACCTCGATCGAGCGTGCCATGGTACGCGCAGGCAGCTCGGCGACCGCCGCCAACACCCAGGGTTCGGGCACGACCGCCAGCGTCCAAGCAACACTGCGCAGCCCGCAGACGGTCCGCGCGCTGGCAGGCCGTAGCGCCGCCGCTTGGGCGGTGGGCATCTTGGCGCTGCTCGCCGGCCGTCTGCTGGCGCTGCGCAAGCACCGGCGCGCGATCGCCGTGGCGTTCTTGCTGCCCCCGGTGGCGCTGATCACCGGTCTCGGCCTGGCATTGCATTGGGCCTATGACGATCCGCTGCGCGCCGAGATCTTGGGAGGCCAGCTCTTTTCCCAAGGCGTGTTGCTCGGCGGCCTGCTGGCGGCGGTGACCATGGCGTTGCCGATCGCGCCCGAGCAGATGATCGCCCGCCATCGCTGGATGCTGGTGGTATCGATCTTCGCCCTGCTCGGCGCGCTCTACTTCTTCGGCGAGTCCCCCGGGCTGTCGGGCGCGCGCGTGCGGCTTCTCGGGGTGCAGCCGATCGAGGCGATCAAGCTCGCCTTCGTGGCCATGATCGCCACCTTCTTCGGCCGCCATGCCGAGCAGCTTCGCTACCAGCGTGCACGCCGCGGCTGGCTCGAGATCCCGCGGCCGCGGCTGCTGGCGCCGGCCGGACTGCTGGTGGTGGCGCTTTTTCTCGGCCTCTATCTGGTGCGCGACTTCGGTCCGACCCTGGTATTGGCGCTGGTGCTGCTCGCGCTCTACTACGCTGTCACCCGCTCGTGGGCGGAGCTGGCGGTGCTGGTTGGGTTGGCGAGCGCTGCGTTTGCCGCCGCGATCTCGCCGGCTGGAGCCCTGCTGCCACCCAACGTCGCCATCCGCGTCGCCATGATGCGCGACCCATGGCTCAATGGCCAGCCGGGTGGCGACCAGCTCGCCGCCTCGCTGTGGGCCTTCGCTGCGGGCGGTGGCACCGGACGCGGCCTGGGACAGGCCGCCATCGGCGCCTTGCCAGCCGGCCACACCGACCTCATCCTCGCCCATCTCGCCGAGGTCGCGGGCCTTGTCGGCCTCGGCCTGTATCTCGCCTTGCTGCTGCTGGTGGTGCTTCAGGGCTGCTGGATCGGCCTGCGCAACCGCACGCCCGAGCGCATGTTGCTGGCCTGCGGGCTGGCTGCTCTGATCTTCGCGCAGTTGCTGATCATCTTCGGTGGCTCGAGCGGACTGCTGCCGCTGACCGGCATCGTGGTGCCCTTCCTGTCCTTTGGGCGTACCAGCATGGTGGTTTTCCTGTTGCTCGTGGCGCTGCTAGTGCGGCTCGCCGCACAGGGCAAACCGCGGCAAGACCACGACGCCTTGCGCCAGGTGCGCGGTGGCATCGTCCGGGTCACGATCGCCATCCTCTTGCTCGCGGGCGTGACACTGGTCACGGCCGCATGCCGCACCCTCGTCGGCCGGGCTGCGACCATGACCCGGGGCGTGCTCGCCATCGGCTTCGACGACGCGGTGTTTCTGCGCTATGACCCACGCCTCAAAGCCATCGCACGGCGCATGCGCCGGGGCGCCATCCTCGACCGCCACGGCGTCACCCTCGCCGGCAGCGACGACCACGGTGCGCGCAGCTATCCGCTGGGCGCGGCCATGGGCACCTTGATCGGGGTGCGCGAACCGACCCTGGGCATGCCACCGTGGGCGCTCGAGGGCGTGCTCGATGCACGGCTGCGCGGCCTCGGCACGGTTCATGCGCCGCTCGCTGTGTGGGTTCTCCAGTGGCCGGACGAAGTCCTGCCCGATGGCTCCCTCCGCCACCGGCGTGACCGCATCCTGTTCACGGTCGCCACCCACACCCTGCGTCCCACGGATCTGGCACGCGCACGCCGGCTGCAAGCGGCGGCCGAGCGCGCAGCAGCGGCGGATTCGCCCGCTGGCAACGCTGTTGCCGAGAACGTGAAACACAGCGGCGCGCAGCCGCACAGCACACGACTCTTGTTCTCGCGCCTGCGGCAACTCGACCACAGCCCATTGGTTCCGGTGGCGATGTTGCGTGGCACCGCCCGCGAGGCGGCCATCCAGGCCTTGGCAGAGGATGTCGCCGCGCGCAGTATCGAGCTTTCGATCGATGCCCGGCTCCAGCGCTTCGCCGCCCGAACCGCCGAGGACATCGCGCGCGGCCGCGGCCAGGCTGCGGCGGTGGCGATCCTCGACGTGGACAGCGCACAGGTGCTGGCGCGCGCCCAATGGCCCGACATCGATCCCGCCCGAGCCGGCGCCTGGATCGAGCGCGTGCGTAGCGCCGACCCGCGCTTTACCGGCTCCTATGGCCCGTGGAAGGACAAGACCGGCGCCTTGGGCCTGTACCAGGCAGGCTCGATCTTCAAGCTGTTCACCGCCTTTGCCTGGCTGCGCCAACAACCCGGACCCACACTCGAGCCTGCCTCAGCGGCAGGTACGGATCTTGACCGCTGCCAGTCGCGCACCCGAGAAACCTTCGCCTGCCAGCGAGCGGACGCTACGGGACCGTTCTTCACCCGAGCGGGCTGGAGCGCGCCGATCCATGACTCCCATCCCAAACCGGACGGCGTGATCGATCTCAGCCGTGCGCTGGCGGTCTCCTGCAATGTCTTCTTCGGTCAGCTCGGGCTGGCGCTCGGAAACGAGCCGCTGGTGCGCTTGGCCCGAGACGGGCTGGAGATCGACAACGGCCGCGGCTTCCCGGGTGGCCCGGGGACCGCTGGCAGCCGGCGGCTGGCCGCCACCGCCTTTGGCCAGGGCGCTGCGCGCATGCATGTGCTGGAGGCGGCACGGCTGGTCGCAGCGATCGCCAGCGGTGGCATCTACCGCCGCTGCCCACCGTCGATGGTGCGTGCTGCCCGCTGCGAAGAGCGGCGGCTGATCGACGATCCCGGCCGCCTGCTGCCGATTCTCGCCGGCATGCGCCACGCTGTGAGCGATGGCACCGCCCGCCGGCTGCACGCGCCCCCGGGCGTACGCCTCTACGCCAAGACCGGGACTGCCAGCGACCCCGGACGTGCCGATGAAGCGCCCTACGGCCTCGAGCCCGGCAAGCCCTACCGCGAGCATTCCTGGCTGGTCGCCATCGCCGAGCCAGACAGCCAACCGCCGTGCGCCGCCCAGGCCCCGGGCCGCCTCGCCTTCGCCGCCGTCGTTCCCCGCGGTGGGGCCGGTGCCGGGCTGGCGCTGCGCATCGTCCAACGGCTGGTCGACAAAACAGCAGCACTCGGCCTGCTCAAGCCCGAGCATGCTACCCAGGAACGTTGACCCCCAAGGGCGCCTGGACCCCGAAGGGTGCCAGCCGATGTTTCGACCTTCGGCGATCGAGGCGCCAAGCTGCAGGACGGTGGTTGCTGACATTGGCGCCGTGCGCGATCTGCAGCAAGTAGCATCCGGGAACCGCGTATACCGCCGCCTGCTCGGCAAGGTGCTTATGGTCGACGCGGTAGGGATTCGCGCCCGCGCGAAAGGCGGCCAGTGGTGCTGGTTCGCGACGCCGGTAGGCATGCAGCCTGTCGGCGGCCAGATCCCATCGCAAGAAGCGCCTGGTGATCAGGACCTCGGCGTCTTGCGGCGCGCGGTCGATGGCCGCGAACCAGCCGCGGTGCAAGGCGTCGTCGGAATCGAGGCGGGTGAGCCATTGATCCGTGGCCGCTGGCCAGCCGCCATGCCACTGGTCCTGAACCACCACCCGCGCCCAGCCCAGATCCGCCACCCGCTCGGCCACGAAATCCGCCACCGCCTGCGCGCACAGCAGCACCGCCGGCACACCTAGCCCGGCAACGCTCGGCACATAGAAACGACGGAAGAGACGCAGCCGCTGGTTGAGCCAGGCAGTGCTGCGGTACAGCTCGGCGGTGCCCGGGACCGGTCGCGGCACGGCGAAGCGCGTGACGATGACGTGTCGATGGTGCTTCATGGGGGTGGCCCGAGACCGTTGCGGCAACGATACGCGAAGTCTCGCATGACGTGGACCACAGCGAGGCTGCACCCCGCGGCTTGTGCACCCTGAAGGATGAGTGGAGGATCACCGACCGTTGCACAGATTCGACCGTTGCACAGAATTGACCGTTGCACAGATTCTGGGCGTCGCAGTCTCCGGGCCAGTGACCTCCGGGATGGGCAGCCAGGAGCGGGGGCGTCGTGGTGGGACAGCAAACGAGGAACGGCCCGGGACGTGGCGGGTCGGCACGACGCCCCGGGCCTTGACCGGACGATCCACCGCGAACCGGCCGACAACGGGCATCGACCAGCCTCTCTCCGCGAGGATGCTTGCGAGTTGAGCGGACTGCGTGAACGCGACACCCGAGGTGCTGCACGCGAGTCTGCTTCGAGGTTCCCATCGCACCGGCCGCAATCAAGCGCCTGTGTTGCGCGCCTGTAGTTCTGCGGCTTCTGCGATCAGCGCCATGGCTGCCGCGCTCGGGGCACCGGGCGTCTCGGCGACCGGTACTTTGATCACAACCTCTGCCTCTCCTGGTTCGCAACAACGATGCCAACCACGCCCCGAGGCCGCCGACACAAGATCCGCGGTGGTTCGCACCTTCCAGGCGCAAAATCTCTCTTCTGGACGCAAAAGCGTGAACACCGAAAGGCTGGTCTTCGCAAGCGCGAGATCGGCTGATTCTCGCGGCTGAGAATCGAACCCCGCTCGCCCGGTGCTCCGAGCGGGTGGCGCATGCTACTGTCGCTTGGAGATGCGAGAGCACCCCTTGGACCCCGAGGCACCTGATCTCAGCGGGCATGTCGCCCTGGTCACGGGTGGCGGCAGCGGTATCGGCCGAGCGATCGCCCTCAGCCTCGCCCGCTCCGGCGCCGCGATCGCGGTGAGTGGACGGCGCCGCCCGCCGCTCGAGGAGACCGTGGCAGCCATCGAGGCCGCGGGAGAACGGGGCCTGGCCGTCACCGGTGACGTGGCCCTGGCCGCCGACGCCCAGCGCATGGTCACCGAGACGGCCCATGCTTTCGGTGGTCTCCACATCGTGGTCAACAATGCTGGCGTCGCACACGCCGGGCCACCCGGCGAGCAGGACCCGGAAACGATCGACCGCCTGATCGACATCGATCTCAAAGGGCCGATCCATGTCACGCACGCGGCGCTGGCGTTTCTGGGCACCAATCGCGATGCGGGCGGGAGCGCGGTGGTCAACGTGTCGTCCTCGGTTACCCAGCATCCGGTGCCTGGCTACAGCGTCTACGCCGCGGCCAAGGCCGGGCTCGATATGCTCACCCGCGGTTGGGCACGCGAGCTGGCAGCGCAGCGCATCCGCGTCAACGCCGTGTGCCCCGGGGTGGTACGCACCGCGATCCACGACCTGCGCGGCAGCCCCGCTGAGGTCGCTATGTTCTTGCGCATGGTGGGCAAGCAGACGCCGCTCGGCCGGGTCGGCGAGCCCGACGACATCGCGCGTTTGGTGCGCTTCTTGGCCTCGCCCCGGGGTGACTGGATCACCGGCGCAGTGATCCCCATCGACGGTGGCCTGAGCTTGCTATGAGTTCCGGGTAAACGGGCAACCGTCACCGCCGCACCGCCGTATCCGGAGTGTCAACCTGCCCGCAGAAGACACCAGCCAGAAGACACCAGCCAGGAGACTCATGAGGATGTCCATGATCCGTCCCCCATTCACGCCCGTGCGCGCTGCCTTGGCCGCCCTGCTCACCGGTCTGCTGTCGGCGGCAACTCTCGGCGCCGAGGTGCTGCGCTTGGGCACCGATGTCACCCCCACCTTCGAGGCGATCGAGCTTCATCTCGACGCCGATCAGACCGAGTACCGCGGCACGGCCACCATCGAGCTCGCGGTGCACAAGGCCACGCGTCGCGTGCGCTTTCATGCACGCGACATGACGCTTGACCGAATCACCCTCGAGGGCCCGCAGGGCGCCATCGAGGTCCACCAGCGCACGGGCGAAGAGGCCAACGCGGCGCAGCACGAGCAGCACATCGTCGGGCTGAGCGCTGCCGAGTCGCTCGTGCCGGGCGCGCACTACACCCTGCGCATCGCGTTCTCGAACCGCTTCAATACCCAGGCACTCAGCCTCTACCGCATGGAACAAGACGGTCGTGGCTACCTCTTTACCCAATTCGAGGATGTCGAAGCGCGCGGCGCCTTCCCGTGCTGGGATGAGCCAGGATTCAAGATCCCCTACCAGCTCACCCTCACCGTTCCGGCCGCGCAGATGGCGATCAGCAACACGCCAGGCGTCGAGAGCACGACCTCAGCCGGCCAGAAACGCATCGTCTTCCAGCGCACACCGCCGCTGCCGAGCTACTTGTTGGCGATCGCTGTGGGCACATTCGAGACGGTACCGATTCCCGGTCTCTCGGTCCCCGGCCGCATCATCACCCTGCCAGGTCAGTCAGCATCCACCGGCCTGTCCGCCGCGGTCACGCCGCCGCTGCTCGCCGCGCTCGAATCATGGTTCGCTCGTCCCTACCCATACGCCAAGCTCGACCTGATCGCGATTCCCGAGTACTGGTTCGGTGCCATGGAGAACGCTGGTGCGATCACCTTTTCCGAAGGCCTGCTGGTGATCGATCCTGCCACCGCCACCACCGCGCAGCGCCGATCGCAGGCACGGGTGATCGCCCATGAGATGGCCCATATGTGGTTCGGAGATCTGGTCACCATGGCCTGGTGGGACGACCTATGGCTCAATGAATCTTTCGCGGATTGGATGGCGGACAAGATTACCGATCGGGTATTCCCAGAGTTCGATCTCGAGATCGCAGCAGCCCAGGACGCACAGCGGGTCATGATCGGCGACGCGCGGGCGTCGACCAACCCGGTGAAGCTCCCGGTCGAATCCTTGGGCACGCTGCTGCAAAACGCGGGCCTGGCCTACAACAAGGGCAAAACCGTGCTCGACATGTTCGAGCAGTGGCTGGGACCAGAGAAGTTTCGTCAGGGTGTGCTCGCCTACCTTGACAAGCATGCCTGGGGCAACGCCCGCGCCGAGGACCTGTGGCAGGCCCTCGACCACGCCTCCGAGCAGCCGGTCGCGCAAGCGATGGCGAGCTTCATCGAGCAACCCGGCGTGCCGCGCGTCGACCTCCGGCTCGACACAGCAGGCCAGGTGACCCTGCGCCAGACACGCTTCGCCAATGCCGGAGTGACGCTCGAGCCCATGACCTGGCGCATCCCGGTGACCCTGCGCTGGCCGACCGCCACCGGCACCGACACGCGCACCCTGCTGCTCGGCGCACAACCACGCTCCGTCAAGCTGACCGAGCACCAGCCTCCGGCCTGGGTACTGCCGCTCGCCGAAGGCCGCGGCTACTACCGCTGGACGCTGCCCGCCGACGATCTCGATGCGCTGGTCGCTGAAGCGGTGAGCGCGCTCGAGCCGCGCGAGCGGGTGGCGGTGATCGGCAACCTGCGCGCCTTGCTCGACGGTGGACTGATCCACGGCGGCCGCTACCTCGAGCTGCTCACCGCCTTTGGCGCCGACCCCGAGCCGCAGGTGATCAGCGCCCTGGTCGCCGGCATCGGTGCGGTCGAAACCGCCCTTATCCCGCCCGAGCTGGACGACGCCTTCGGCCACTACCTGCGGCGTACGCTCGGCCCCGCGCTCGAGCGTTTCGGCATGAAGCAACGCCCGGGTGAGGACGAGACCATCTCCTTGGTGCGCCCGCGCCTGATCCGCTGGCTCGGCGACCAGGGCAGCGACCCGCGGGTGCTCCGCGACGCGCAGCAGGTGGTCGACGCCTTTCTCGCTGATCCCGGATCGGTGGACCGGGCGATCGCTGGCGCCGCCCTCGGCCTGGTCGCCCACCGCGGCGACCGCGCACTTTTCGATTCCTTGCGCACGCGCTTCGAGACGGCCAAAAACCCCAACCTTCGCGGCTTGTACTTGGGCTCTTTGGGCGAGTTCCGCAAGCCGGCAATCCGCGAGCTGGCACTCGCCTACGCACTCGCAGGACCATTGCGCCCGACCGAGATCTTCGCCATTCCCGGCAGCATCGCCGACGACGAGGCGAGCAGCGACCTTGTTCTCGCCTGGCTGTTGCAAAACTACGACGACGTGGCCGGCCGTCTGCCGCCTTCGTTCCGCGTCTTCTTGCCCGGCTTCGGCGGCGGCTGCTCGCGTGCACGCTGGCAAAAGACCAAGAGCTTCTTCGCCGCGCCCGAGCATCGCACCGAGGGTATTGAACGCCAGCTCCAGCGGGTCGAAGAATCGGTCGACACCTGTGTTGCCCTCCGCGCGCGCGAAGGGCAGGCGACGGCACGCTATCTGCGAACGATCGCTGGCGGCGGCGATCAGCCGAGCCCGGAGCGGGTACACGCACCGCGTGGAAGCAGCGGTCCGTGAGCGCCTCACCGGCTGCGCCGCTGCGGGTTCCGACCTTGGCCGCGATTCGCGCCGCGCGTGCAACCCTCGCAGAGCGGGTGGTCACCACGCCGGTGTGGCGCTGGCAAGGTCGCGAGATCGACGCGGCCGTCGGCAGCGCCACCGAGGTCTGGCTGAAGCTCGAGCTCTTCCAGCGCACCGGCACCTTCAAGCCGCGCGGCGCGCTGCTCAACATGCTGGCGCTCGAACCCGCTGCGCTCGAACGCGGCGTCACCGCCGTGTCCGCCGGCAACCATGCGATCGCGGTGGCCTACGCCGCGCGCACGCTCGCCACCACCGCCAAGGTGGTGATGCCCGAGACCGCCAACCCGGGCCGCATCGCCACCTGCCGCGACTGGGGTGCGGAGGTGGTGCTGGTCGCCGACGTCCACCAGGCCTTTGACGAGGTGCAGCGCATCGAGCGCGAAGAGGGCCGCGCCTTCATCCATCCTTTCGAAGGCGAGCAGACGGTGCTCGCAACTGCCACCATCGGCCTCGAGCTCGCCGAGCAGGTCGCGGACCTCGACGCCGTCGTGATCCCGATCGGCGGCGGTGGTCTGGCCGCAGGCATCGCCACCGCGATCAAACAACGGCAACCGAGCTGTCGCATCTACGGCATCGAGCCCGATGGCGCAGACACCATGCATCGCAGCTTCGCTGCGGGCAAGCCGCAATCGATCGACGCCATCCGCACCATCGCCGACAGCCTCGGAGCCCCCCGCGCCGCCCCCTACACCTTCGCGCTCTGCCGCAAATTCGTCGACCAGCTCGTGCGCGTCAGCGACGATCAACTGCGCGCTGCCATGGCGCTGCTGTTTGGCGAGATGAAGCTCGCGGTCGAGCCCGCGGGCGCAGCGAGCACCGCAGCGCTGCTCGGCCCCCTGCGCGACAAGCTGCGAAACCAACGCGTAGCGCTGATTCTCAGCGGCGCCAATACCGACCTCGAAACCTTCGCCGCCCAGGCCGGCGCAGCACCCACTGGCGCAGTCACAAGTCCTTTCGATTCAACGACTTGACAAGAGGGTGGCACCTGTTTTTGGGAACACCGTCGTCGGCATGGTGAATGCCCGATCGAGAAAAGCCGTGAGAGAATCGACGCTCAACAGATGCGAACTCATGCGAACTCCTTGAGGGTCAGGATACATGTCCTCTCTAGGGTATCCGTGACCTCGCTATTCGCGAAAGTGACTGCCGATTATCTCACCTGCGACCTGTGGCTGAGAGGGCCCCTCTTTCCCACAGACGCCAGCTTGGCCTTTCGACACCCCGGACTCCGCTATTTGTGATAGACCACCCACTATGCTGACAAAGCCAAAGAAACTCGCCTTCTTCACCCTCATGGCAGGAGTTGTATTCCTTGCAGCGGAAGTTCTCGCCGGGTTCGCCATCGACCGTGTCAAACTTCGGCTACGCTTCCCAGAACCTACGCTTTACCTCACGGACGCTGAGGACGCCGCCCACCTTGCGCTTCGCTTCGACGCCGATCTTGGCTGGCGTACCCCCTACAACCAAACGCCCTTTGGTGAACGGCCGCGTGCGCGAGACTATGCCCGACCGTTGATCGCGACCTTCGGAGACTCCTTCACCCATGGTGACGAGGTCGGCGATACAGAGACCTGGCAAGAGGCTTTGGCAGAAAAGCTCGGCGGCGACGTCTACAACTTCGGCGTCGGTGCTTATGGCCTGGATCAGGCTCTCTTGCGCTATGAAAAGATCGGCCTCCGGCAACCGACCCCGGTGGTCATCCTGGCGTTCATCAGCGGCGACCTAGAGCGATGTTTCCGCCGATTCCGGAAGTTCCATCATCCTGAATCGAATTTCGCCTACACCAAGCCACGGCTGCTCCTCTCCCACGACGAGCTGACGCTCCTCCCGAACCCCGTACGAACCATCGAAGCGCTCGAGGCCGGCGTACAGGACGTTTCCTTCATCAGCCGTATCGCCCGTTAGGACGAGAGTTTCAACCCATTCGACTTGCCGCCGTTGCGCCGTCCCTACACCTTGATGCTCCTACGCCCGGCCTTGTGGCGTGCGGTTCTGGCATCGCGGAACCCGCCCTCGCGCTGGGAGAGTGAAGGCGGTGTACGGCTGGCTGAGAAGATCCTTCTCCGTTTCGCGAACGCCGTGCGTGAACGGGGTGGCCTGCCGATCGTACTCCAATTGCCACTCGATTGGGAACTCAAACTCTTTGTCACCACGGGCGATTTGCCCTCTGTCGTTGCCAGCACACAAGCAATCTGCGCGCGCAACAATCTACATTGCCTGTTTCCGCTGTCAAGTGCCGAACAAGGAGGAACGGAGCGCGACGTTTGGCCCTTGTTCGCTCGCGGGCAAAAAGGTGGGCACTACTCGGCCGAGGGGAATCGCTGGATTGCACGATTCGTCGCTGACAAGCTCCTAGAGATCGCACCGAAAATCATTCAAGGTACTCATACCGTAGCAGAACCAACCTTCAAAGCGACTAGGTCGCAACAAGGTCAAGTGGATTCCCTCGCAGTTCACGCTTCATACCCCGACTTGTGACAATAACTCGTCCAAGACTTGGAACGGCCTGGCAATTCGATCATCACCTTCCGTAGTGTAGACACCAAGATCCGTATAGGCAGGTGCACGTCAGGACGAGTTACTACGGGCAAAAAACGGAGTCGTCCGACAACGATTCATCCAACCAGGCCACCACAACGACACAAACGGAGGTATACTGATACGCGGTTGTCCGGCTGTGTGACCCGGCAACCAAAATATGCCGTTAAGCAATCGGAGACGTACGAACGTGAGACATTTTTCTTCCATATTTAGAACTTTATCTTGGATACTAGCCATTTCAGTCACTGTGTGCACCTCCCAACTCAATGCTGCCGAGCGATACGACGCCTGCATCAAAGTTGCTGGCTTCCAGAAAGCCTGCCGTCTCGCGCCTAAGACTACTTGGAGCGACGCACCCCCGGAAGAACTCTCGAGTACCGATTTTTGAGCGATAACGTTCAATTGTTTAAGTTCGTTGACTCAAGTCCACCAATGACCCCTGACCTAGTCAATCTTGGACGATTCTACAAACCCGGTTCGCGCGCAACAAACCACAACATTCTACTTCAGGTCAGAAGCCCAGCCGGACTGCCTGCCTCAGTTCAGGCAGCATACCTGTTTGCCCAGACGATGCCACCGTATCAACTTTTCGAAGCCGGGGGAGCGAGCCTCTCGTCGATAGCGTACGATAGTCAATACCATGAGATCCTGACGACTCCCTGGGACTTCATCGACCCAATTTCACTCGGCCTGCCAGGAACATCAAACAGCCAGTTTCGGAGCTGGATTGGGGGCCTGGCCTTTGCCAGTTTGTCAAACCAAAGAGTGATGCCGACAGTGTGGCGCCTCGACATTCAACGGGAGGGGTTTCCTAGCTTCAACTTCGATCTTGGAGAGCAAGCAGGATCGCCAAGTGATCTAGGGTCTAGGCTCGTGACCGATATCGGTGGAGGATGCGGGGATTGTGGCTGGTTCAGCACAAGCCGGTACCGCATCGTGCTTTCCGCTCGAAGCAACTGCGTTTCTCCAGGAAGCTCGAGCGCAGGAGTGGCGAGAGCGACGGTCCAGATGCTCATGCTTCCGTCGAATTTCGCGTCGCCGGTGAAATGCGGCACGGGTGTTCAATGGCGCGACTGCTGTAACGCGCAGCCAGACTGTTCCTGGTCATGCTCTGTCGGCAGCCTACCTCTTGATTCCGATGTCGCGAACTTCGTCTGTCCCTAGCAGGCTTTGGCGAAGGTCTGCCGCATGCGAGAGCAGCGAATTTTCGAGCCCAATCGAGGCGGAAATCCGCAGGTGATTCGGGAATCATCGAGGAATTCCAACAAAGATTCGGCCGGAAAGGCGCGCTCCTAGCGCGGCGGGAGTTTTGCCACAGCCAGCTAGCTCTAGGCAATGAACAGCTAGGCGCTGTCGCCGAGGTTAGTAGCGTGTTTCACGGCTGACCTCGGCGCACCATGTCAGATTTCGCTTCTCCATCACGATTTTCACTACCTCCTGCTGCAGACATCATTCATGATTTTGATCGTCCTATTGGGCGTGGCCCTGGCATTGACTTGGTCCAGCCGCCGCACAGACCATCCATGGCTCGAGCGCGCACAGTCTTGGCGCGGCCTCAATACCGCGGGCCACGCCGGATGGGAAACGACCAGGGCCGTCCCGACTTGACAAGAGGGTGGCACCTGTTTTTGGGGGGCGTCAATCGCCAGCACTATGGAACCGTAGCATCCCATGCTGATGTGTCCCCACCCTCAAAACCATCGGAGAGGATACTCACTGACCCGGTATCCCAAAGCAGGTTCTGATTCAGTGTGATGATCAAGGGGTCAGGCAGCTCGGGGCCAAGCGTCAGGTGCCGCGCAAGAAGCGGATTCTGAGGGAAAGAATAGTCCGCAGTGACCTTGCATTCACCAAGAGCACTCGAATCGGTTGTGTCACCAAACGTTATGATTACGTCTGCGTTGGTGCACGTGCTGGCCAACTGCATCGTAACCGTATAGTCATCTGCTGTGCCAGCGAAGAAGTCGACACCCGTACGCGCCATCTGCGCCATATTCACGTCGTCAGCAGTCAGACTCGTCTTGACCTCACCCTCCACCTGAAGCCCGTACATGACAGCTTGGGTATTCTGAAACCCGAGCGCTACGACCGACACTTCTTTTCGCATGTTACCACCAGTGATTCTGGAACGAGCATGGTTGGAGTTCAGCGGACCGAACCCCGCAGGGGTGAGGGTCCGCTGAAATGACTCGTTGGGCTCTCAGCTCATCCGGTGCCGTGTCCATTGCTACAGACTGGGAAAGCACTTTCACACCTTCGCGCCCGAGGATGACGATGGTAAACACTCCAACGATACCGAATGGCATGAAAATGCACGCGATCCCGGCGATGACCAAGCACTAGGTGCAGCGACCTCGCTGCGCCAGGTTTCGGCCTGCGATGAGAACTGCCGCGGCCGTGGGCCAGCGGGTCAAGATCAAGAGACCGGCGAAAATCATGAAAAACACGCCGATGCGTTGAGCTTCTCCGGCGGCGTCATCCAAGACGCCAGTGTTCACTCTTGGTTATCCCCACCATCGCCGCTGCGGCGCTTGTCTGCTGCAGCGGCATGTTGTGCCGTTTTCGATCGTGTTCTCCCGGCAAGCGTAGCTCCTAGAAAACCCATCGGGACATATGCCAACAGAAGATCGGCGGCGTTGAACCGCCACGGACCCCCGAGCATGCTGACGGCAGCGGTGCCCCCCATCAAGAAAAACACGCCAATGCCCAGTGCGAACTTCACGTGGTGGCTTGCCGCGAACCTTGCAGCAACGGCGGCTCCGACGAGCGTCCCGAGTGCGTGAGCCAAGAAGGGAAAAATGAAATTCACCGGAGTGAATAGCTTCATGCTGTCGCGGAGATTGTCCATCGTGGACGTGTCAGCGCCCTCGGGAAGAGGAATCACCGACGGACCAATGTTGACGAGTGCGATGTTGACGAGACTGCCTACGACAACGCCAGCGAGTACTGCCAACACGTTCTTTCCAACGGAATTCAGAGCCACTGTGTTCCTCCTTCAGGTGTGGGTGGCGGTATCTGCCGCATGGCGTTTCCTTCGGCTACGAGCCAGTTGGTGAAGTTGTTCATACCTTGGGGCACAGCGCTACGGCGATCAGCGACCGGCCGAAGGCAGGTCCGCTGCATCGCCTCGTTGGGCAGCGCGATCGCGGAGGCGCTGCAGGAACGCTCGGAGATCTCTGGCCTCACGGCAGCTCCGTCCCTTCACTCAGGATGGCGAGGTACTGGCTGTAGGTGAACAGGCGGTCACGCCGCCGTCCGGTGATCTCACGGGCGACGCCGAGTCCTTCGAGAACCCCCATTCCGGAAGAGGCGGCCGGATACGACAGGCCGGTGCGCCTCGCGACCTCCGGGAGAGAGGCGATCGGGCGTTCCTTCAGGGCCTGGTGGACGCGCAGCGCCGAGCCTGCCTTCTTGCCTTCGCCCTGAATCCGGTCCTGGTCCGTCCGGAAGAGGTCCACGAGTTCGCGAGCGGTGGTGACGGCGCCGTCGGCCGTCTGGGCGACCCCTTCGAGAAAGAAGGCGAGCCACTCCTCCCAGTCCCCTTCTTGACGCACGCGATCCAGCAGCTCGTAGTATCGCTCGCGATGCTGCTTGAAGAAGAGACTGAGGTAGAGCAGGGGCTCCCGGATCACGCCGTCGTGACACAGGAGGGAGGTGATGAGCAGGCGTCCCACTCGCCCGTTGCCATCGAGGAAGGGGTGGATCGTCTCGAACTGGACGTGTGCCACCGCGGCGCGGACGAGGACCGGCACGTCCGGTTTCGCACCGCGGAGGAATCGCTCCAGATCCGACATGCAGTCGAGCACGGCCGGAACCGGAGGGGGGACGAAGCGAGCGTTTCCGGGGCGTGTGCCGCCGATCCAGTTCTGCGAGCGGCGGAACTCCCCCGGGGCCTTGTCGCTGCCTCGGCCGCGCGCGAGGAGCTTCGCGTGGATCTCTCGCAGCAGCCGGTTGGAAAGCGGAAAGCCACCGCGCAGTCGAGCGAGCCCGTGCTCGAGCGCCGCCACGTAGTTGGAGACCTCCACCACCTCGCCGAGCGGCACCCCGGGAGCCTCCTCGATCTCAAACAGCAAGAGATCCGAGAAGGACGACTGGGTGCCCTCGATCTGGGAGGAGAGCACCGCTTCCTTGCGGACGTAGGAGTAGAGGAAGAGCCCCGTGTCCGGGAGCAGGGTCGAGAGCGCATCGAGCCGGCCCAGCGCCAGGAACGCCGCCTCGAGCCGGCCCTGCAGTGGCGTGAATTCAAGCGGCGGATCCGGGGGCAGAGGGACCGGCACGAAGGCCCGGACCTCTTCTCCCCCGGCGACTGTGACCTCGTAGCGTCCAGTCCGGCCTCGCCTCATCGGCTCCCCCTGCTGTTCAGCGGAGCTTCACTGGCCCCGGCGCTATTCATAGAAGTGGCATCATCGCTGAATAGCAGCCCTCCCGGCATGGTGTCGCCGATCAGCTTGCGCAGGTCGCGCTGGCGGGCGACGAAGGAGACGATCGGGATCGGCCGCTCGGCGCGCTCGGCCTCGACCAGCTTGACCAGCGCCTCGATCTGCTCTTCGACGAAGCCCGGCTGCGCCGCGCGCCCCGACAGCCACAGGATCAGCTCGTCGAGGAAGAGCACGACGCCGTGGTAGCCGAGGCCGTGGGCGTGGTGGGCGATCTCGGACAGGCCCTCGTCCATCGACACGAAGCCCTCGCCGGTGGCGCGCGATTGGCTGCCGAGCGCGCTCAGGAACCTCGCTTCGAGGGCCGAGAGCAGCGCGCGCTTGTCGTCGCTGCCCGGGGCCGCGTCGCAGGCCGCTTCGTAGCGCTCGGCGTCCCAGCCCGCCTCGAGGTCGCCCCATCCCCCGTCGGCTCCGCCGCCCTCGCCGAGCTTGGCGAAGAAGGCCTGGTCGCCGAAGCTCTGGCGAAGCTGCTCGGCGTTTTCGATCATGTGGTCGGCCAGGTAGACCGCCGGACGCACGGCGTCGGGATGGCGCGCCATGACCTGCTCGGCATAGCCGCCGAGGATGGCCGACGGCAGGTTCTTGGCGTCGATCAAATGGTAGGGCACGAGCAAGAAGCGCTTGCCCTCGAGCCACACATCGTGCCGGGCCACCACCGGCGCCAGCTCCGCGATGCCGCGCGCCTGCGGCTCGCGCTGCAGCAGCAGGTAGAGCACCGCCATGAAGTGGCTCTTGCCGGCGCCGAACGAGCCGTGCAAGTAGGTCGCCTTGCTGCTCGAGCCGGACACCGCGCTCTCGATCAA
>Ga0114931_10000064_pt1 | contig 103045 bp, 146 predicted proteins | sample 2SBtaG_FD_89579 | JGI IMG/M metagenome (GOLD analysis project Ga0114931, IMG submission 89579) | Deep subsurface microbial communities from Kolumbo volcano to uncover new lineages of life (NeLLi) - 2SBTROV14_V59a metaG | ecosystem: Environmental > Aquatic > Marine > Volcanic | place: Kolumbo...
ATTATTATTATTCTAGAATCTATTCTAGAATCTATTCTAGATTCTATTCTATATTCTATTCTAGATTCTATTCTAGAATCTATTCTAGAATCTATTCTAGAATCTATTCTAGAATCTATTCTAGATTCTATTCTAGAATCTATTCTATATTATTACTATTCTAGATTCTAGTATATATTCTAGTATATATTCTAGTATATATTATTATATTATTTGTTATATTAGTATATATTAGTATACATGTTCTTCTTCTTCTTCTTATTCTTTTTCTTATGTCTTTTCTTTTTCTTCTTCTTCTTCTTCTTCTTAAAAATATGATTAAATAATTTTTATGATTAAATTATTTTATGGAACCAAAAATGGAAGGAAAAAGGTATATAATCACGATTCAGAGGAAAACACTCCTAACCTATAGCCTGAGACTCCATTCTGGCTGCCATAGCCTTCCGCTGCCAACGGCAAATTAGGTAGGCTATATAAGTATACGCTTTTATAAAAAATAGGTGTTTTTGGGCTAAAAATGAGGTGTCAAAAAAAGGAAGAAAATAGACATATTTTGGAATGATAAATAAAATTTAATAATAAAAATAAAAAATTATTATTTTTTTTTAAAAAAATGTAAAATTATAAGGAAATTCAGATATTTAATAAATGAAAGGAGTATGATTTGGATATTAATAAATTTAAAAATAGTTTATCAGAAAATTTTGAATATTTAACCAAACAACTTATCACATGTATTGGTAATAAAAGATCATTACTTCCAAATATTCATACCACTGTTCTTCACATAAAAAAACGATTGAAGAAAAATCATCTTCGCATATTAGATGCTTTTTCAGGATCTGGTATTGTTAGTCGATATTTTAAACAACATGCAAAATATTTAGCAACCATTGACATTGAAGATTATGCCACAGTCATTGCTCGTTGTTATCTAAAAAATAAAAGTGAAATTAATTTATCAGCCATTAAAAAAATAGTAATAAATTTTAACAACATTGTTGAAAATGTTGAATTTCCAATGGGATTTATAGAAGAAATGTATGCACCAAAATCAATTAATCATATAACCAAAGACGATCGTGTTTTCTATACTCCCAACAATGCTCGCCGCATTGACAACTATCGAAGACTTATTATGGATCTTCCAATATCTATTCAAAATCTTTTTATTGGACCTCTTTTAAGTGAAGCATCAATACATACTAACACATCTGGAGTATTTAAGGGATTTTACAAAGATAAAAAAACTAAAGTGGGACGCTTTGGTGGAACAAATGGAGATGCATTAAAACGCATACTTGGACAAATTCAACTTGCTGTTCCAATTCTTAGTCAATATGAATGCGAAGTAGATGTGTTTCAAGGTGATGCAAATAAAATTGCTCCGACATTAAAAGATCTTGATCTTGTTTATTTGGATCCTCCTTATAATCAACATCCATATGGGTCAAATTATTTTATGCTAAACTTGATAGCCAATTACAAAAAACCAGAAAAAGTAAGCAAAGTATCTGGAATCCCAGTTGATTGGAGACGATCTAAATATAATAGTCGTTCTTATTTTTATGATCAGTTTTACAATTTATTGAAATCACTACAATCTCGTTTTTTAATCATTTCATTTAATAATGAAGGATTTATTTCTCGAAATGATATAATTCAAATGTTAAAACATATTGGCTCTGTAGAAATAACCGATATTAAATATAATACTTTTCGTGGTTGTCGAAACATTAACAATCGAGAAAAATATGTAAACGAACAACTTTTTCTTGTCGAAAAATTCTAAAATAAAAGGAGTATGATTTGGATATTAAAATTTTTAAAAACAGTTCGGCGACAACGATAGAAGACAGAATTAAAAAATATATAGGAAATAGAAAAGACTATAAAATCTTAATGAACTCTGTATTTTTTAGAGATAAATATAACCACCCCTCCGTAGAATATATAGCAACAGTAATTTTAGATAAAAAATATGAAAAAAACTAAAATAAGGGAAAAAGCATGAATGATGTCATTTTATACGAAATTAGCTACTATGGTTACCTATTCAATTGTCCTCACTGCAAATCCATAAACAATATTGAAAAAATTAAGAAATATGAAAAAGATGAACATCAAGAGATTGTGTGTTGGAAGTGTGGCAGAATAATTGACATATATTACAAACCATTAATTCTTAAAAAGTAAGGAGATAAATCATTAAAACCGCTGATATTAGAAATTCATTTTTAAATTTTTTTAGAAAAATGGGACATCGTTTGATTCCTTCATCGTCAGTCATCCCAAAAAATGATTCTACTTTGTTATTTACTAACGCAGGAATGAATCAATTCAAAGATATTTTTGCAGAAAAAAAGAAACCCGATTACCCACGAGCAGTTAGTTGTCAAAAATGCATAAGAGCAAGTGGGAAACATAATGATTTAAATCTTGTTGGATTCACTCCAAGACATCATACTTTTTTTGAAATGCTTGGGAACTTTTCTTTTGGTGATTATTTTAAAGAAAAGGCTATTTATTTAGCTTGGGAATGGCTTACAAAAGAATTAAAAATTTCTCCAAATAATTTATATGTTACTGTGTATAATGCAGATAATTATACTTTTGATTTATGGAAGAAGATAGCTTCAGAATTAAAAGATGATCATATTTTATATTTTGGCGAAAAATATAATTATTGGTCAATGGGCAAAACAGGTCCTAATGGAGTATGTACAGAAATACATTATGATTTAGGAAAACAATTTGGGAATAGTAAATCTGATGTTGTGAATGGAAACACTAATCGTTTTATAGAAATATGGAACTTGGTATTTCCACTATTTAATCAACAATCCAACGGGAAAATAACTCGTCTTTCCAAACCTTATGTTGACACAGGGGCGGGATTAGAGAGATTAGCATCTATTATGCAAAATGTTAATTCTAATTATGATATTGATATTTTTCGCAATTTAATTAAAGCCATTTCAGATTTAGCAAATAGGAAATATGAAGATGATCAATTTGCTCACCAAGTTATTGCTGACCATTTAAGAGCATTAACTTTTGCTATTGCCGATGGTTCTGAAATTTCCAATAAGGGTCGCAATTATGTTTTAAGACGCATACTTAGACGTGCTTCTTATTATGGTTCTTTATTAGAAATTGAAGAACCCTTTATTTATAAATTAGTTCCAGTTTTAGTAGATGAAATGGGAGATGTTTATCCAGAAATTAAAAAAAGACAAGAACATATTATGAGGACAATTAAAAATGAAGAAGAAATATTTAGTAATACTTTACATAGAGGAGTAAGAAAAACAGAAAAAATTATTCAAAAAACAAACGGTAAAATCATTGATGGTAAAGATGTTTTTATATTATACGACACTTATGGGTTTCCATATGATTTGACAGAAGCGATCGCAAAACAAAACGAAATGAGTCTTGACAAAAATGGATTTGAAAAATTTATGAATGAACAGAAAAAAAGATCGCAAACATCAAGGAAAAATTGATATTTTATAATAAAGAAACAAAATTAAAAAAATGAAACAAAAAAATAAAATCAACGATATAGATTTAAATAAATGGAAGGAATATAAAGATATTCTTACTGATAGTTTGTGGATTTTTAAAAGACGAGATAATTCGGGATCTCATAATGCAAATTATTGGGGAAATTTTATTCCCCAAATACCAAATCAAATGATGAAAAGATTTACTAAAAAGGGGGATTGGATTTTAGATACATTTGCTGGTTGTGGGACAACTTTAGTAGAAGCACAAAGATTGGGTAGAAATTCAATTGGTATAGAGTTGCAGTCCGAAATTGCCGACATAGCCAATCAGATTATTCAATCAGAGCCAAATAAATATAACGTTATTTCTAATGTTATAAACGACAATAGTTTATCCGTTGATTATAAAGAATTAATAAAAAAATATAATATAGATTCAGTACAATTATTGATTATGCATCCGCCATATTTTGATATAATAAAATTTAGCGATGATCCAAATGATCTTTCCAATGCTTCTTCTTTAGAAGATTTTCTTCAAATGATGGAGAAAGTTGTGGAAAAAGCATTGACTATTTTAGATAAAGGAAGATATTTTGCTTTGGTGATGGGAGATAAATATTCAAAGGGTGAATGGATACCATTGGGATTTTTAACAATGGAACGAATTCTAAAAAAAGAAGTTTCTCTTAAAAGCATAATTGTAAAAAACTTTTAAGAAACGTTTGGAAAAAGAAATCAAAAATCATTATGGAGGTATCGTGCTTTAATGGGCGGTTTTTATATTTTCAAACATGAATATATTTTTTTGTTCAAAAAGGATAATTAAAGGAAATAAATTATGACAAGACAAAATATGTGGCTTAAAATATCAAGAGCTTATGCTACACCATTTAAAGATCGAGACAACGAACAAATATTTATAGCTCATGCTGGTTTGTGTTATGCAATTGATCATTTTCTATTACGTGATGTATCACCAAAAATAGTAAAAAAAGCTCGTATGTTTTTTAAAGCCGAATTTGGAAATTATAAATATTGGTTTCCTACTTATGGAGATAAAAACTTTAAAAGAAAATATGACAATATCAGATCTTTATTTGCTTGTTTTATGGCAACAATGCCAGAAAATGATTATGAAAATTTTATTGTCGATTTAAAAACCCAAAAAAAATAATGAAATATCCAGAAGAATTCATCAATAAAATAATTCAAGGTAATTGCATTAAAGTCATGCAAGAAATCCCCGAAAATTCTATTGATTCAATTATTACAGATCCCCCATACGGTTTATCTTTTATGAAAAAAGAATGGGATTCTTTTAAGAAATCAAAGGGATATGAATTTCAAATAAAAAATCTTAAAATGAAAACCAATCAAACTAAATTAGAACAAAATATGAATTTTTTATCTTGGAATGTAGCATGGATGAATGAAGCAAAGCGAGTATTAAAACCAGGTGGAATTATTCTTATATTTTCGGGTACAAGAACACAGCATTTAACAGGAATGGCTTTGGAGTTATCGGGTTTTGTTATTGCAGATACTTTAATGTGGTTATATGGTTCTGGGTTTCCCAAAGCAATGGAAATTGGGAAAATGATTGATAAATCTAAAAATTTAGATCGAGAAGTAGTTGAAAAAAAATATAGTTCAGATATAACAAAGGGCAATTATATTAGAGGAGGAAAGAAAAATATAAATAGAATTATAGAAAAAACAAAACCCAATAGTCAAGAAGCAATTGATTGGAATGGATATAGAACAATTGGATTGAAGCCAGCCTATGAACCTATTATTCTTGCATATAAACCTCGTGAAGGAAATTATGTAAATAATATATTAAAATATAAAACAGGTGCTTTGAATATCGATGAATGTAGAATTGGAGGAGAAGATAAAATTAAACCTTCATACAGAATAGACAAAAAATCGACAGTAATACCAATAGATAAGAAAAAAAAATATTTAAAAGATTTAGGAAGATTCCCATCGAATGTTATTATAAATGAAGAAGTCGCAAATCAGATAGATCAACAATCGGGTATTAAAAAAACAATAGCTCAAAAAAATTATGGGTTTAATAAAAAACCTTTATCAAAGACAAATACTTTTGCATCAAGAGGGACATATATTCCACGAGAAGATGTGGGGGGAGCATCAAAGTTCTTTTATTGTGCCAAAGCCACCCCCCAAGAAAAAATGAATAATAATCATCCAACTGTCAAACCAATAAAATTAATGACGTGGCTATGTCAATTAACCAATTCTCCATATGAAAATGTTGTATTGGATCCATTTGCGGGATCTGGATCTACAATGATTGCTTGTATGAGAACAAAAAGAAATTTCATAGGGATTGAGAAAGAAGAAGATTATGTAAAAATAGCAAAAGAAAGAATTCAAAAAGAAAAAAATAAAAAAGAATCAAAACGAACATTAATAAGGAAAAAATAATATTTAATAATGCAATGTTTAATTTAACTTACAGACCCGAATCTTTTTCAGAGTTTATTGGGAATACAACCCAAATAGAAAACTTGCTGAAAAAATACCCAAAGTGGCCTTCTACTTTTTTATTAACAGGTCCTCCTGGAATTGGAAAAACAACATTGGCTCGATTAATAGCAAAACAGCTAAAATGTAATTCACTTAATATTAAAGAAATTGATGCGGGTCATGATAGAGGAATAGATACTATAAGAAATATAATTAAAGAATCTTATAATCGTCCTCTTATAGGTAAAACAAAAGTTTATATTTTTGATGAATGTCAGAGCTTAACAAGAGAAGCTCAAGAAGCTCTTTTAAAGACAACAGAAGAAGCTCCACCAAATACTTATTTTATATTTTGTTCAACAAATCCACAAAAAATCATTAAAGCATTGCTTGCAAGATGTAAAGCTGGATATATAAATTTAAAACCAATGAATAAACAAGAACTTGCAATACTGATTAAAAGAATTTGTGAACAAGAAGGAATAAAAATTGAAGGAATAATCAAAAAAATAGCAATTCTTTGTGTTAAAAATTCAGAGGGTATTCCACGTAATGCTATAATGCTTTTTGATAGATTCCATCAATATACTGATATTCAAGCAGTAGCAGATGAAATGAAAAATATTGATGAAATATATGTGGAGCAAGAAATTTGGGATATGGTCAATGCTCTGGATTCAAAAAATATGATTCAATTTTTAAAATATTTTTCTGAAATGAAAAGGGGCAATTATGAGGGATTTAGAATTACAATGGGAAATATTTTTAAAAAGAAATTATTAAAAGCAATGCAAAAAACAGATTTAACAAATATTCAAAAATATATAGACATACTACAAATATTTAATTCCCCCGTTAATAATGAATTAGGAGATATAGAATTAATTTATAGATTTGGAAAATATTATGGTACTTTATAAATTTAATGAAGAACAAATAAAAAAAGCAAAACTTTTTATTAAAAAATTAAAAGTTAAAAGAAAAATGTGGGAAAAAGAACGAGACAAGGCAGATAGAGATAGAAAACGATTTCCCAAGAAATATTATCATAACATAACAGAGAGAATGAAAGACGCAGAAAAAGAAATTAGACATATAAATAAAAAAATTAAAGAATTGGAACAAGTGGTAAAATATGGAGAGTTTGAATTTTGAAAAAGGTTTATGTGGCTGGTGCTTACAATGGAGATAATATTGGTGAAATATTAAATAATATGAGAATAGGATTAAAGGTTAGTTCACATTTATTATCTTTAGGATATGCTGTCTTTAGTCCTTGGACGGATTTTCAATTATTCTTAACTGACGATTGGGATGCAAAAAAAATAGCACAAAAAGCAAAGGCAGCTTCTTTAGAATGGCTTAAAGTTAGTGATGCTATATTTGTAGTTCCAAATGAAAAAAATTATACATCCAAAGGATTAAAAGAAGAAAGGAAAGTAGCGAAATATTTTAATATTCCCATATTTGAAGATATAAAGAAAATGGATAAGTATTTAAAAAATAAAGAAGATAAAGAAGCGTTAGTACCTTATAATAAATGAACAAAGAATATTATATAATAAAAAAAGCCCCACGACAATTACTTGAAATGGGTATATATCTTAATGATTTCATTGAATTAAAATATGTAATGGGTAATATTTTAATTAAAAATCTTAAAAAAAATATTTTAATAGGAATTAATAAAAATATATTAAAAGAAATGGAATTAGAGAAAATCCATCATATAGAGAAAAATGATTATATAAAAAAATAAAAGAGATTGACGATGGAAATAAAAATGAAATATAATGAAATAATTAAGGGTGATTGTATAGAAATTATGAAAAATATACCCGATAATTCTATTGATATGACATTTGCTGATCCTCCTTTTAATTTGGGTAAACAATATAATGTATATGATGATACAAAAAAAACTAATGTTTATTTAGATTGGTGCAAGAGTTGGATAAATGAAATGGTTAGAATTACAAAACCTACTGGTTCTATATTTGTACACAATATACCTAAATGGCTTACTTATTATTCAAATTTTTTAAATGAAATCGCCTATTTTAAAAATTGGCTTGTATGGGATGCATTATCAAAACCTGCAGGAATGGGGTTACAACCTGCTCATTATGGTATATTATATTATCATAAAAGTTCAAAGAAAGCTAAATTTTATAAAACTCGATATCCACATAAACGTTGTAGTGAATGTGGTTGTCTTGAAAAACATTATGGTGGTAGCCCAGTACATCCTTTTGGTCCATTAATTTCTGATGTATGGACAGATATTCATCGTGTGAGAGGTAAGAAAAATAGGGATAAACATCCTTGTCAACTACCAATACCACTATTAGAAAGAATTATTCTTATGGTTACAGATGAAAATGATATTGTATTGGATCCCTTTGTTGGTACGGGAACAACAGCTATTGCTGCTAAAAGATTGGGAAGAAGATTTATTGGAATAGATATGGATGATTCATATGTAAAAATTTCCAAAAACAAACTTGAAAAAACATCATCAAATTCTAAAGTTGGTGATGTTTGGGTTAGTTTTTATCATAATAAAATACGAACTATCAGAAATAAAGATTGGACAAAATTATCATCATATTTCCCAGTTGCTAAAGACATAAAAGATATTAATTTTAAGGTAATGAATCCAAAAGCAAGAAGTATTATATCAAATAAAAATATACGTTTTAAAGAGGCAAAATCATATTAAAGAGGTAGAAACATAAAGAAAGGAAACAAAAAAGAATATGACAATAAATAATAATGAAAAAATTTCCTTTAATGACAAAGATAGAAAGGAGAACTCGATGGTTAGCGACAAGAAGTTTCTTCATGTTGCCAACCATCGCTGACTAGTCATGAAGGCTTATTTAATGTCCCTATTATGATCGGAGGATTTTATAATTGGCATCGTGCTTTTAATGGAGAATTTCATTTATATAAAGCAAAAGAAGATGAATTAGAAAATTATGATATTGTTTTTATTGGGATGAGTCGTCCTGAATTGGAAGGAGTAACCGCTTCAAGAATTAGAGAAAAAATTGGATGGAACAGTAAAACTAAACTTGTAATATGTATTGATTATGCAATAGAATTATGGCAAGGAGTATTTCAACCCAATTTATTAGAACGAGAATTAATGCAAGCAGATATGATTTTTGTTTCTGAACCAACAATGTTGTCTTATGTAAGAGCATTATTGAATGATAGAAAAAAAGTATTTCATATTGTTCATCCTACGCAAGTTGAAGACTTACAAAAACTTAGAAAACCAATTGATATGAGAACAGATGAAATTGTTACTATTGTTCATAGATATGACAATAATTGGTTAGCCCCATATTTAGTAACGAAAGATTTAAAATGGAATAATCATGTTGTTTTATTAGATGGAAAACAAGAAATGTATTTATATGCTTATTTTAAATATATGAAAAGTGGTTTTGAGTTTCTTAAATATTTAGATTGGGCATCAAGAAAAAAAGTAGTTTTAGATTCTTATCATAAAATTCATACATATGGTCGTTCTCCTGTTGATAATGCTTGTATTGGGATTCCCAATGTTGGAACAGATTGGACTTATTCGCAAAAATATCTTTGGCCAAAACTTACAACACAGCCAGGATATTTAAGGGATCAAACTGAATTGATTAAAAAACTTATGACAGATAATTCTTTTTATAAAGATGTAATTGATGAGGCTACTGAAAAAGTAAAAACATTTAATTATGAAAATAGAAAAAAAGATTTTTTAAATAAGCTATACAATTAGGAAATTATAATATATAAGAATAAAGGAACAATTATGCCATTGGATAAAAAAGATATTGAAAAAATTCGAGCTCCGTTTCCAGAAGAATCAGTCCAAGTACGAAAAACATTCAAAGATGAAGATACAGGTGCTGATATTCTTTTGACGGGGTATAAGCCCCAATATATTATTGAAAGATTAAATGATTGTTTTGGACATGAGAATTGGGATTTTAAAATTAAAGAACACGAATTGGTTAAAACACAAGCATGGGTTTTAGGACAATTAACTATTTATGTTTCTAAAATAGATGCAGAAGCTATTGATGGTCCTATTATTAGAAAAGTTATGACAGTTAAAGAACAATTTGGAACAGGGTCTATGAACAAAGTAACTCCTATTGGTGATGCTTTTAAAAGTGCTGCAACAAATTCATTAGAAAAATGTGCTTCTTTATTAGATATTGGACATGAAGCATATAAAGGATTGGTTAAAGTCCCCACCAACTCTAAGTATGCAGTAACAGAAAAACAAGCAACTCGATCTAAATTTGCTTCCACTTGTAAAAAATATAATGTGGGCAAAGCTGAAATGTCGGGATTTACTAAAAATGTTTTAGGGGCTTCTAAAGAAGCTAAAGAATTAACAATAGATGAAATGAATAAATTAATTAATCATTTAGAAAAGAACAAGGCACCATTTTGATAAAAATAAAAGATGTTGTTAAAGCAATAAGAAAAACTCATAATTATCCCGTATCTGGGAATTATTGGAGAAGAGTTGGGGGTATGTGGAAAAGATATGGGGGCGAAATAATGATTAAAGCTATTGAAGCAGAATCTCCAAAACAAATTTCGCTTACTCATTTTTTGAATATTGTAGAAAAGAAATGTCAATATATGATTGAGAATGGAGAGCTTGACGAAATAGCAAATGAATTATTTAATGAATAAAAGGCTTAAAAATGAGAAAGTATGTTAGTATTATTATTCCAGTTTATCAAACGCCCCATTATTTTGTGGAAACTGCAATTAGAAGTGCTTTATTTCAAACAGGAAATATTGAAACAGAAGTAATTTTGGTAGATGATGCAAGTACAAATAGTTGGTGGGAAAATATAGATCAATCTTTATTAGAAGATGATAGAGTTACACTTCATCTTCTTCCTAAAAATTGTGGAGCGGGATATGCTTGGGATTATGGAATTAAAAAAGCTAAATATGATTGGATTACTCCTTTGGCTGCTGACGATTATATTCATCCAGATAAATCAGAAATTCAATTTGCTATTATGAATGAAGCAAAAAAACAAGCCTCTCTTTCTGGGTTTAGAACTTATACATATAAAGATAATAGAATTATTAAAATCAATAATCATACACCTCCAACTTACAAAGATAATAAAAAACAATTTGAAGCATTAAGACGCAATGATTATGAAACTTGTTTTATTAAAAGTTCCACAACGCTATTTAAAAAAGAATTATATGAAAAACTTGGAGGGTTTGATTATAATTTAAGATATGCACAAGGACATGATTTATGGCTCAGGATGGCTAATGAAACTCTGATTATAGATGTTCCATTGCAATTACTTACTCGGAGAGAATATGATAATCAAATAGCAAACTTGTTTCAAAATGATAAAGAAAAAAATTATGAACGCATTAGAACCATAGAATATGCTAAAATTAAATTAAAATGGGAAAAACTTCTTACTCCAATTACAAATAGAAAAGTTAATATGGATATATTAAAAGAAGAAGGATATTTATAAGGTTTTGCTATAATGAATCAATGGTATGTAATATTTAGTCTTATATATAATGCTCAATATAGAGGTTATATATTATCTAAATTAAAAAAAGAATATTTTTCAGATGATTTATCTCAAAATGTTTTTCAATATATAAATGATTTATTTCTTTCTGGAAAACAAATAGATGAAAGTTTAATTAAATCTAAATTTTCCAATCATATAAATCAAATTCCATTTGATATAACATTCAATATTGATTCTTATGAAGAATATATTTCTAATTTAAGACAAGATTATATTAATAATGAAATTTCTTATTTCGGTAAAAAAATAGTCAATTCTAAAGATATAAACGAAGAAAAACTTCTTACAAATATAAACGAATTGATAAATAATATTTATTCTACAAAATCTATTCCTGTTAGATCTGCAGATGTTATTTTAGATAATGTTATTAATGATTTAATGTCAGATAAAAAAATTAATAATAAAATATATGGAATTGAAGAATTAGATAAACATATGGACGGATTGCATAACGGAGACTTAATTCTTGTAGCAGGAAGACCATCAATGGGGAAATCTGCTCTTACTGGTTGGATAGCAATGAAAAATGCATTAAATAAAAATGTTGTTGCTTATTTTTCATTAGAAATGAAGCCAGAAAAAATTATGTTAAGAATGTTAGCGGGAATAGCAAATATTAATTTATATAAAATGAAGCAATTCAAATCAATGTCAGATAAAGATAGATTGCCAATTTTACAATATGTTAATAAATTAAAAGAATCTAAATTATTTATTAATCAATCTTCTGGGCTAAAATTGAATGAATTAAAATCTATTTTACAACAAATTAAGATGAAAGAAGGAAAAATAGATATTATTATAATAGACTATTTACAATTAATGGAAGGAGAAGGGATTAATGATAATACAAAAGTGAATTTTCTTTCAAAGGGATTGAAACAAATTGCAATGGAATATGATTGCCCCGTTATTGTAGCTTCTCAATTATCAAGAAGCTGTGAAGGAAGAGACAATAAAAGACCCATTCTTTCTGATTTAAGAGATTCTGGGGGGCTTGAACAAGATGCAGATATTGTTATTATGTTATATAGGGATTATTATTATAATCGAAACCCCGAACATAATGAATTATTAGAATTATTAGTAAGAAAATTTAGAGATGGAGAAACAGGAAAAATAATTATAAGATATGAACTCCAAAAACAAAGAATGAGTTCAATTAAAATACATAGCAAATTAGCTGAAATATCAAAACAATTTAAGTATGAGTAGGAGAAAAGATGAACTTTGAAGTAACAAATGTAAAAATGACAAAAGGCGAATGGGGGAAAATAAGAGCTTTTGCTTCAATTACCTTAAACGATGCTTTTATAGTAAATGGCATAAAAGTTATTGAAGGACAAAAGGGTCTTTTTATTGGGATGCCTTCTGTTGAAAAAGATGGCAACTATAAAGATATTTGTTTCCCAACATCAAAAGAAGCAAGAGGAATTATTGAAAAAGCTGTATTAACAAAATATAACGACAATAAAAAAACAGAAACTTCAACAAAAAATGATGATTTATTTGAATAGGAAAAAATATGTTAAATTCACGTTGGTCAGATAAAGAAAAGAAAGAATTAGTTAAGTTTTTTGATTCTTCTTGGACTCCCATGACTCTTTATAAAAGAATTAATAAAATTAATCCAAATCGTTCTTATGAAGCTGTTATGAGAGCAATTAGAAGATATAAGTCAGAAAAAGGATATAGTCAGAAATGTAAAGATGCATTAAAGAAATTAAGAATTGGCTACCTCGACATCGAGGCGACGAATTTAAATGCAAGTTTTGGGTTTATGTTATCTTGGTATATTAAAAAATATGGAAAAGATGAATATGATTGGGGATTAATTACTAAAGAAGAAATTTTTAATTTAACATTTGACAAACGAATATTAAAGAAATTATTAAAAGCATTGGATCATTATGATATTCTTTATACTCACTATGGAATTGATGGTCGATTTGATATTCCCTTTATTAGAACAAGAGCTTTTGTTCACAATATGGAGGATCTATTACCTGACTATATGGAAAAGATAATATTAGATACTTATATGATTGCTCGTAGAAAATTAAGATTACATAGTAATAGATTAGATGTTATTGCAACTACTTTGGGTATTAAAAATATTTCTAAAACAAGATTAGAACCAATTATCTGGACTAAAGCAAGTGCGGGCGATATGGAATCTCTTCTATATATTAAAAAACACAATAAAATTGATGTAAAATTATTGGAGAAAATTCATCATAAGTTAAGAAAAATAGAAAGACCCATTTATAGAAGTATGTAAAATGGAAATAAAAAAGTTTTATTTAAAGTATATGTTTGAAGGTTATGTTGACAATATGCCCCAATGGTTGGAGAATGTAGCTAAAAAAGAATTAGCATATATAGATCAAAAAGGATTTAATTATCTTTATAAATTATTATTACAAAACAGAAAAAATATTAAAATAGCTGATATTGGATCTGGTGATTGTAGAATATTTAAATCTTTACCAAATTTTTTAATAAAAAATCCTAAAATTGAAAGATATGCTTATGATATATTTACAAAAGATGAATTACCAAAGCATTTTTTAGAATTTTTACAAGAAAACAATATACAATATCATACAATTATAAGAACAGATAAATATAATCTTGAATTAAATAAAAAATTTGATATTATTATTTGTCTTGGAACAGATTGTCATTTAACAAATGATGAAGCAAAACAATATATTAAAGAATGTAAAAATCATTTAAGAAAAAATGGTGTATTGATTTGGCAAATATTAAGAAATGATACAATTAGAGCTAATATAATGAAATATTTTAGTCGAATAAAATATTATACAAGAAATAAAAATTGGTATAAGGAATTTTTTAATGACGAAGGATACAAAACAAAAATCTCCAAAATCTATATCTACAAACAAATATTCAAAGATTAAAGATTGGTATAACAGAGAATATAGACAAAGAGGTGATGCTTTTGGAGTAAGTATAGGTGCTTATAAACAATTCCCAAGATATTTGGGTTGGGATATTGTTAAAACTGATATTAGTCATTCTGGGATACCTATTTATGTCAGTGAACAAGAAAATACAACTTATCTTGATGTCGCTTGTGGTCAAGGATATATGATGTTTTTTGCGAAACATTATGGGATAAAAAATATATATGGGGCAGATATTTCTTCTGAATCAATTAAACTTTGTAAAGAGAAAGTTAAAGATGCTCATTATAGAATTACTTCTGCAGAAAAACTATCTGGATATAAAAACAATTTTTTCGACTATATAACTTGTATTGGATCGTTGGAGCATTTTATTGATATGAATAAAGCGTTAAAAAGAATGCATGATGTTGGTAAAACAAATTGTAAATATTGTATCCTTGTTCCTAATTCAAAATCTTGGTGGAAAAATAAAACTGAACAACGAGAAATCAACGAACGTTTTTATTCATTAAAAGAGTGGTCAAAATTATTTACAGATAATGGATTTAATATTGTTAAAATATATAGGGATGAATGGCATATTAAAAAGCCCCAATGTTTTATTAAAAAAATATTAAATTTTCTTACACCTTTAAAATACTTTAATTCTTTTGTTTTTATATTGGAGAAAAATAATGAGAAATAAAATTAAAGATAATTTCAAAGATATTCTGACATCTATGGAAAAAGAATTAAATTTTATAATAGATAAAGAATCAAAAAATAATACCCCTGAACGACTAACAAAGATGTATTTAAATGAATTACTTATTGGATATACTCAAAGCCCTAAACAGATATTATCAAAAACATTTGACACAAGTTCACGAGATATGGTGGTTATTGATAATATTCCTTTTGTGTCTCTCTGCTCTCATCATTGGCTTCCGTTTATTGGTACAATTGCGGTAGGATACATCCCTGACAAAAAAGTTGTTGGATTAAGTAAAATACCTCGAATTGTAAATTGTTTTACAAGAAGATTCCAAATTCAAGAAAATATGACAGCACAAATAGCAGATGCAATTCAAAAATATCTTAAACCAAAAGGTTGTATTGTTATATGTAAAGCACAACATTTATGTGCTCAAATAAGAGGAGTACAAGCACATGGAACTACAATGACCACATCAGCATTAAGAGGGGCATTTGAAGATGAAGAAATTAAAAACGAATTTATAAAATTGGCGAAACTATGAAAAATCATACGATTTCAAATTTAATTGATAAATCTACATTGTCGTCTAAAGAAAAAAATATTATTAGAACACATATTGAGATATGTGAAGACGAAATAGATTCTTTGCGTGCTGAAATCTTATATTATAAAGATATTATTGATTATGGGAAATATATAAACAGTAATATTATGAGATTAAAAGAAGAATTATTACAGTATGTTGTTGATACTAAAGAAGATAATAAATTAAAAGAATCTTATAATATAATATTGAATTTTTCAAAACAAATTAAGGAAATGTTAAAAATAATAGATGAAACTCAAGGAAAACCGCACATTTAAGAATAAAAGGGAAAATATGAAAGCATATCTCAAAGATAAGAAAAACATACATTTTCTAATAATAGAAAAAATTTCAAATGGGTTTTTAATAGCTTCTTCAGATCTTGAAGGACCAATCTTAAAAATTCACAAAAGCACATTAAATGGCGTAGTTAATGTGATGGAAGAAATTTGGGATGTATCATATATAAAAGATCCAGAATCCCCACCTCTTACATCAATTAAAAAAGAGAAAAAAGTTAAAAAACAAGCGACCAAAAAATCAAAAAGGACTAAAAAGTGTATAAAATAATGAAGGAAATCCAATTTGATGCGGCTCATCGACTAATGAATGTAGAAAGTAAATGTTCCAACATCCACGGACATCATTATATGGTCAAATTATATATTAAATCACAAACGCTTGATTATGCAGACATGTTATTAGACTTTGATTATTTAAAATCAATAAAAGAATGGATTGATGATAATTGGGATCATAGCTTTATTTTGAATAAAAAAGATATTGTTAATATTAAGCATTGTGTTAAATATAATTATAAACATTTTTTATTGAATGGAGATCCAACGGCAGAAAAAATGGCTGAATTTTTAATTAAATATTTAAGAAATTTTTTGTTAGAGATAGACAAAGAACATTTAATAAGGGCAGATAAAGTTGTAGTTTTTGAAACACCATCTTGTTCTGCAACAGCAATAAACGAAGAATAAAATGTTAAAATTAAAGATAAAATTTAGTATTCCAGGCTTTCATTATTGGAAAAATGCTCCAAAGCAATATGATTATTTAAGAAATCTTCATAGACATAATTTTTATTGGGAAATTATTATTGAGACTACAAATGATAGAGAAATTGAAATTATTTCATTTAACGATAGAGTACAAAGATTATTGAAGCAAGAATTTAATTTTCTTTCTGGAAATATGATAGTTAAAACAAATCCTTCACATATATATGATTTAGAATCATTATATTTTGGGGGAAAATCTTGTGAAGCAATTGCTCAAGATACATATGATTTGATTAAACAACATTATAATGATATTAAAATTAAACAAATAGCAGTATTGGAAGATAATGAAAACGGTGCTATTAAAGAATGGGAATAATTGATAAAAATGAAGCATAATCCTTATTTCATAAATGGTTATCCCGCTGTTTGCCCAAACGAAGGAAATGAACCTTTTTCTGAAAATAAAGATAAGTCTTCAGTTCTTTTGTGGGAAGCTTTGATTGTTTCTACATATAAAGAAAAATATCACATTGGTTATAAATGCACTTACTGTGGTGTTAAATGGCTATTTAGAGATTTTCTTGAAGATTAGAAAGGAAAATATGGGTTTTTATTTTAAAAAAAGTAAAGAAAAAATGACAACGGGATTCTCTCCAATAGAAGCTCATCATTTTTATTGGGGTATCATCTTAATTTTCCTTGCATTTGCTTCTTTGTTTTGGTGGAAAGAGAATGTTGCTCAATGGACATTTGTTGTAGGAATGTGGTTCATTATTGATGATTGGATCCAACATTCAATTCAAAGATCTGAAATAAAAAAATATGGATATTATCAAACTTTAAGTTTTTGGCATTGGTTTCCATATCTTATTTTAGATTATATTAAAAAACTATTAAATAAAAAAGGTGAAAAATGAAGAAATTACTATTTGTTATCTTATTGTTTGTTGCTTTTCAAGCACATGCACAAGATACAACCAAAATTTTAGACTCTGTTCAATTCCCAATTGTAACTTATTATGGGACATTCAATGGACAAGATTCTGGATTAACTATTTCAACTACAGATGATTCATTGTTGGTATATCTGTATTTAGCCCCAGATAGTAATGGAGTACCAACAGGGTATCTTAATTTATCATTTATAGGAGCCGATTGGCAGAGAACAGATACAACGATGCGTGCTGCTTGGCAGATGAAACTAACATTATCAGGAAATGATAGTTCTCAATACAAAGTTAATCCAATAGTATATGGTAAGTTAGTTAATCCTTATGATCTGAATCAAGATGGACATATTGGAGTGAGTGATTTATTTGCAGTATTAAAAAAACTTTTTAAACTATAATTATGATTTATTTTACAGCAGATCATCATTTTGGGCATACAAATATTATTAAATATTGTAATAGACCATTTAAAGATGTAGAAGAAATGAATAAAATTCTAATTAATAATTGGAATGATACAATCTCTGACAATGATACAGTATATCATCTTGGTGATTTTGCTTTAATGAATAATAATAAAATTACAGAATATCTTAATAAATTAAGGGGAATAAAAATATTGATACTTGGGAATCACGATAGATTAAATAGAAAAAATAAGAATTTATTTAAAAATATATATAAATCTTATTCTCTATTTTATAGGGGATTGACTATTGTGCTATCTCATTATCCTTATAAATTTATTCCCCCTAATGGAGTTATTCATTTGCATGGACACTCACATGGGAAAGAAACAAAAATTAAAAACAAAATAGATGTTGGAGTGGATAATACTAATTATTACCCAATTTCTATTGATGAGGTTATTGAAAAATATGAATTTTAAAGAATATCAAGAAAAAGCACATGCAACAGCAGATTACCCTATGACACAAATTGTATTACCCCCTGATAAGGGAACAGACAATATGGGGAATGCTTATGTTTACAGCACAATTCATGATGTTAATTTTATTTATCCTGCTATGGGAATTATGGGTGAAGCGGGTGAGGTAGGAGAAAAATTAAAAAAAGTTTTTAGAAATAAAAACGGGAAATTTGAAGAAGAAGATATTAAATCTATATCTAAAGAATTGGGCGATGTTATGTGGTATATTGCTGAAATAGCATCATTACTTAATTTAAATTTAGAAGATATAGCGAAAGAAAACATTGAAAAATTAGAGAGTAGATATGAAAGAAATAAAATCAAAAGCGAAGGCGACGACCGATAAAAAGTTAAAGAAAAATTGCAAAGTCTTTTTTGCAGATGGTACAGACTTTCTTTTTAAAGATATTTATGCAATCAATATATCAGAAAATTGGATTATGATTACATATGACCCAGATAATGATTACAAAGTTTTTAATAGAACATTAATAAATAAAATAGAGGTTAAAAATGTATAATGATACGTGGTATAAACCTATATGGTATTATCCATTTACAAAAAATCAAAAAAAAGAAATTAAATCCGTAGTGGAAGAAGTATTAAGAGAACACAAACTAATTCCAGATAAAATATGTAATTGTAAATATTGTACTACTTCCACTACAACATTATCGATTGTTCCTGTTTTACATCAAAATTTTTCAAATGGATCATTTTATGTTAAATGCCCAGTATGTAAATTTTCCAGTCCAGAACGAAAAACCAAACAAGAAGCTGTAATGGTTTGGAACAATCTTAATTATAATAATGTTAAAACAAGTACTGTATGCTGTAAATAATATGAAATATAATTTTTCAATTTTATCACCACATCCAGACGATGAATTTATCGGTTGTAGAAAATTTATAGAAATATATGGCAACTATATTAATAATATAATTTTTCTTACAAACGGAGAAGTTAGTGTTGGCGAATTTAATGATATGGAAATGTATATTAAAGTCAGAAGAGAAGAATCAAGACTATGGATTAGTGAACATACAAAAGCAGAAATCCATTATTTAAATGTCCCAGATAATTTAGATATTGAAGAATTGAATAATAATAAATTTGGAAAAATTTTTAAAGAATTACATAATGTACGCCCAAGTGTTTATTTAAGAAATAAAATAGAAAAGATTATAGGAGATGATATTTTATTGGTTCCATCTGCTGAAAATCATCCCTCTCATTTAATGGCATTTAATATTGCTGAAATTTTACGTAATATGAAAATATATTATGTTGTTCATAAAATATTAACTATTAAAATGAGTGAAAATTATGGATGCTATTTTAAGAAAAATGAAAATTTTGGACTAACAAAAATTAATTATGTATATGTATATTCAGATAATGAATTATTAGAAAAACGTAAGGAATTTCAGCTATATTATAATAGTCAATATAATAACTTTTTAAAAACGGGATTAAACATATATAATTGGGAAAATTATTTAAGTCCTATTATTTTGAAACTGACAAATGAAGATAATATGTTCAAGGTTGGAGATTCAGATGTTGACTGATACAAAAGATCATAGAAAAAAATATAAAGAAACAATATTAAAAACAATGACAACCCATCAATTTTTTAAAGCTGTTACAGATATTCTTAATGGGAATGCTATATATCAAAGAATTGATGGAACAATTTTGGATTTAAAAAATGAATAAAAATGTAATACCAATATCAGAAATTTTTCGATCTATTCAAGGAGAAGGAACCACAGTAGGATATCCAAGTATTTTTGTTAGATTGATGTTTTGTAATGAAGCTTGTACGTTTTGTGATACTCCATATACATGGAATGCACAATTGTATAATTTAAAAGAAGAAACAACTTTTTATACTTGTAGCGAATTATTTGTTAGAATTAATACTATGAATTTACCAAAAGCACATATTGTTTTTACCGGAGGAGAACCATTATTGCATTGGAAAAAATTACTTCCTTTAATACAAGACTTAAAAAGAAATGAATATATTATAGAAGTGGAGACAAATGGAACAATTAAAGTAAATAAAGAATTTTTTGACTTAATTGATTATTTTAATATTTCTATTAAATTAGAAAATTCAGGGAATCCATACCCAGTAAGAGTAAAAGAAAAAGCAATTACATTTTTTGTCAACAATATTCATGATAATGTAACATTTAAATTTGTTGCTTCTTCGAATAAAGATATGAAAGAAATTATTTCATTAATTAAACTATTTAAAATTCCCTATCAAAATGTTTCCATTATGCCATTGGGAATAACTCACGATGAAATTCGCAGTAGTGTTGAAAAGATTATAGATTTATGCTTAAAATATAATATTAGAATTACTCCCAGATTACAAGTAGATATATGGGGCGATAAACGAGGAAAATGATTACTCAAAGACAAATAGATACAAACGAACATATTTTATTTGTTTTAAATAATGATTATAAAAATCATATTAAAGATAAAAATAATGTTATTTATTATTTTGATGACGTAGAAGAATCATATCAAATAATAAAAGAAAAATTTGGACATTATTTTGCCATATATATTGACACATCCGATGCATGCGGAATTGAGATAATGAACATATTTAAAAAATCAATGGAGACAAAATGATATATATTTTAGGATTGGAGCCATTAAAAGAACGATATACCGAATGGTGGGAATCTTATATTCCAAAAGAGTTTAAAAAAGTTACCAAAAATGTTTCTGTAATCGAAGGAGAAAAAATTACAGACAAAGTAGAAACAGGAACAGTTTTGGACGCATCAGGAACTAATTATTGGAAAACCACACAATTACAAAAAATAATAAAGATGTTTCATAATAAAGAAATAGAACCTTATTCTATTTTCTTTGTAACAGATATTTGGTTTCCTGGCATTGAAATGATTCGATATATGTCGACATTATATGATATTCCAGTACATATTTGGGGAGTGTGGCATGCTGGTTCTTCAACTATGAATGATTTTGCTGAACCAATGCATTATTGGTCAAAATATTTTGAGGTTGGGTTTTTAAATATTTGTGATGGCGTATTTGTGGGATCAGATTATTCAAGAAATTCAATAATTGCTCGATTATTATATTTTCTTCCCGAATTGGAAGTAGAAAATATTGCAAATAAAATATATGCTTATGGAATGCCTCTTGACACTACAAAAATGTCAAAATATTATTCAACTAAAAAAAATAATATTATTTTATTCCCACACAGACCTGATGAAGAAAAAAATCCTCATATTTTTATTAATATTATCAATGCTTTAAGTATGTATTGGGATGACTTTAAAGATAATAAATTTATTTTTTGTACTTCAAAAGAAAAATATCAATCACAATCAATGTGGGTAAACGCTGCATTAGCAGAATTAATGCATAATCATCCAAATGTTATTAAACTTGAAGACCTTACAAAAGATAAATATTATAAATTATTAGCAAAATCAAAACTTGTAGTTTCTACGACATCAGAAGAAAATTTTGGGTATTGTGCTGTTGAAGCATTGTCGGTAGGGACAAAAGTGTTGTTGCCAAATAATTTTTCTCATCCAGAAATTGTTGAAAATAATCAAGATTTATTATATGATACTTATGATAATTTATTAGAAAAAATCGTAAGAGATAAAAAAATACCATCAAAAGAATTAAAAGAATATGTATTACCCTATGGACAAGTTGTTAGAAAATGGATAAGCATAATGAGGATGTAAAATGGAAATATTAACAACTATAATGATAATTTTTTTGATAATTATTGTTGGATCGTTTGTATTACTTCTTATGGGATTTACAATATTAGTATTAACAGAAATAATTAGAGATACATTTGGCAAAAATAATTTTGATATTTAAGGTAAAAAATGTTTAATACTGGATTTAAAAGTGCTTATGTTCCTGCACTTCTCACAGGAATTGAAAATGTAATTAGAAGATGTATAATTCCAGGCAATATATTTGGATTATATAAAGATAAATATGATGTTTCTTGGTTTACCGATCGTGCGATCTTTACGCACCCACATGTTTTAATTTCATATTATTATTCGGGAAGATTTGCAAATTATAGAAAAGAATTAAGAATAAAAGATGATATTACTTTATGGGCAGATTCAGGGGGATATAGTGTAGCAACAAAAGGAGCAAAAATAGATCCCCATGAGGTATTAAAATGGCAAGAGAGGAATTCTAATATTGCTTTTACCTTAGATTATCCCCCAACAAAAGTTACATCTGTAGGAAGAGTATCTCCTGGAAAAAATGAACGAATGACTCCCGAAGAATTTGAAGAATGTGCAGAAAAAACAAGAAAAAATAATTTAATATTTTATAATGATAGAACGAGTGATAAATTAAAAATATATAATATTATTCATGGGTATAATCTTGAAAGTTATGATTTATGGTGGGATTATACATCTAAAGATATGAAATTTGATGGCTATGGAACGGGGATGAAACCTACAAGCGATTGTTTATTACAAGCTCTGTCAATTATGTATTTATGGGATAAGGGAGTTAGAGAAAGGATTCATTTATTGGGTGTTTCGGGGATAACTGTAATTCCTGTTTTAATTTGGGCATCACAATATATTGATAAAATTTCATTTGATTCTACTTCTTATGGATATGGATCAAGAACAAGAGCTTATGTTTATCCTGATAGAATAAGATACTATACTCATTTTGGGAAAAAATATGTTACAAAGAATAAACCAATGGAAAAAATATATTGTAATTGTCCCATTTGTAAAGATTTTGATGATCCATCTTATTTTATAGGGGGAGGAACAACAATGCCTGGAATGCTATTAGCATTACATAATCTATGGGCAGTTAAACAATATGTTGAATTATTAGATAAAACAATTAATGAAGATAAAGATAAAAAAAGATTTTTTGAACTTATAAAACAACATACGGGAAATAGAGCAGACGAATCTATTCATGCCATTAATTTTATTGAAGATGTTGTAAAAATTGGATTAAAAAAAAGCTATGATATTTATTTTTCAACACATAATTTCGATAAACAAAAATTAAAACCTAAAACTTTGTTATGATTTATACTCCATCTTTTTATGGGCAACATAATATTGTACGAGAATACGAACTTCGACAAGAATTAATCTTGTATCTCAAAACAGAAAGAAATATTCTTTATATTAATTTAGATGGATTATTTTTAAAAGAAATAGATAAATATTGTTTTGATATTTTTGGACATATTGTTGTTAATTTTAAAGAAAAAGTTTTTTTTAAATATATTATAATAGAAGCAGAAGATAGACCAAGAATTAGATTAGCAATGAAAGCATTAGGAAAAAGATATATTTTATATGAGAAGAAAGTAAGACAAGATGAAAAGAAATTTTTCTTCAAAGTTATGGAATTAACAAATGAATAATTTTGTACATTTACATGGACATTCAACTTATTCTGCTTTAGACGGATTTTGCAGAATATCAGATATTGTTTCAAGAGTAAAAGAGATTGGGCAACCAGCAATTGCTTTAACTGATCATGGGAATATGAATGGAATCTATAAATTTTATAATGCTTGTATAAATAATAATATTAAACCTATTCTTGGATGTGAATTTTATTTAACTAACAAATATAAAAAAGAACGCAAATTATATCATATAACCTTATTGGCAATGAATAATAATGGATTTAAACATTTATTAAAATTACATAAAATATCATATATTAATTTTTATTATAAACCTCGCATAAGTTTTGAAGATTTATTCAAATATAAAGAGGGAATTATATGTTTAGCGGGTTGTCCAAGCGGGATTTTAGCAAAAAATATTAGAGAAAATAACTATCAAAAAGCTCAAAAATATTGTAAATTATTTAAAAATCAATTCGGTGATAATTTTTACATTGAAGTTATGAATCATGGACTAGATTTTCAAAAAGAATTAAATTATAATTTAAGAAACATTGCCAAAGAATTTAATGTGAAAACTGTTGCAACAAATGACTATCATTACACAATTAAAGAACACCATAATTTTCAACATTATTTATTATGCGATCAACTTAAACAAACAATTAATGACGAAATAAGTATGGGGCTAAAAACCCCAGAATTTTATATAAAAACTCGTGAAGAAATGATTGCAACAGAACAAGAAAAAGATATAACTTTAGAAATTGCCGATAAATGTAATGTTACATTAAAAACAAAAGATTTTTTATTACCACATATAGCAGGAGAGGAAAGCAAATTATTAACATTAATCATGCAGGGAATAAAAAAATATAATATTAGGGACAATGAAGAATATATGTCCCGATTAAAATTTGAATATAACATTATTAAAAAAGCAGGTTTAATAGGATATTTTTTAATTGTTCAAGATTATATCAAATATGCAGAAAGTAAAAATATTTTAGTAGGTCCTGGAAGGGGATCAGTTGGAGGATCTTTATTAGCTTATTTAATTGGAATACACAAAGTAGATCCCATTAGATATAAATTAATTTTTAGTAGATTTTACAATTCGGGTAGAAAAGGATCTTTGCCAGATATAGATATTGATTTTCCAGAAAAAAGAATTAAAGAGGTTAGGGAATACGTTCAAAATAAATATGGAAAAGAAAAAACTTCTCAAATTGGGACATTTTTATATTTAAAGAAAAAAAGTGCCCTGAAATTATTATGTCGAGTTTTTGGAGTAGAATTTCAAACAGCAAATTATTACACAAATATTATTGAAGATGACAAGCAAACAGAAAAATTAAGATTAAAAGATAAACAATTTGATAATCTTGTTAGTAAAATAGATAATTTTATTGGGTTGTCCATATACAGTAGTATTCATGCAGCAGGTATATTAATTAGCCCTAAAAATTTAGATGAATTAGTTCCATTAAGATTAAATGAAGATAAAAGTTTCTATGTTTCTGCATGGGATAAAAAAGATATTGAATCAATTGGACTTGTTAAATTTGATTTTTTATCATTAAATACTTTAGATGTTATAGAAGATACATTAAAATATATTAATAAAAAAATTGATGATATTCCAGAAGGAGATCAAAAAGCATTTGATATTATTAATAGGGGTGAAAATATTGGGATATTTCAATTAGGATCAGAAGGAATGTCTAAAGTTGCTCAAGATATGAAAGTAAATTCAATTGAAGATATTGCTGTTGTTGTTGCATTATATCGTCCTGGACCAATAGAATCTGGACTTCATATTAAATATATAAAAAGAAAATATAAAGTAGAACCAGTAACATATAAACATCCATTATTGAAAGATATTTTAAAAGATACATATGGAATATTTGTATATCAAGAACAGATAATTATGACAGTAATGATATTGGCAAATTTTTCTGAGACAGAAGCAGATTCTTTAAGAAAAGCAATAGGTAAAAAAGATCAAGAATTAATGGAGAAACAAAAAGTAAAATTTATTAATGGAGCAATTAAAAATAACATAGAGAAAAAAGTTGCAATTAGTATTTGGGAAGAAATGCAAAAATTTGCATCCTATTCGTTTAATGCCGCCCATTCTGTAGAATATGCTTATATTTCTTATTATACGGCATATTTAAAAGCTCATTATCCCATTGAATTTATGTGTGCATTGCTTAATAATAATTATAATAATAACGATAAATTGAATAAATATTTAAAAGAATGCAAAAGAATGAATATAGAAGTATTACCCCCTTCTGTTACATATGGGAGTTATGACTTTATGCCACATGAAAATAAAATTATTTTTGGTACAAAGGGAATTAATGGAATAGGAGAAAAAACAGCAAAAAAAATATATGACTATAAATATGAAAATTTTGAAGATTTTTGTTTAAAATTTAAACCTAACTGTGATACTTTAATGGCATTGTCAGAAGCAGGAACTTTTGATGAATTTCAATATAATAGAAATCAACTTTTTCAATCTTCTAATCATATATCAACAATATTAAAAAAAAGAAAACAAAACATAAATCCAAAATCAAGATCATTAATTAATTATAAAATTAATTTTAATATTTCAAAAATTAAAGAATTACCTAAGGAAATCTTGGCATCTAAAGAGTATAAGAGATTAAATACATTTTTAGTATATAACCCAATTAAAGATGTCGAATTATATACTCCCAAAGATTATATAAATGGAATGCCCATATTTATAGAAGGATTTTTAATTGATATAAAAGAAAAAATTACAAAAAGAAAACAAACGATGGCAATATTAAATATTATAACTCATATTGGGGAAAAAGAATGTATTTTATTCCCAACAATGTATGCAAAATTAAAATATAAAATAAATAATAATAAATATGTTGCAATAAAAGGCAAAGTACAAGAAAACAAAATATTAATTTCAGATATTTGGGACAAGGAAAAAGATGATAAAACTTTCAAATGATAATACAATTAAATTAATAGGCTTTATAAACGCTTTTATATCTCACTATAGTGTCTTTGTTGAAAAAGCAGAATCTTTATTTGAAATATCAAATCAACTTCAAGATAAAACAAGTAAAGAATTTACTGCTGAATTAGATAAAAATATTAAAATAGCACAAAATTCAAAAAGACAATTATTAAATATCCAAGAAGAAATATGCGACCAAATTATAGAAGACGAAGAAAATTCTGAATTAATGACAAATCTTTCAATGGCAAAAGACTTAATAAAGGAAAATGAAATCCTATGAAAATAATAATTTTAAACATTGTTCATAATTTAGATTGGATTGCTTATGGATTAATTCTATTCGGCAATTATAAAGTTGGTAAAGGATCAATTGATGGATGGTTAATCTCTGCATATGGTTCATTATTAGCTATATTATGGGGTATCTCCATTGGGAAATATGGGGTATCATTTTGGAATATTTGGTTTTGTGTAGTATTTGTTTTTTCCTATACCAGAATGAGAAAATTAATGAATCAATTAACAACATTACAATATTCGAATAAGAAAGATAAGGAAAATGATGAAAACTCTGTCAGCAAGTAGTTTGTCTCTATATTCAGATTGTTCTTTAAAATGGAAATTTAGATATATTGATAAAATCAATAAATTTGAAGCATCTATTCATTTAATTTATGGATCTGCAATTCATAAAGCATTGGAAAAACTTAATTTATCATTAGCTCATAAAAAAAATGAGTTAGAGGATGTATTTCAAGATTTTTATGATGAGTGGAATAAGCAGATAAAAGACTATAATATTTCTCCAAATAAATATTCCAATCAATTATTTGAAATGGGAATAAATGCATTGGAAAAATTCTATAATGAAAAAGTTGATTATGAATTAATTGGAGCAGAAACAAAATTTAAAGTTCCAATTATTTATCCAGATGGAAAAAAAGATCAAGAATATGAATTATATGGATTAATTGATGCTATTGTAAAAAGAAAAAATGAAATAATGATAATCGACTATAAAACATCAAAGGAATCTTATAATAGATTTAAACTTGATACTTCTCTTCAATTGGCAATATATGCTTATGCTTTTAGACAAATGTTGAAAGCAGGCAAATTCCCCAATATCAAAAAAGATATTGAAGATTATATTTCTTATTATGTTCTTATTAAAGATTATGATACTTTAGATGGAGATATAAAGATGCAACGAAAGAAAATCACAGACAAACATCTAAATAGAATGTTTTATATTATTCAAACTTCAATTAAAGGAATTAAAGAAGGGATTTTTCTTCCAAATTATGCATCTATGTGTAATTATTGTGAGTTTAAACAAGAATGTTTAGAATTCGGAGGCAAGTAGATTTGCAGCCTTCCATTCTGGCTGCCATAGCCTTCCAATGCCAATGGCAAATTAGACAGGCTATACTTTGATACATTATGAATTATTTAAATCTTATAACTAACATATATATCAATAACTTAAAGAAAAATAAGAAAGTTATCAATTATATCCATAGTAGAGGAATAAATGATAAGACAATTAAAAGATTTAAATTAGGTTATTGTAATAATAATATAGGTTTTAAAACTTTAAGTAATAAATATGACAAAAAATATCTTTTAGCTACAAAATTATTTAAAGAAAAAAATAATGAAATTTATGATATTTTTTATAATAAAATTACAATTCCTATTATAATTAAAGATAATGTAGTTTTTATTACGGGAAGATCATATCCAGAAAATGGAAAATTAAAACATCTTCATATGCCTGGAAAAATTGAATATGCGATTAATCATGACATATTAGAAAAATCACAATATGTAGTTTTAACAGAAGGACCATTTGATTGTTTTACATTAGATCAAAATAATATTTCAAGTATAGGATTATTGGGTGCTTATCGATTAACAAGAACAATTATTTCTGATTTAAGAGATAAAGATGTTTATATAGCTTTTGATAATGATATTCATAGTCAAGGGCAAAATGCTGCATATAAAATGGCATCTAAATTAATACGATTTAGAATAAAATCTAAAATTATAACACTTCCTTCAGAAGATAATAAGAAAATGGATATTAATGAATATTTCAAAACACATAATAAAAGAGACTTTTTATTATTAATGAAAAAAGCAAAATCTTTTAATAAAAAAATAACAAGAAAAAAAAGAATGAAACGACATAACATAGATATTGTTTCAACTTTATCTAAATATATAGATTTAATTCCATCGGGCGATCGATTTAAAGCCATTTGTCCATTCCATTCTGATTCACATCCATCTTTAATGGTATTTCCAGAGAGTCAAAGTTATTATTGTTTTGGTTGTGGAGCGGGGGGAGATGCTATAAATTTTATTAAAAAGATAGAAGAAAACCGTGGTAATAAAATGAATTATCAGGAGACAGTAAAATTTTATGAAAAAAATCACATTGCTTGAATTTAAAGATAAAAAATATATACTTCGAGATAAAATGTATATAGAATTAATGAAATTGTCGCATGGGGAATTATCTCCTGATAATCATATGAGAATTCATAAACTTATTTCTAAATATTGTCAAAAATATGAAAAATTATTAAAAGAATTTTATGAGATAAAATGAAAGAATCAATATTTGCAAATGAAATAAAAAAAGCATGTTCTACTTTTGATTGTTTTTATTATAAAATACCCGATGCATATGGGATGGCAAGATTTTCTCCTCCAAAACCATTTGATGCTTTTGTAGTATATAAAGGAAAGTATTATGCATTTGAATATAAAATGGTTAAATCACAAACTGCTTTTGCATTTAGTAGAGTTAGACCTCATCAAATAGATAATTTAATGAAAGTATGGAAAAATGGGGGAGAAGCATTTATTGTAATTAATTATCGAATGAAATCATTTAATAAAGTATTTTGTATCCCCATTATTACACTTATAGAAATAATAAAAAAATCTGAGAGAAAGTCTATTCCCTTTAATTTAATGGAAAAATATTCTATAGAAATTCGCAAGAAAAAAACTTGGGATGTTGAATCATTTTTGAACAAATTTTGATGGAAATATTTTTAAAAATCCTATATATCCCTTTACCCACATTCTAACATATTTCATATCTATATTTGGGCAAGTTTTTCCTTGAGCTTTACCCGTTGGTGTCTCATAATGTCCCAATAATCTATTGATAGGTAACTTATATTCAATTAACAAATGAGCTAATAATTTGAAAGTCATATGTAATTCCATAAAAGGGAAATATTTTATACCAATCATACAAACACCAATTGAATGTTTATTCATCCCTTTTACATGTGCCCCAATTTCAGAATCTTTTCTACCTTTTTCTACAACTCCCACTTCTGCTCTTTTCTGATGAATATATTGATGATAAGTTCTATAACCATTTAAAACAACATAATGATAACCAATTTTTTTCCAACCCCTTGCTTTATGCCAAGCATCTATTACTTTGGCATCACCCCATTCCGAATCACTGCAGTGAAGAATTATATAATTTATTCTCCTCATATTGTACCACCATCAAGAGCAGTCCAAGAAAACTTGCCTATTGCACTATCTTTTAATAATACACTTATTGCCGAAGTAGAATAAGTAATTTTATGAGGATAAAGATAGGCGAACGTTGAAGCATTATAATATTCCAAACCCAACATCACAGTAATTGATCTTGCATTATTAAATGCCGAATCTGCAAATTGCATAGTAAATGTTGGATTTGTTTTTGGTGGAACATCACGATATTCCCCAGTAATATAGTTCCATGATGCACTATCAAAAGTTGAAGTTGCAACACTGGTTGCCCACAATTTAACAAGACAACCTGGATACCTAAGGTTAGGAGCTTCTATACTCAAACCATATTCAAAACTTCCATATATAGATTGTGATGTTGATGATAATGAAGTAGCACCAAAAGTTGAACTATCAGAAGTATCATATATTTTCAGATAATCTCTATGAATTAAACCATTTTCTATATTTAAAGTATCTATTGTTTCATCTGTAAAACTAGATGCTTTTTCTTCATATAATATAGCATTGGCAATAAATCCTTTTGGAGTAGAACTACTAATCCAATATTTAAGTTTCTGTGGATAAATACTTGCAAGACTATATGTTGAAGGTAATCCTGCAGTACTAAAAGTAATAGCATCTTGCGGAGAGATAATAATCATAGGAGATTTAGGACTACCAAGCCATTCATAAAATCTTGAACCATATGATTGTGTTTCACCAAATATTCCAATTCCTTGTTCTATATGTTTTGTATAATTCCACCCCGAACCAGTATCCATACCAGGAGCATGCCAATGAAAATTACTACTGGATAATAAAGCAAAAGAATGACTGGTATCTTCTTGTCCAATCACAATTCTATTGGCGTCAGATTCATCTCCACTAACAATTAATTCTCCAGCATATAAATGCCGTCCGATCAAAGATTCAAATGCTACCGCATTTCCTCCCACACTATTTCTTCCTAAATTGCCTTCTCCCACAAAATATCCTTCTGAAAATTCTGTTGCAGAAGTTCCTTCTTCTACTTGAATACCATCGATCATATACATACCAGGAGAATGATTATTGGTAAAAGACATTTTCCAATATCTAGATTTTTTATAATCAGAAAGCGAAGTTGAAATTGTTGTGGCATATCTTATCCATGTATTACCATCAATTCCTATTGCGGTTGTATTTTGATAATCTAATGCCGAACTTGCACTAAAGGTTCCAATATGTTTCCATCTGGCATCTAAAAATTCAATATCAAAACTGTTTACTGGCTTAAAATTAGAATATAATAAATTATACCAACTTATTGTTAATGGAATTGAAGTATCATTAATACTAACATATTCATATACAAGTTTGTCTCCTAATATTCCATATACAGATCTATGTCCCATAAATCTGTGAGTAGTAGTTGAAACTAATGTTCCCGATATATGTACAGAAGACCAATATAATGGAAATTGAGTATTATAATCTAATACTTCAAAACTTCCATTGGCTACTTTGTTTTTTGTGTTAAATTCAAAAGGTTGTCTATAGCTATGAGTAGAAGCGACTTCACTGGCGGGAGACAAATTCCCAAAATTATCTTTTCCTCTAATGGTATATTTATACAATGAATTATTCTCTAATCCTACATCATCAGTAAAAGTAACAATATCTGCATTCACATGAGCATCTTGTTCACCAATCAAAACATCTTTTGATATCGTTAAACTGGAATCATTGAATAAGGTTTTATAAGATAAATAATCTTGTTTCACATCAGCAGAAGACCATATTGTTTTATCTATTCTAAAGTTTTGAATAATACCATTTGCCCCATATCCACTAACTGCTGCATTCATTCCCACATAAAAACTAGAATAAGGAGTACTACAATAATAAGTAACCGCTGAATCAGATCTTATACCATTTACATATAAATATGATCTTACAGTATCCCATGTAGCCACAAGATGAATTGGGTTTCCAGTGGAATAAGCAGTTGCAAATGAAATTAAACCCTGTTGTCCAGCACCATATGTCCCAAATCTAAATCCAACTGTCTTACGAGCATATAAATTCATATAATATCCATCACCTACAGAGGGAGTTTGCCATAAAACTTTAAAATCATTTCCTGTATTATAATCAAGATTTGGAGAATACCATAATCTAATAGTTCCACATTCTTGATTTAATATGTCTGAACTACTTGTATATGTTAGTCCTGTTACTCCGCCACTGGTACTAACAAATCCAGGACAATATGGTAATCCACCAGCAATTTGAATACCTGCTATGTCCATATACAATTTATTAGTATCAACATTGCCAATTATTGTATTAATATTTGTATAAATAGGATCGATAAAAGATTGATATAATGAATATCTTGCCCAAGAAGTAGTAAGAGTAAAAATAGCCGATGATAAAATTGTTCCACAATTTAATGTTAATTTAAATTGTTGTTCTGGTAATGGGCTTTTTGCCCAAATCGCTGCTACCCAATCCGTTTCTGATCCTCTATCGATAGAAGAACTTATGGCGCCACTTGAACCCTTTGTTACATCTAAATGTGCATATCCAGTATTTGAAAATAAAGAATAACCAGAGATAGTAGAATAATGCGTTTTTGTAAGATTCCATGAAGCTGTGTCAGGATATAATGTGGGATTAGAAAATTCATTTGTTGCAGAATCAAGACATTCAATTCCATAATCAAATCTAATTTGATTTGGGGCATTTGCACTGGAATAATATCTTATTTGTCCATATTCATGACTTGCTTGTTTTGTACCAGTATAATCTTTGCTATTATTTTCAAAATAAGTTTGAAACCCAGTTAAATGATTTCTGTCTACTTCATATTTATAAAATAATTTAGCAACAACTTTGTCATTTGTGGAAGTTGAAAATATATAATGTTCTCCTAATTGCCCATAATGTACTCCATCAAATAAATATGAAGATGCTGGTCCAGCAGCAAACTTACCAAACAAAATCAATCCAATATATTTTGAATCACTTGGAATTAATAATGCATTTGCAGTTGGTTGATTAAAAATTTTCAATTGAAAAGTATTCCACGAATTTGAATCAGCGGGATTAATAGAATAAGAATAATCTTCAAAAGGAATAACAGTATTCAAAGTTTCAGTTCCATTGGTGCTGGAATATAATAACATTCTAAATCTTCCCACATGTGATGTAGAAAGTTCTTTCCAATTAAATCTTATATATTCTGGTTCAGATGTATCAACTAATAAAGAATAATCATATCCTTGCCACAAATAAATTGAAGTATTTACTGATGTTTTATATGCATCAACTCGAGCACAATTACCATTATACATCCAATCTCCAGTATATGAATAACTTGTGCCAACAGAAGCACTGGATAATCCATTTAGCCATTTTCCCTGATTCCAATCAGTTAAATCACTTCCTGAATAAGAACTAAAATCACTATTACTAATTTTATTTGCTTTTGATAAAAAAGAACCATGAATATTTATTTCTTTATTACCTACTAATATTTTAGAGTCGCCATAAAATAAACTATTATTAGAAGTATCTAACTGAATTAAATCTGATAAACTTCTATTTGATTCCCAATTATTGATTTTAATTGATTTTTCTTCTCTTCTATATATATTGTAAGAATCAATTGGGAATATATAATTATTATTGATATTAATTTTATTAACAACATTATGAGTTATTGGATTAACGGTTGAAATAATTGGATTTGATGCATCAAATGTGGGAGTATAAGGGGCTAATACATTAGTGTTTTGAGAATGTGTTGTAACATTAGAAATATCCATTGATACATTTAAATAAGTATCTGATTTGATTTCTCCTGATTCTGGAATAAGACTTTGTTTAATCGGCTTCCCATAGTCATTTACAAGTAATTGTTGAGCATCATTATCATAATTATATATTAAAATTATTAAATCTGTTGATACTTCTCCTATTGGAATAGAAAGGTCTATCCACTTATCATTTAATCCTGTTAATCCCGTATGATATAGAATTTGAAATTCAGAACTATTGGAATGGTGAACTTGTGCCCATACGGACATAGTAATATGATTACTTCCTATGCTAATCGGAAGATAAGTTTGTTTTGATCCATCTCCAGAAAAAGAAGACATAATAAATCCATTATAAAAAGCGGGAAGATCTCTTAATACAAAAGAACCATTACTTTCTCCTTTAATATCTGATTGGGTAATTGATACTCCCGAATATTTACCAGTTTGATACCAAAAAACATAATAATCTTTTAAATATTGATAAGTTGGATATTGTTCATCAAATATAGATTTATATAGTATTGGAAATATTTTATCATTACCAACAACATAATTTTTTAAATAATAATAAGAAGTCCAAATAAATGGTTCTATTCTATTTGGAATATTTGTTTTATGTTGATTTTTCCTTGTAAAAACTGAACCAGATTTACTATCAATTTTAACAAATCCTAAATCTTTTCTTGTTTGTTCAGCTATTTGCCTTTTAACTTTTTTATATAGCATTAAGCAAAATCCTCTCTTGTAAATACAGCCCAAACACTTGGATAAAAAGTTTCTCGATCTTCTATAAATATTTTGGTTAAATCCTCTGGTACCATATTCATAATTCTTTTAACTCTATCTGTATCCATCCATGTAACATAACTGGTTCTATATTTAGGTTTATTTTTCCAACTCAAAAAATAGCCAATATTTGTTTGTTCGGTATCATGTGTTGTTCTGGAACCAGTTTTTAAATATAATCTACTTGGATGAGGAGCATATTCCCATGTAAGTTTTTTATAAAAATGTAAATAATCTTGTTCATACTTAGAAATATTATATGAGGGGTCATATTTATATCGATAAAGCCACTTATAATTTCCTTTAGGATTGATATATTCATAAAATCCATTATTGGTTGGAGTAATAATATATGGAAGATTACCATTCTTATATAATAGTAAATAAGCAAGATATTCATCTGATAAATCCCAATTATTATTTCTTCCACCATAAGTATTAATATCAAAATCGAATATATCAATATAACCACCACTATCTCTTAATATATATATTTTTTTTTCTTGTTTAACTCTTCTTCCGCTTAAATCTACAAGGTTATTATCAAAAAATATTAAATTAGAAATCAATAATACTAAATGCTTATTCTCTGGTACTTTAGGAATCATTTTTTGAAAATTTTCTTGTACATTTTCGGGAATAAAAGATAGTTTCCCATCCTGTTCTAATTTTTTAGGATTAATATATAATTCTGTATTTGGCATAATTCGATCCAGAGATTGAGCTTCAGACAAAGGAATAATTGTATCTTTTATATCTACTTGAATATGGGGGGTAACTTCATATTTTGCCGTATATGTAAATAAAGAAAATTGTCTAATATAACATTGGATACTTGGAATAAATATTCTTTGAATATCATCATAATTATATGGATCTTTAGAAGTAATATGAAAAGACAAACCAGGTGATTTATTTGTTATAAAAGTACCAGCTACAGAATCATTTATAAAAACATAAGGATATATATTTGCTTTTATTAATCCATTTGATGTTGACCATTGTGAATTTGCGATAATTTCTTTTGAATTACCATAATATGCAGCAGAATTGTCAGAATTTATGTTACCCCATCTATCAATTTTTAAAATATCTTCTAATTCGGCATAATACATATTTGAAGTTGAAAAAGACAAATTTACAGTTCCTGGATCCATTAAAAATTGTTTGATTATTCCTGTTTTACTTCCATAAGTATTAAGATAGCTTGCTCCAGAATCTTGTGTATAATACTTATGAACAGTATCTGGATCATCTCTAGGAATTACTTTAACCATTGCATAATACATTCCATATGCTGTAGGATAATATGGCAATTTATAATTGGATCTTGCAAAATAGTCAGTTTTATATAAACTACCTTCATCTGCTGTCCTTAAACTATCATTATAATCTCCAACTCTATCAAATCCTCCCCAATAAAATTCATAATGACCAATTTCTTTTGTTTCATAGGTGGGATTTTTTGGAGATTGAGACACATTTGTCAAAGAATCAACTTTACAAGCTGTTATATTTGATATATTCATCGTATTCGATTCATCAATATAATTCCAAATATCAACCTCTACATCAGCATGTCTTAATAAATCAAATGATATTGTGGGGGGAAGTTGTGATTTAGAATAAGGATTATATCCTATAATAATATCATCATTTATTGCATGAGCATAAGCGGTTCCACTTTCCCCTAAACCTCTTTTATCTACTTTTAAAACAAAACTGGAACCAGAAGCATCTACACTATCATAATGAATAATTTCTCTACCTAATAAACAATATCCATTGGGGGGAATAACAGTATTTGCATAATTCTCTACGCCAGCACTGGAAACATAAATATACGATCCTGTTGTACTTAAATCAACTGTAATATAACTACTCCACCCTCCATTATGTACAGTCAGATTCCAAATATAATAACCATCAAATAATGCATCGACATCTATATCAGGAACACTCCAAAAACTATTAACAGGTTTAATAGGTGATGTTTCTATTTGTGTAATATATGTTTTTTCAAATGAATTGGAAACTTTAGTAACCCATAAATAATTAGAGCTATCAATTCCATATTTAAAATCATCTACAACAGCAATACAATCTCCTGGTTGAAGTTTTGGGTTGCCCACCATTGAAAAATTTGCATTCTCTTTTGGCGAACCATAATCATTAACCACATTATAAGAAATAAAATCAGCCTGATGTTGATTTATAATAGAAGGATCTGTTATTATAGTATTTCTGGTATGTCCAACAAAGTTTGAAGCGGAAGCATTATAAATACTATTAAGATCTCTTGTGGCAGATTGAACATAAATAGATGTTTCATTATTTGGGTTAACAGCTATTTCATTTCCTGCACTATCTGTATAAAATAAGGTTCCAAGTCTTTTTCCAATTACAATTGCTTCATTCCTTTGATTTTCATATTCAGTTGTTGTATTTAATTTTGAAATATTACCTTTATGTTGAGAGTCTCCAGTATAAAAAATTTCAAGAGGTGTATTTAAATCTTGATCATAAGCCAACAATCCCTCTAAATATACAGGATAAGATGAATCAATTGATTCTACTTTTATATTATATTCATCATAAGGAAGTCCGTCAGCAATAAATAAATAAGAAGGATTTATTCCAGTATCATTTTGAACTCCATCAAAATAAAAATGAGATACACTATTATAAAGATTATGATAAGTTTCAGATAAAAGAGCCTCATCTTTTGAAATAGTAACTTTCATAGTATTCTTAGTATTATCAGAATATCCCAATGTTGGTCCTACTCCAACTAATAAAGCAAACTTTTTTCCAGTTGCATTACAAGAAGCAATAGCTCCTTTATTATATGCTATTGATGTTTCTTGATATAACATATATTCTGGATCAAAATGTAAAGAAACCTCATATATTCCAGTACTTACTATTAAATCAACTACAAAACATAGAGATTTCATTGATAATATTCCAGCATCTGTTATTTGTCGATTAAAATAATAATCTCCATATTTTTTAAGATCTGAATGAGTAGTACTTGATAAAAATGACCAAGTTGAAGCATTAAAAGTTGTTGTAGAACTACTTGTGGAATAAATAGAGATAATAGCAGTAGGATGAATATCAGGATAGCCAGATGAATTTTTATATTCTGCTTCTATTCCATATTTAAATTCTGCATAATCTGTTGCTGGAGTAAATGCAAGAACTGTAGTACCACTTCTTTGTAAAATATCAGGTCTTCCATTCCAATTAGAATAACAATTAATTTCTATTTGTTGTCCCGTTTCTCCATAAGCATAAGCGGCAGATATATCCGATACATTAAAATATGAAAAAGTTGCAGTATCTAATTTGCATGTCTCATTATAATTACTAATCAAAAAATCACCACAAAAAGCACGAGGATGAACAGAACTTATCCAATTAGCAGAAGTACTAAATGCTGAACTATTAACATAATTATTGGGAACATTAATAGTCTTTAAATAAGGATTTCCATTTGGACTAAATCCCCATTTATAATACCAAGGTTTCATAATTTTATCTATTGCATCAAACCAATATTCACCAGTACCAATTGAATAAGCATATTTATCGTCTGTTTTATTGTCAATTTTTCCAATAGGATCTATTCCGTATTTTTTATTAGTAGGCAAATATTCTTTTGTTGTATTAGATTTGGGTTCAATAATATATCCCCCAGATGTAGCATTTCCTGCAAAATCTATAAATTTTTTCTTCTCATAAAAAGATGATCCACAAATACCTGCCTCTGTCAATAAAATTTCATATGCTTTATATATTTCCCAACCATCAAATGTTCTTGGTTTCAAATTTCCATTAACATATCCAGGTATATTTGTCAAATAACCTGCTTGGATATAATCTATTTTTGTGGGAGCAGACAAATTAACAGAATCTTTTAAAAATACAGAATAATCATAGCAAGTAATAAATAGAACATCAGCTCCATTAGATTTATATTTTTTCTCGATTTTTCTTATTTGTCCAGTAAACTTTGTCATTAATTCATCTTCACCCTGAGAGTTTCTATATCCCTCGCTATATCGAATCATTCGATATTCTTTTAGTGTTTGTCCAGATGATTTTTCTATATATGTTTTACTTGTTGAAACATAGTAATACCCAAATTTATTATAATAAGAAGATGAAGAAATAAAAGGAACTTCAAATGTAAAAATTGATTTTCCATCTTCATTTTCTGTATATGAAGTTTTGCTAACATGTGAAAGTTCTGTAAAAGCGATAGAACCAAGCCCAGCATAAGAAATAGGATAAAATTGTTCTCCACCTATTAGCTGATATTCAGAAGTAATACTTGCACTATCTGTTTTCCACAATCCAACAAACCCATATTCTTTTTGTTGTTCTGGAGTATATAGAATAAATATTGAATATATATCACCTTGAGTTAAATCAACACTTGAAACATGATAATTCTGATCTTCAAAATTCATACTATAAGAAGTAGCCAATGTTTGTGTGGCACCACGAAATATGTAAAATCCTATATTCCCTGACCCACCAAAAGCAAAATAATGTTTCCCCGTATAATTACATGTAAAATAATTTGTCATATTAATTGACCATTTGTAAGTATCTTGCCAATTAATAATAGTATCTGGTCTTTGATTCCCATAATAAAATTTACAATTAGGAACAACTCCAGAATAAGAACCAATTTGTTGGGAAGTAGAGGTTAAGGTATTCCACCTCACATTAAGTCCATATGATAAAGTATTATATACTGTATTAGCATATTCCACTTTGTTAATCGGGATATTGCGTTTTTGAAAAAAGGGCTCTAATCTATTTTTTTGTTCAAAAACAACATTTTGACTGGGTGTTGATAATGTTTCTATCATATTTTCTCGGGTTGTAATAAAAGTTCAACTTTATCATATATTAAATTTCCACCGGACGCAGGAGTAGTTTTAATTGTTACAATTTGAGCTTTCTTCCAATCTGCACTTGAAGCTTCAATTGGCCATCTATAGTTTGCAATTTGAATATCATTAAAATCAAAATATCTTATTTCACCTTCCAATGGTCTAAAATAATTGATAATATCACTTAAAGCAGCATTATCCATAGGGAATCTTACCCAAGTCATTGTTCTTACTCTGCTATCAAAAGCTCGTTCTTGATAACAATCTGATCCATGTAAAATATCTATTTTTTCTACATCAGCAGCATCAACAGGATTATATATACTTGGATTAACTCCAAAAGTAAAATTAGCAGGTCCTGGTAATACACTTGTTACTTGTATTCTGATCATACTGGTACAAACCCCCGACTACCCGAATTTTGAATTTGAACATCATAATCTCCTGATAGTACTTGTTTAATTGTTTCAGCAATATGAGCATCATTTGTTGAATTAATATGTATTGTAATTGCAGGATTTCCATATCCATAATTGCCAGTAGGAAGATTAAATCGTGTTGGGGCATTATATATTTTCTTATCAATTTCTTTTAAGGCTATTGTATTTTGAATTGTTGCATTTGTATTTTGATCCATTGCTTTTGATAATGGTTCTTGTTTTTTTGGTCTATGTCCAAATAATCCCCCAAATAATCCTCCAAGAATTCCACCAGCAAGACCAAATAGAGGTCCTCCAAAAATACTCATTAATGTGCCAGGATTTTTAAACAAATTAGTAAATAAAGATTGTCCTATTGCAGATCCAAATCCAACTCCTACTGATGCACCTTTATTTTTTGTTCCAACAAGACTGGCTGCTAATGTATAACTTATCATTGAAGCAAATGATTTTAAATTACTCTGTAAATCATTTAATTCTTTGACTGTTTGTTTGGGAGTGGGATCATTTTTTGGATTGTTTTGTTTTGTTGCATCTAAAATACTTTTATTTGTATTTAAAGTTTTTTCTGCTGTATTTTCTAAATTAGATGTATCAATTGCTTCGGGTTTTATACCAACTATTTTTGCCATATAAGCAGCAGTATTGATCGTTGGTGCTGTTTGTGCTATTGTATTTACATATTTATTTTTTTCAACAGACTCTATTTTTGTTGTAATAGTTGTAGGGATTTGATTTACGGAAGTATTAAAATAATCAACTACTTTTTTAAATTCAGTTGTATCAATCTTTTCTGGTTTTATTCCTACTACTTTATTAGTATATTTTTCTTGATTAATGGGTTTTATATTATGAAGAGCAGCAAGAACATAATCAATTATCTTTTTCAAGCTTATAAGAAATTTATCATTTGCTGAATTCAATTTAACAAAATAAGTATTATATATATTTGATAATTGATTTTGATAATCTTTATTAATTGCTTTTAATTTTGTTGCATATTCTGTTTGTAAAGCAGATAGAGCCTTCATATATCCTTGTTGAAAATTATTAGTAGCATTAGTGATTGAATCACCAATAAGTTTACCCACATCTTGATTTTTATTAACTTTAATATTAGATAAATTTTCAGCAAATTGATTAACTAAGTTTTTATAAAAAGCATCACTAATACTGCTCATTACATCTAAAACAATAGTTTTAATCTCTTTCCAGCCCTTACGATACTCTTTCATTTCGTCTTTTACAAGGTTCAATCTATTTTTAGCATCTTGAATTGATTTTTGATCTCCGCTCATTCGAGCATTTTGTAAATCTATTTCCGCTTGTTTTATTTCATAAGATAAATCTTTTCTTTTCTGGGAATTCTCTAAAATATTATTTGGTAAATCAGTGAAAGCATCTTTAATTGTATTTTTAAATATTTTGGCATTATCAACACTATTCTCCATTACCTTATCAATACGAATTTTAAATTCTTTATCTAATAACTTTATTCTTTCTTTGTGTTCTGTATTAGCGGCTTTTAAAACAGCTTTATATTGTTTTTCTGCAGATAATAATGGGAATTTTTTATTATCAAATGACTTTGCAATTTCTTTACCTTGCTGGACAATTAAATTTGTTCTTTCTTTTTCAAGAGCAATTATTTCTTGTTCTTTATTGGGGAATTTCGACAAATATTTTAATTGTAATTCGACATTTTTAATTGAAGTATCATAGCGAGCATTAATGTCATTTTGAAGTAAAATATTTTCTTTTGATTCTTTATTATATTCTCTAATATATTTTAATGCTTTCACAAAATATTTAGATATATCTAATTGATTAAGAAGTTGCTTATAACTTGCTAAATCATTTTTAGCTTTGGTTAATTCTTTATTAATATCTGGTATGGGAGTCGCTGAACCCGCTGCAATCTGCGAATATTGTGTAGGAATATCTTTTAATAGCTTAGGAATGCTTTCTAAAACTTTTAAATTTGATTTGTTTATTATACCATTCTTCATTGGGAGTTTCGTTTCCAATATGTCTTTCATTTTTGTTAAATTATTTATTTTATCTGTGGTATCAGAAATCTTTATTGCTAAATCTTGAAATTTTGTTCCAGTAGTTTTTACTATATCAACCATCTTACTTATTTTAAAAGCATTTTCATCAACTACTTTACCAAATAGTAAACTACTCTTCAATACATTAAATTGTTCTGTGGTAGTTTTAAATTTTTTGATTAAAGAATCCATTGATTTAGAAAAAGTAATAATATCATTTGAAGGTTTTGTTCCTATTTCAAGAGTAGTTTTAATTTTATTCTTGTTTCCATTTAATTTATCAATTTCTATTTGATCTTTCGCTATTGATACTCCAATCTCATTTAATATTCTTCCTAATTGACCCAAAGTACCAAATTGTCCTTTAACCCAAATAAAAGTACTTTTTAATTGTTGTCCTATATCTGCATAAAGTTCTTGTGTTAATTTTTTATTTCCTAAAATTTTTGAAAGAAATTCTTTTGTATCTGATATATTTCCTATTGCATTCTTATCTTTTACAAGACGATCTTTAAAGGTTTTAATAGCCTCATCAACAGCATTTTGTATCCTATATGTAATTGTTTTACTTTCTTCGTCTGAAATACCCAACATATTTGCATATTTTTTAGCAAGACCTGTTTCAGTGAGTGATTCTTTAGCCTGATTTGATGCATCTTTAATGGCATTCACCATATTTTTAATATAAGTATCTATAGATTCTTTTAGATGATATTTGGGGGGAGTTAAAAATACATCTTCAAAACCTAGATTAATTTTTTGATTTTTAAAAATCATTTTTCTAATATCTGACATAAAAGACATAAAATTAAATCTTTTAAGAAAATAAGCCTGAAATTCTTTTCCTGTAAGTTCTGATGGGGGCGTTTCAAGCGGTAAAGGAGTTTTATTAAGATTTTTAAAGGTTTCATTAATTTTTTCTTTAAAATCTTTCAACATTTTTATCTGTTTTGTAAATCCTGCCATTTCACCCGTTAATTGAATAATTCTTGATTCTTTTAGATTTTTATTTATTTGTTCTAAATCTTTAATTTGTTGAATATTTCTTTTATGCAAATTATCATTGGCTGTAATTACATTATTTATGGCTGTTGTAGTATTTGTATGTGCATTTGTTAAAGTATTAGTGGCATCAATAAGTTCATAACTTGAATTGGATAATAATTTAAGATCTGCTACCATTTTAGTTAAAATACCGGCTTTTATATTTGGTTTATTAGCCCTGTCAAGTGCAATTCTATAGTTAATTAACTCTTTGGTAACATCTGTAGTAAGTTTGTTTTCTTCTTTTAAACTCTTTATACGATCTTCTGTTACTTTAATGGAATCTTTTAAACTCATAGTAGTTTTAATAACAGCATTTGATGCAACACTTTGAGAAGATCCAAATAATGCCCAACCAGCAGAAATTAAACCAATGGCTATACTTGCTGCCATTAATACAGTACCAAATGTTCCCATTGCTAATTTTATGCCATTAATAGCACCTATAAATCCGACTGAAGAAGCAGTTGCAGCTTCTTCGGATGCTTCAAATCCTATTGTTTGTGCTGTTGCCGCCCCTGTTACTATTCCATATTCTATCATTTTGGCATGTAATCTTCCCATAATAAATTTGAAACCTGCAATAGCAATCGACCCAATTGTAACAACACTTCCAAATGCAACAACAGAGGCAACAATTCTTCCTAAAACGCCATGAAAGAAATTGAGTACTTTTAAAACACCCTTTAATAAGAATACAAGACCCGATAAAGGACCAGCTAATGATTGACCCACAATAACTCCAAATTGTGTTAATGCTGCAGCAGCCTGTTCCCATGATTTTTTAAAAGTATTTAATGTTAATTGATTAGCTTGTAATGCTTCTGTACTGGCTCGCTGTGCTTTAATTGTGGCTGCTGTTTTCATATTATAATTATCCATTAATGCTATAAAATCAGCATATCTTCTAATTCCACCAAATGTAACAGCAATATGTGCTTTTTCAACAGAAGATAAATTTCCCCACTTTTTATGTAAATCATCTAATACGTCATCTAAATCTCTTAATTCACTTGCATTCTTTAAAACAGCAACACCAATATTTTCAAATACACTTATAACTTTTTTTCTTGGCAATCTGGCAAACATAGTTTTTAAAGATTGACCAATGGCTGAACCAGATTTTCTGGTAATAGCTCCAATAGCAGCGACATACCCAGCTAAATCATTAAGATCAACTCCCACAACTTTTGCAGCAGCACCTACAGCTTTTAATGAATTGGCAAGATCTTGAGCAGTAACAGGAAAATTCTTTTGAACTACTAACCATTTAGATATAACTTGAGTAACATTGGACGCTTGAACCCCATAAGTAAATATAGCAGAAGTGAGAGCTTCTGTAACTTCTGTAGCAGTAGAACCTAAAGCGTTAACACCAACTAAAGTTGCCGACATAGCAGCTAATACATCATTTTGTTTTAATCCCGTTTGTGCCCAAACTTTCATAGATTTAATAATGTCGCCAACACCAACACCAAAAGTTTTACTTAGATTAAAAGCTTCTGTTCTATATTTTTTAATACTATCTGTATTTTGATCAATAACCTTCTGTAAGTCAGCTAAAAGAAATTGAGTATCTGCAAAATCTTTAATAGATTTTTTAGTTGCATCTATTGCACCTCTCATTAAAAAGAAAGCAACACGATAACGAATTAATTTTCCAATAGCAACACCGATTTGTTTATTAAGCTTGCCTTGTTCTTCTTCTGTTTTCGCCGTACTACCACTTGCTTTTTGTTGTGCTTTTGCAACTTGATTTAATTCTTCTCTAACTGTTTCTAATCGTTTAAGATATTTTTCAAATTCTTTAACATCTTTTGGTTGTACAAAGCCTTGTGTAAAATTACTTTGAACTCCCAATCTTCTATTCATTAACGCATATATATCTATTATACGTTTTAATTTTTTATTTCTTTGATCATCTATTAATAGAAGATCTTTATTTTTTAGAACTTGATCATCAATTAATGTTTGAATTTTTTTATATATGGTTAATTGATCTCGTTGAGATTTAACATTAAGTGTTTTAATCTCATTTATTACTTTTTGGAGTTTGGGAAGATCTTCTTGTGTAATATCAAAAGAAATAGGAATTTTATGTTGTTTCTCTAACTTTGATATATTATCTATTGTTCTTTTAGACAATTCAGCATCAATAAGAAATCTGATTTTATTTCCATGTATTCCTTCAGTAATTTTATAAAATTCAGATAAAAACTTTCTAATATCTCCGGAAGCAATACCAGTTCTTTTAGAAACAGTGTCAATAGATTGTATAATTTTATTAATATTACTTGGAGCCACAGTTCCAATTTCTTGATAAATACTAAGTAGTATATTAACCTTGTTGATTACATCTTTAAGACCTTGAGCCTCAAAAAAGGTTGTAATTGTGTCTTGATTAGCCATTTACTCTATATACCTCTTGCATTTCTGATGCTGGAGTAGTTTTTCTATGTCTATTCATTTTTTCTTTGAATTTTTTATCTTCAAACCATTTATCTAATAAAACATCATAATTGATAATAAAATCACTGGGACGTTCTTCTTCTTTTAAATTAAATACATTATTATTATAAAAACTCATCCAATATAATAGATTTTTTTCATTAATGGTTAAATCATATAAATTACCTTTAAACATTGGCATATGTGTATCTATCATAATATTATATAAGTTTTGTAATTCTATGCTTCTTGCAAAGTATCTGATTTCTCTTCCTCCCCGCCGAATAATTGTTCAGCAGGGAGCACTTGAATTATCTCTTGTGATAAACCAGCCCAAAAGAGAAGAGCTTCTTGTGTAATTTTATATAGCATATCTTGATCTTCTTCTTGATCAAGTGCTTCTATACTATCCCACACTCTATCTCCATTAGCAAATTTAACACAATGAGATAATCTTACTTTAATTTCCCTTTCATTAGCTCTGCCTTCAACACTATTATTTAAATATTGATTATGTTCTTCATACATTTGAGCTATTTTATCTCTATATTCATACCACTTATCTCGATAATAATCTAATTTCTTTTTATTAACTTTATGTTTTTTCCTCATATCAGCAACAGCTAATTCAATAAGTTTTATTTCTTCATAATAATCAGCTACTTTTTCTTCTTTATCTTTCCCCCAAATCCCTCGTTGAATTAAAATTTCTTCTAATTGATCTTTTGTTAAAATATCAGGATCTTGAATTAACCGATTAAATGTTTTCACATAAGCATCAGTAGCTTCACTTTCAATTTTTGGATTAGTATTATGAATATGAATTTCTACATTTTTTTTATCTCTAAAAGTTTCAAAAGTAATTGAACGATATTTTTGTTTAATTTCTTTTTCCGCTTTTTTAATATCAACTTCTGGGATTTTATCTCCCAATCTTGGTTCTGCTTTTTGTTTTACCATAACCTTTCCTCTTTGCTCTGAAAAGGGGAAAAATTTCCCCTTTATTTATTAAGTCCATCCACCAACGACATTAGTTCCGCTGCCAACAATTGAAATATTATCAGCAGTAAAGTTTATTTCGTTAGTAGCATTATTTCCAACTGACACATTGAAATTATTAGCTTGAACATACATATTCTCAACAGTAATGGTATCTAATAATGTAGTTTTAGCTTTATCTTTATAGATCTGTATTTTTAAGTTATTATATCCATTAAAATCAGAAATTGTTAATGATGTAACATTACTCTGTTCATAGTCTTGACTAGTGAGTGCAGCAAAATATTCCAAATCAGAATCTTCAGCAGTAACAGAAACAGTAACTGGAACAGGGGTTTTCTTTGAAATAGCATAAAATCCATCAGTCCCAAGCTCATATAACTTATCTTCTCCAAGAGCAACATCAATAGTAACAGTTTGTAGTCTTAATGCTTGACCCGCAGCACTATAAGTTCCCTTACCTGGAGTTTGAGTATTCCATAAATAAGCAGTGATTTGACCTCGTCTAATAGCACCAAGTGCTCCTGCAGTAGATTCTAATTCCCATCCTGGATCCGTAGCAGCAGAAGAAGATTCCCATAGTGTATAATTTGAAGCAGGCTTAAAAACGACCCATACTCTATCAGTAGAATCAGCGGCAGTACTAACCCACGGAGTGGATAACACATCAGAACTAGCAGTAAAAGCACCACTGGCGACTACAGAAGCAGTCATATTGCTTGTTACTCCACCACCACCAGCAGTACTACGTAGAATTACATTATTAACACCAATTGCTAATACACTTGAACCATCGGGGATAACACTGGTCAAATTAGTAAAATGTTGACTCGTTCCACCGGCAGTACTAATATTTTCCAAAAGCAATTTAGAACAACGAGCATTTGCCCAATTTCCTAGAAACCAAGTAGCATTATCAGCAGCCAAAGTGTAATTAGCGGCAGCATTTCCATTGACATCATAAGAAAGATTAACTGCAGTTAAAGCACAGTGGTTCATCCACATAGTACTTGCAGCAGTTTCAGTTTCTTCATTAAAAGTAGCAGTTATATCACAATACCCATTCAACATATCAGTTTGAGTAATTGTAGCAGCATTGGCACTGGCAGCTTTAATATAATATTTAATATTTGTTCCACCAGCGGCATTAGCAGAAGCACCAGAATAACTACCTCCTTGATCAAGTAAACTATCAGTTAAAAGAGCCAAAGTATCTACTGCACCAACGTCATTAGTATCTATTTGAATAGTAACATTTGGAGAATCAGCTATATATTCAACAATGCCAGAATTAGCAAGCTCTTCAGCCTGTTCTCTAGTAATATCAACATTCCTACCAAAAGTCTGAACTCGTTTTAATACAATACCATCAGCCATAACAGATATATCAGAAGATTTAGTCTTCTCAGGTTTACTAGCCATGTTTGATTCCTCCTTATTATAAATTCGGTAACAATAATAATCCGTCTATCATACTATGATGATTTAATCCTTCAATTGTAGAATCTTCGGGATCAAATGGGGTAATGGTTAATTTTGATACCCCATAATTACCCAACACAGGGATTCCCGTATAATCCCCTAGTATTGTTGGAAAAGCTGAATTAAAATCATATAAATTATATGAATTCTCATTAAGCTCGTTCCACAAAATATACGATAAATCATCTCGTTGTGAATCAGTAATCGCAAAAACGTCAATTGCAATTGTAAACGTAGGCCATACCTTCGATCCCAATTCAACGTCTCTTCCAAATAATTGACCTACACCGACGGATACAGTAGGCCAAATTATTGGATCTCTTAACTCTGATTCACTTGGATAACCATCTACAACACGATAATTACCTGACACCCATCCATTTGCTTCAATTATTTCTTCTATCTTATAAATAATTGATAAATGGGCTAATCTTAATAGACTCATATTAGGCATTACTAAAATATCTCCTCAATTCTTGTCTAACATAAAATCTAAAATCTTTTGCCGCTTGATCACTTTTTAAATATCGTCTTGTATATAAAATAAAATGACGAGCAGAAACACCAGGATGTTTAATATAGAACATTTTCATACTTCTAAAATCTTTCATCCAAGCACTTATAGCTTTTCTTTCTTTAATGGGATAAAATTTCCATCTATGATCTTCAACACTATAATATCTTCTATATAGTTGTGCCCTAACAAAAGATTTAAATCCTTGTTCTTGCCACTTTAAATGTGGAAGATCTCTCTTAATTTCAACTAAATCTCTAATAATATTAAGCTCAAATTTTCCTGGTCCTTTTTTAACTACCATATCTGAATAACCTGGTTTAGTTCCAAATAATCTATATGTTAAATGTTGATTCAAAGGCTTTCTATGTCTATCTTTTTCTTTTGAAGATCGAGTTGCAAAAAATCTATTTCTTAATATATTATAAGCATTTTGTCCAACTTTATATGTGGCTTTTGGTATAATATCTTTCTCAAGCGATTCTTTATATATCTTTCTATAACCTCGTAAATTATTAAGATTATATGAAACAGATAATCCTCGTTTTTTCTTTATAACAAAACCCATAATTATTCCTGAAGAAAAGTTAACACCCTACATGTATTATTATAAAAAGTATTAATTTCATCTAATATTACACTTCTAATATTTTTTTTATTTTTGTTATCCATATCCAATAAATCTAAAGCATCTAAAATCTTTTTGATAGCAGTATTTTTATTAGTTTTTAAATATTCTGTAATATCAACATCCATCTTATTTTTAAAATTATCATAGATCACTTTATCTCCTCCAAAGTTGAAACTAAAACAACAAGATCATTTACCCCCGTTCTATATGTGTTTTTTATTTTATATTTTAATCCATCTACTTCTATTCTTATACTTTTATCTAAATATGTATATCCCGTTGCTGAATCACAATCAATTAAAATATCTGGCAACCAAAATGTTAACCTAGCATCTGATTGAGGAACAAATCCAAATTTTTCTAAAGCATAATCTTGATATTTCATATTTCCTATAAATGTTTTTAATACTCCCTTGACAGGATAAGTACTTTCTATTTGATAAAAATATTTACCTCCACAAGTGGAACAAGCAGGATTTGTTGCTTCATGAGATATTGGATCATATCCACAAGAACTACAAGTTACGGTTGATCCCCAAATAATTGATACATCCCTACCCCAAGATCTAATACTATTCTTTACTTGAGCTTCATATCCATCAGCAATTTTGCTCATAATAATCCTTATTCATAAATAACATAACTTGAATTATAAGTATTATTTATTATCCCAGTAACAAAAGTATCAATAGCATAACCATCGTTAGTATTCATTTTTACACTATATAATAATTTGTTATATTCCTCATATAATCTTTTAAGATTGTTACTTCTCAGTCTTAAAATAGATCCTATGTCAACTTTAATATCTCCAACTTGAACATTGGCTCCATCAAATAAATAATCATTCATTGTGGATTCCAAAACCAAAATCAATGTTCTCATTTTAAATAAAGCCAAAGCAATTGTGGTTAAATCATGATTCCAAGTAACACTTGTTGGAGTAATTGTTAAAATATATCCCATATTAAATTCTGCTTGAACATCATCAACAGCATCTGACAAAAAATAATATAGATCTAAATTAGAAATTCTATAATTATTGGGATTTGTATCGCCTATCATTCTTCTAATAGATTGAATAATATTGCTTGGTTGTGTCATCTGCCAAGGAATTCGCATCCCATAAAAATATTGGGGGACATCCATTGTTACAAATTCCCCACCTACTATTCCTTGCCAATATGCTTGATAAATTCCTTCTTGTTGGGTGGATGCAGTTGATAATGTTACTTCATAATAATATACGCCTGTACTAAATTTAGTAGGAGTTCCACTATCATATAAAATACCACTTGGATCATATATATCTACATGAGGAGAAGTTGGATCTGTTAAAACTCCATCATTATTTTTATAATTTGTATAAATTCTTTCTGGTTTCCCAAATAAAACTTTTTTTAAAGAATCATCGTTCATTTTTTAATCCAATCTGTTTTTCATAATAATATACGGTATTTAACCATATAATATATAAATTGTTATGACAATCGCTCCTTTTCTTTCTCTCTATTTGTCTTATAAATTTGAATTTTTGCCTTTTTCTCGTTAATTTCTATTTTGCTCTTATCTGGAAGTTGACAACTATCAATATGTGCTTTTTGATTATATGCGGTAATTGATGGTTCTTTTGTTATAATATATATTTTACCTCCACCAATAGATTTCCAACTAATTCGTATGGTATGTCCTAATATTTCTCCTACTGTATTATAAGCTAATATAATAGAGCCAAAAGATTTTTGCTCAATTCCATTAAAACTAATTGTTATATAAGAACTTAAAGATAAAGCACCATTAAAACTTATTAAAATCTTTGAATCTTTTTTAAATTGAGAAGTAAAAGTATAAATAATTTGTTTATTAATAACACCAAATGAATTAAAAGTAAGCAATAATTTGTTTGATTGACTTAAAATACCTTCAAAAGTAATTGGAATTTCAGAAGTATTAATTGTTTGACCAGTAAAACTATAAATATATTCAGATGAAATAGTATCAAGCCCATAAAAAGTATATTTTAATAATTTGTTATTAGAATAAGCAGATTTAAATGAAATAAGATATTTAAAGGATAAAGTACTATAAGATTCAAATGTTATTTTTTCAATATCAGAGTTGACATCTTGAGCATTAAAAGAAAATTTAATTAATTTATGTTTTTTTACGGCTAAAGAAGAAATTGATAATAAGATTCTATTGGAAGCGGATCCTTTGCCGTAAAAACTAAATTTAACTTTTTTAGAAGAAAAAGATTGAGATCTAAAGCTAATAATTTGTTTAATATAACCAATCGTTTTTGAATGGAAACTTAATAAAATTAATTTATCTTTATGTTGTACAGCAAAAAACGTATATTTAATTTGAGAACTATTTGTTGTTTCAGAAGTAAAAGATAAAACAATATCATCTTGTTTAATGCCATAACTATTAAAAGAATATTTAATAATATGTTGAACATTATACGATGATAAAAATGTAATTTTTTCTTTTAATGATATAATATCATAAGAATGAAAACTAATTAATTCTTTATGGCTTGAACTTTTAGCCGCTGAAAAAGTCAAATCAATATTATTTGTTAAATATGATTGACCCCTAAAAGATAATAATAATTGATTAGATTTTTTAAATTGAGCTATAAATGAAATTAATAATTTTTTATCTAAAGATTTAGCACCAGAGAATGTAATATTAATTCTATTATTATTTGTATTAAATGACCCAAAAGTTAATAATAATTTATTGTTATTGATACCAAAAGCATAAAAAGTATAAAATATGAAAGCATTGTTTGAATTTGAAGCCAAAAAAGTAATTTGTTCTTTTTTACTATCTGTGCTATATGATCCATAAGAAATAATTTTTGTTGCATATAAACTTTTAGCTGCAGAAAAAGTTATATGTGCTGTCTTGGACAAATAAGAATAAGCACCGAAAGACAGTATAATATTTTTGGGTAATTCATGTTGAGCTATAAACGAAAATAATATTTTTTTACTATGGGATTTTGCACCCGAAAATGTGATATTTATTTTATTAGAATTTATACCAAATGATCCAAAGGTCAATAATAATTTATTATTATTAATCCCAAAAGAACCAAATGAATATAATATTATATGATCATTTGTATTTGAACCCGAAAAAGTAATTAATTCTTGTTTATGTTGTGTATCCTTTGCTCCATAAGTAATTATTTCTTGGGAAGAAGTATGCTCTGATGCAGAGAAAGTTAAATTTAATTTATTACTTAAATAAGAATAAGCACCAAAAGACAACATAACATTGTTAGATAATTGACTTTGAGCTTCAAATGAAATTAATGATTTTTTATTAATAGATTTTTTGCCCGTAAATGAAAGCATAAGTTGATTTGAGCTTTCATAATAAGCCCCAAAAGAAAACAAAAATCTATTTGCTGAAATATAATAAGCACCAAATGTGCATTTTATTTTTTGTGAATAAAAAGAATATCCACCATAGGTTAAATTAATTTTTGATGATAAATGTCTTGCTCCAGAAAAAGTAACTTTTTTTGTCGCCGATGTTGAACTAACTCCATGAAAAGTAAGATCAAAATAACCTACGCCACCACTCTGATATACAAGTTTTAATTGTCCATATTCATTCCCATAAAAATCAAAAAGTATATGCTTGCTATTATAATAAGTGGGTATAATATTTGTTTTTGTGGAAAATACATTATCAAAAGCACCCTGAATAGTAGTTTTAGTAATAAATCCTCTATATAATTCTACTGATTTATTTAATTTACCATCAATTTTGCTAAAATCTATAACTTGATAAAAAGCTGTAACCGTAGCAGTAGGACCTGCCCACACTATTTGAGCAGTATCTCGTGATATAGGTTTGGAATAAAAAGTAGCAAAATCAGGAAAATCTTCGGATCGTTGTGCAGAACTTTTAGCACCAATTATCATTAAATATGAATCAGAAGTTTCCACATCAATAGAAACAGACGTGGATAATGAATATCCTACAGATATTGGATTTCCAGATACTGTTACGCTATCTGTATATACATTCAATTTAGGATGATTTATAAAATGAAAAATAGCATTGTTAACCGATAGAAATAGATCCACAGTGCTTGTATAATAATAAACCTGATCTGACAATCCAGTATCTAAATATCCTACCCATAAAGGAACATTGGACACATAACCATAATCTCGTCTACTATATTCTACAAAAGAATGTTCTCCTAAATATGGAAAAATTGTTGTGGATGTTGTAAAGTCAGAACCATCTGGAGTCAAAGATATATTATTTATAATTGTCCAATTTTTTCCAAATTCGACCAATGAATAATTATATTCTACTCTAAGAATGCCACTTGCTCTATTTAAATCAATATATGCATTTGTTCCTGTCCCAGAAATTTGAGCATTAGCAAGTAATGAAGGTGTTATTTGTGCTGTTCCATAATATTGAAAAGAAAATCCTCTAAAAAATGGAACACATTGATTTTTATCATTTACCGCTACCGGATTAGAAGAACCAATGGTAATACCACTATCCAATACAATAGTTGGGACATCTCTTACTATAAAAGCATCTTGAGAAGAGGTATCTCCTTCAATGCTAATAAGGTCAAATGCCGCTTCTACAGTAGAATCATAATAATCTCTTGAAAGGGAAATATATTGATGTGTTACAAGAGATGCTTTAAATGCACCATGATTATAATCTTCATAATAACTGGTATCATTCAGAAGTTGTAATTGATTTATTCTAATAAAAGCATATTTTACAGATTGAACGGAATCAAAATCATTAGGTGCTTGAAGTCCCAGAGAAACTACATTGTGATTAAGTGTTGCATGAAGATGTTGAACTTTAATATAAGACATTATTCATAAACTTTTTCAACGGTTAAAAAATCCCAATACAATTGGGGATTATTGTCTCCTCCATCATATCCATATCCAAACCATAAAATAGCGGGAGTACTTAATAATTCCAATTCAGGAGATATTAGTTCTTTATTTAAATAAAAAGTAATTTTATTGGAGACAATTTTAAAAGAAAGTTGTTGAAAATTTTTTATTGTAGGTTGCCAAGGACTTGAAACAGCAACTGATGACCAACCCGCTATTCCATTACAATAACCAACTTTTAAATCTTCATAAAGCAAGCCTATGGCATAATAACTGGAGTCTACCGTTTTTATACCAAAAGAAGCTCTTGGTTGTCCAAATGATTCATCCCACACACCTATATTTGCTTCGATATTATTAGTATAATTAGTGGGCAACGCCGTATAGGCATATGCTGTGGTTACCGTGCCAATTTGTTTTTGCATTTGTAAAGATTTATCACCTGAAAAAATTTTATTGGTATGTGTGCTTTCAGAATTAACGACTTGCCAATCATTATGTAAAATATTATATAATGGCCATACTGATGTATTTATAAAAGAAGGAACTTCATAACTTTCAAAATTTTCATAAATACCAAAAATTTTCTTTGGATTATAGACATAAGGAGTAGAAGTCATTTTTCCATAATATAAATAATGCATTCCTGCAGTATCATAGGCTCTGGCTGTGGGAATTGTGGTCGCTAATTCATAATATATTTTTGTTTCTTCTTCATTCCAAAAATCAGCTATGGTATTAGTTGGAACGTCAACCTCAGAATTTCCCCCTGAATATATACATACTACATCCTCACCACCGTCTTGCATTCTTCCATATTCTTTAATATCAGAATAATAATATACATCATATCCGGCATTGGATACAATTTCTATTTGATTATTTTCTATATTATGTTTACCATTAACCATTCCAATACCAAGAGAACTTCTTCGAGTAATATATCTTAAATCCCAAGTGGATCCTCGATCATGTGAATACCATTCCACTAATTCTGCTCCCCACCAAGCACTATCTGTAAATCCATTTGCATAAGTAGTATCTTGTATTAATCCAAAAACATGAATAATATTATTTAAATCTATTTCGATTGTTCCGTAATGTCTTCCCTTCCAAGCTCTCACAGAGGAATCATATCCATTTGATAAAAGAGCAGTAGAAATATTTCTGGTAATCCAACCATTTAATTGTGCTCCAGAAGAAGCGGCATCATGCCAAGCAACATAACATAAACATGGATTGTTAACATTTTCTTGGAATTGGTGAAAAGTAAAATATGGTTTTTGCATTGTATATGTTCCATTATCTGTTGTAATACTTACTGTATCAACGGGAGATACTGCCAATCCTTGAGTATTAGTCATATCGCTTATTCCATGATAAGTAGATAAATCTTTTCGGCTATATGCAGTTGCAACCAATGAACTTGCAGCAACAGTACTTGTTAATACCATAGGATAAGGATTTAATTTATGATATGGTTCTGCTTGCAAATGTCCATATATATCATACCACCTACTTCCAGATAAAGCTACATTAGATCCCGATTTTGCTTGTTGACTTCTTGCCGTATCTGATGGACTCCATAAATAATAAATAGCACAGGCTGAATTGGTATTTCCATAGGAATCATCTTGTGCCAATACAAGATGTATAACATCATATTTGTCAATAACCACTCCTCCTGAATATATACTTTTATTAATACCAGAAACGCTTGCTATTGTTTCTTCACCTGTCCATTGCATTATGTACTTCCTCCAGTTTGTGGTTCATCCCAATAGATATTCATACACCAGTTACTATTATTTCCAGTAATTCCTCTATAAGTTACATATAAACCATTATCGCTATGTATTAATCTCGGATAAGTCCCATATAAAGGAATTGCAACAGTATCCACAAAACCCCCACTTAAATCATTGATATTTGCAGATTTAGATAATTGCCCAGCACTATGATGTCCTTCTAATTCTAACCATAAATAACCTTCATGATCTACTTCTAAACTAGGATAAAAATGACTATCCCAATCTGCATGCCCAGTAATGCCATTAATACCAAGATTATATGCGGTCGACCAAGTATTTGTATTGTGATATAAAGTTCTTCCCCATGCATATCCATTCATTGCTCTCCAAACAACATGAGTTTTTCCTTTGTAATATACCACATGATTACCCGATGAATGTTGAATTGCTTCATTAAAATGCCCGTTACTCGCAATCTTTTTTCTATGACCTGTGGGCATTATAATAAAAGAATTGGTTCCTTTTGGCATTTGATCATGACTATCATTTTGATACAATGGAATTCTAAAAGCATAAGTAGATGCTATATTAGGCCATTTAACCTCAGGTCCTAAAGTAATATTACAACTGGTATCTTTATGTGTCGCAAATTCAATAGTAGAAGGATTAAATTCCCATTTATATTTTGAAAAAGAAAAATGAGATATTTGATCAGCATCTGCAGAGGCAAACATAGCATATCCCGCAGAATTAGTATATTGATATGATACAATCACACCAGAATTATCCAACCCATCTATTTTAACATGTTCAACTGGCTCTTTATAATACCAATCTTTTACATAAAAAGATATATCATGAAGATCTTGCGGATATTCATAATTAATAATCAAATAACATTGAGTAACTCTGGTATAATTGCCAAGACCTATTCTATTCAACTTAAAACCAAATTGTAAACCATTGAGATCTGATTGAGTCCATGCATTGTAAGTTAGTGGATTTGCACTCCAAGTTTTGGTATATCCACTCCAAGAGCCGACAGATATATATCCTTGAGTATCAATATAGTCCGACCCATTAATATTTAACATAGGATAGGCTGTACCCTTATCGGTACTTTGATTAATGTTGAAATGTATGGAAACACTATTTATTACAGTTATCTGAGAAAAATTTGGAACATCTGCGGTATCATAATTATATAATTCATTTGATCTTTTAAGAAATGTAGCTGGACAATATATATATGAGGTATTTCCATCTGGTGTAGAAAAGGGATCGTCAATTGCTTGCCAATGAGATGTTGCTCCACTTAAAGATAAATCTGAATAATTTCCTGTGCTAACCGCTAATACGCTGGCATTTTTAATCATAATTTAGTCTCCATAATAAGGAGATATTTTTTTATTGATATATTTGGGGACATTGTTCTTCTCTCAATTCTCCTGTGATAGAATCGAGAGAAAAAAATGGGGAAGAAGCATAGCCAAAGAAATATTTTAAATTCTCTAATTTATGAGGATTTAAACTATAAAACCATCTTCTAAAGAAAACAAATTTTTTATCTCGGTCTATCACTAATTCATATTGTTTTTTATCAAATTTAGATTTAAAACTAACTTTGACAACTGTATCTTTATCATAATGATCGCAGTCTGTAATTTTTCCAGTATTATGATAAAATAATACATTCCATCTTTTTTGTATATCAGCTTTCGTCATATGAATAATGGTATACCATTGCTTCTCCAGCATGATCTCCCACCGCAGCAGAAGAATCAACCCTCATTTGCATCACAAGATATTCACTTGTATCTCCAATAGAAGTCATTGTAGTATCACTCCACAACATGGTTTGAGACATATCTGGATAAGCTGTTGAATTGGTTGTTGCTAAAGAAGAAGTACTTAAAGAGGGTGTTGCAGCAACAGAAGTTGCCCCAACATACATAAAAATTCCCTGACTAGGAGGGAAAGGAGACCCCCAAAATCTTATATTTGTAACATTGTTATTTGGGGCATTTATAACTTTTAAATAAAGCCACACTTCTATTGAAAAACCAAATCCCGAATCATGTGGTTTTCTAATAGGGAAAAATGAAGCATCTGCTTGAGCACTATCTATAGTCCCAAATTGAACAAAATTATCATAAAATGCATCACTTTCCCTTGCCAACGAAGTTCCAAGACCTCTTTTCAGTTGCAATGTGGCAGACATTTATTCCTCATACATCTTCTTAATAACACTATTTTCAATATCACTAAATTGCTTTTCTATTTTACTATGAGGATTAACAACATTTAATATTTGAGAATAAGAAAAATTATTTTTTTCATTTACCCACAAGAAATGTCTATAATCTCCTAATCGATAAGATAGTCCCGTATAATTATCTTTTCTGTTCCCACCAGCTAAATCACTAACATGCTTATAAAAAATCCAAAATTTACCAAAATCTTCAGAAGAAAGAAATAATGAATTTTTACTCAAAGTAGGACTATTATATCTAACATTATTAACAATTAACTCCACATGAGTTATATACTTTTTTTCTTGATTTATATCTAGATTTTTTCTTAAATATTCTAATACTTTATCCCAAGGATTAACATTGGAATCAAAACTATTAGAAGAAATTCTTTGTCCATCTGACACAGAAACAATCCAATTCATAATAAACCTTTCTTTATTTTACTTTTTCTATTGTAATCTTTACTTTATTACCTTTAAATTTTTGCCAAATTTCAAATGGCAAATTTATTGTACCATAATCAATAGCAGATTCTGGTTTATCAATATTTTTCTTATTTATTTTGTTAAAATTAAATTCAATATTATTTGAATTTTTCCAAAATGTTACATTCCCATAAATTTCCATATCTTACTCCTTAATAATAAGTACATTCAACTTTAAGTCTGTTACTATCATTAAATCCCACAATAGTTGGCATTATTGATATTCCTATAAACCAATCATGATCAGTATCGGCACTCGCAGTATGAGCTGTAAGACTTAATTTATTAGTCGGATCAGGAGTTGACCATTGAGGTGATACAGTATGTAACTCAACCATTCCCACAATACAATTTGTAATTGGGCTATCTCCAGTAGTACCAGAACCAGCCCAAACATTAACAGGATTACATCTTACACCAAAAGTATGATTAAAATGTAAATCGATACCTTGCGAGGGACGAGGGCTTGATGCTGACATCGTAGCAATTGAACTGGCACTATTAATATAACAAACTGCTGCAGAAGACCAACCCCCCGTTGGACTAAAACCAGAAGCAGGATGTAAAGGCCATAAGTGATTAGTAACACAAAGATCAGTAGAACTTTCTGCTGTATTTGCTGCAAGATGTAATGCATTATTCCAAGTATTTAGATTTATATTGCCCTGAAAGTTAGAACGTCCACCCGCCCCAAAAGATAAGGCATAAGCACTGGAACTACTTAAAAACACAGCAGTTGCAGTAGAAGTAGATGTTCCACTTTCCCAAGCGTAAAAAGTCCATTCAGCCATTTAATTTTCTCCTTAAATTTCTTTATCTACTGGAGATTTTTTACTCTCCAAATATTCTTCTTCAATTTTTTTAATTTTATGATCACAATAGATAATTAAAGAACTAGGATAATCGGCTTCAATTAAAGAATCTTTAAATCTTTTTACCGCAAATTCACTTGTCATCGCATCAATAATTTTTTCTAAATCATCAGGATTATCCTTATATTTTTCAATAATTCTTTTCATAGTAGAATCGTTCATAGCATTTTTATTATATAATTCTTCTTCACTTTCTATATTTTTATCTTCAACTATCCAACCGTTCATAAAATCTTTAGATTTTAATAAAATTTCTCTTTCTTGTTCTGTAATATTAGTTTTTGTTTCATGACCTTCGAACCAATCAGTGCTTCCATCTTCACGAGGGAAAAACATAAGTCCTGGTCTTAAATTAGTAAAACTATAATAAACTTTTTCTTCCAAGACGACCAAATGTTCGTCGCCTAATTGATCCCTTAAAATTTTTGCTTTTTTATTAGGGACTATTTTTCTTTTAGTTGTTTTTTTAGCCATTCTTTACCTTTCTGATTAGGGGCTAATAAGCCCCCATATATTAAGTAATAACGATTTTTGCCATTCTTTCGGGGAAGAATACAGCAACACCCATTTTCATATAAATATGAACATGCCACATAAGAGTATCTACGTCAATATCATCTTTAGAACGAAGTTCTTGAGATACGACATATTTACCAATATCTTTACCTACAATTAAAATAGTATCTTGTGGAATGGTAATATGACCAAATCCATCACGATACTGTTGTAATCCAATAATTGGAATACCACGATAAAGTTGTATCTTCCCAGTTTTCATAATCTGATCTTTTACAGAATCAGAATAGACTCCAAGATCACCAGCAGTGGTATCAGTATTAAAATCTAAAATAGAATATAATAGATTTCTTCGACCGATAATAGCAGTGGCTCCACCCACTTGATCTTCAACCCAGTTGATAGCCTGATCCAAAGCTGTTTTACTTAAACCACTAGCGGCAGTAAAATAATTTGAATCAGTTGCAGAAACAGAACCAGAAATAGTATTAAAGACTCTAGTATTAATAGCAGCCAAAATAGCATCACGTGCAGCTTTAATTTGATCTTGAGCAGTACCATATCGACCAGCTTCTAATTGAGAAATTTCATACTCTGGATGAGCAGAAATCATCCAAGTTGGTACAGTAAATACTTTTTGGATCATTTGGGTTCTAGGAGCATAAGAACCAGGTTCGTGCCAAAAAGCTTTCAACTTGCCAGGCAGTGCAAATTCAGCACTAGTCCCAACAGGGATAGTTTCTTTTGGCAACATTAAAGCGGCAAGGTCTTTCTGTTCTACACTATCACTAACATATTTCACGATTTTATTGGCAACAGCATGCCTCTGTTCTTGAGAACCAAGAACAGCTTCTTTCATCTCTTTAGCAAACTGTTCCCATACTTGTTTAGTGTTCAATTTAGAACCTCCTTGCAAATTAATTAAATAACAGGTTGATTTTGATTAGCCGGTGTAGTGCGAACACGCAATAATAAATTGTTAGTTGTAGAATTGCTATAATAAGCACCAGTTACAAAACCAATTGATTGAGCAGTACCTAATGCACCAGAAGCAGAAGTATCTCCCCACAACTTACCATCACCAGCAGTGGATACATAAACTCTATGTAAACCAACAGTGGCAGCAGCCGTAGCTGAACCAGGCATATACATTGTAGAACCAGTAACAGAAGATACTGCAGTGGAAATAGAGATACCAAAAGATAAAGCATCAAATTGGTCAGTACCATATTCACCAGCATCATAATATATTACTGTATCACCTTTTGCAGGTTTATCAACAGAGTCAGATGTATCATTCAAATCTTCTTCAAAATAATATTTATTTATTGGGTAAAACGAAGCAGCAGCTTGAGCAGCAGTAACAGCAACATTAAGCGTGATATTTCCATCAGAATCAAATCCGGAAATATAACAAAAAGAACCTCGATGTGCAGCACTGGTATCAATAATCCCGCTATATCTTACTCCAGGAATAAAAACTTCTAACATTTAATATTCCTCCTTTTTATAAATCAAGAATTTGTTTCAAACCAAGATCAATTCCTGATTCGTTTTTCTCGTTTTCGTTGTCGACTTTAGAAGCAATAGCAGTCTTGTTAGATTCCTCAACGGGATCTTCCTTTTTCGTTCCCTTACTTTCATCCTTATTCGTTTCAACAGACGCTTTCGCATTTTCAGAGACTTCATTTAAAATAGATAGAAATTGGTCAAAAGAATCATTGTTCAAACGAGCAATACTTTCTTTTACAAAATCTAAATTATCTTTAAATTCAAATCCCTTTTCTATAAGAGTCTCATATCTAGCTTCGGCTGTTTTTTGAAGCTCGATGTTTTTTTTATACTCTTCTAATTCTTTGGCAATGGCATCTTTTTCTTTCTCTTTTTCTGCCATTGACAATTTTAAACCCTCAATTATTTCACTATTATCGGTAATTTCTTGTTCTAATTGAGCTAGTTTACTTCCATTTTCAATTTCCTTCAGACGATCATTAAGCTCTGCAGCAACAGCCTCTTTAAATTCTGCAGAATTCTTGTCAATAGTCATATCTTCAGTTCCTCCTTTATCATCTTCATATAAAAATTCATTTATATCTATGTTAAATGCTTTTGCAGATTCTATGATTTTCTTAACGAGAAAGATTTTTTCTTCATTGTTATAAAATTCACAATCACTATTAAATATTTTTTCAGCACTGGAAAAAAGATTTTCTATGGAGTCAATAGGGAAAATTCGATTAATCGCATCTGCAAATGCTTCATCAGGTAATTCTGATAAATTATTATTGTATTCATCTGGTATGTTTGCTTTTTTACTAATTGTAATATTAGCCTGAGCCGTTAATAGATTAGAAAATAATGTCTTTTTTAAATTCATACTTTTAATAAAATTAGTATTCATTAATGAATTCATTATTTTATCATCTTCTACTAAAGAGGCTAATGCTATGCTTTTTGCATAAACATCTGCTGGTCCTTGAGTAACTCCAGCACCAACAAAATTACTATCAATAAATATACGGGAAGCAATACCTGTTTGTCTTCGTGTTAATAGATGATCACAATATTCAAAAACACTATTAAATGTTTCATGACAAACAGAACAAGAAGCGGCACCAAATTGATTTTCCATAGAAAAGAATAAGTTGCCATTTTTTTGTCTGTCTCTCATTTTTTTTGCCTCAATAGGATTTTTGTATTCCCAAATAGCAGCTTGACACACAACAAAATCTTTTTTCAGTGGGTCTATTTCTTTATAATATTCTTTCTCTGCATCTGTAAGATTTTTAACATCAACAAATTTGCTAGCATAAATCACTCCAATATTATTGTTGGAATGTTCCCAATTAACAGGTTTATTAATTGCAGTTGGAGCTGCATTTCTTAAATCATCTGCAGTAAATTCGTCAAGGTTACTATTCTTATCAGCATGACATAAAATAAACTCAACATGCATTAAATCCGAATTTTGATGTTGTTTCGCAATTGCCTCAGATTCAGGGCTATTTGGGTTTTCAATAATTCTAGAAGCAGACGTATAAATTTGAACAGAATTCAAAGAACCTTTTCCTCCATTCAATTTCGCATGTAATTTTCTATGACAACTACGACATAAATATTCTAAATTACTACGAGCATTATTATTTCTATTCCCATCTTTATGATGGATTTCTAATGTTCCTTTTGTTGTTCCGCATCGAGCACATACTTTTTTTAATGGTTTGAATTTTTTATTACCTTTATTATGCTTTCTGTCCGGAGCATATCTATTATGATAGGTGTCATCTGCAAAAGAAACGTTTTTCATTGTATTAAGCTCTGGGATTAGGATTAGCAGTATTCTTTAATAGTTTGTCTTTTCTTATAACATGCTGTGGCTTTTTAGGAGCTATTTTTTTCTTAGGATACGCTTTAATATCTTTTTTCGGAGTAACTGCATTAAAAGCTTCAGCAAAATCTTCAGCAAATTCCTCGTATTTCTCTGGCATGATTAATTCCTCTTTTTAAATATTTTCATTTAATTCCAATACCACTTGGGCACTACTTACCAAAGCACCTGATACAACAGGTACGACCTCCAATAAAATACCTAAATTATCTAAGTGTATAACACTAGAATTTCCCCCAGCTATAGCACCAGATGAGGCATGTACAAACATATGATTGGTATTATAACCTGAATATACATAAACATTTGTATTGGAAGATCCCGATGCTTTGGTTACATCTACATATAAATTACCACTTTTACTATGTTTATTCTCATAAAATACTCCTGTTGCTGTTCCTATTGGGAGAATAACATCAAAAAATGGCTTTTCAATTCTTTTTAAAATCATAATAATATCCTTGTCTTTCATTAACATATACGGAAAAATATTCAATATATGTTAAATTATAGCTTTAACTTAACAAAATAAAAGATTAATGAAAAAATTTGGTCTATTAAAAATACAGCAATGGCAGTATAAATAAACATTTTAACTTTCAAAGTTAATACTGAATCTTTTATTTTTTGTAAATCTATAGATTTAAATGTTATAAAATCATCTTTTAAATCTTTTATACTTTTTTCAATTTTATCCATATCCTCGCCAATAGAAGATAATACCTCTGTAGTAATTGCCTTGAATTCAATCATCGAAGAAGTATTTAATAAATGTAGTTTAGTTTCTATTTCACTCATAGTAATTGTATACTTTTCATTCATTTGATGATATTCGTCTTCTATTTTATTTATACGTTTATTCAAATCTCTTATTTCTTCGTTCATTATCAAACTCCGTGTTGTATTGTTCTTCTTTTGGCTGTAAAATTAATATCGCATGACCTCCTGGAGATAAAATTCCCCCATGAGGAGTTTGAGGTGGAACGGCATATACTTCTGTTTCTTTTACAACATCCCCATTATTAAACGTTATTGTACCTTTAACAACATAAAATGTTTCTTTACTATTTTCATGAATATGTTCGGGAATTTTTTGTCCATTCCCAATAATTGGACTAACCAATTCAAATATTTGACAATAAGGAGAAGTCATATAATTATATATACGAACCATATATTCATCGGTTTCTTTCCAATTAATTATATTCATATCTCTTATTGTAATATCTTTTAATTTTTGAATACCTTCATTTAGCTTTGACATTTGGTTTAACCTTCTTTTCTTCTTGTAAATTAATGGTTTCATTTTTCGTTTGAGTTTTCTTAAGTTGATTTTTTGTCATTTTTGGATTAATATCAGGAGGTCTTGTATTATCTTTCTTTGTATCATTACCACTGAATGGTAATTTTGGAGGCATAAAATATTCTGCTTGTTTTTGTTCTTTTTTCTTGTTTGTTAGTTCATGATCAAAATTATATCCCGATTCTTTTAAAGCAGTATGGGTAGAGATTAATCCTCTATCATAAAAAGCCATTATCAAATTTTTAACTTCAGATTCTTTTGTAAGATTCATTCTGTCCCACTTGACAGAAAGATCTACATCTTCAAATCCATTATAATCAGCAATTTGATTCATAATTTTTACTAACCATAAAGCAACAATTTTCCTCCAATTAGACAATCTTTCTACCAAAGACATAATAGAAACCCAAGCATCCCCCTTTTGATCCATAGACATTAATGATTGGGGAACGCCCAAAGCAATTAAAACATCTTGTTTAGCATCTTCATATTTATTCTTAAATGCTAATATTTTACCATCTGGTCCGACTTGTTCAACACTTACATCGTGTGCCCAAACTAAAGTCGTTGTTGCTTTTGGGTTTCTAATCAAAGATGCAAATTTCTTTAATCTATCTCTTGTGGCGGGATGTTCTTCTGTTCCAATTTTAAAAATTGTTATTAAATTCAATAAACCAGTTGTTATTGATTCATCCAGTTCTCTTAATTTCTCTAAAATAGAGACAGCAGAAAAACATCTCGATAAATATGGGATGCCCCATGCTTGATAACTTTTTGATCTCCTTTTAATATGTGTAACATATTTGGGATTTAATCTAACTCCATCAAAACCAAGTTTATTCTTTTTAAGTGAATTTAAAATACTTCGTGGAACAGCCTGTTTAATCAAAGCTGATTCGGGATTACTTCTTCCATCTTGTCTTATTTTGTCTAATAATTCACTATCATATTTTAAATATAATACTTCTTGTCCAAAAGCAATTGGTCCAGATGGTATTTTTATTGATGTAGGATTTATTAAAGTAATTAACATAGGTAATTTAACTTGTCGCCCATTAACAGTTTCATTAGTCCATCTGGCATATGGAAAAGCATTTCCAGAAGTGAACCATTCCAATGCTATTTCTTGAGCTACATTATAAATACCTGGCAATGAATTAGTATTTTTATAGTTAATTTTTCTAAACCAATATGCTAATATTTTATCTAATTCTTTATTTCCTGTCGCATTTGGTTTAACATCTGTAACAGCAAAATCTATTAAAACATCAACAGCATTACCAACTAAGCTATTATATTTATATATTTTATTACTAACTTCTATCTGTTTATATATATCATTATAAATATCTTTATATTTTCTTAATGTAGATAAATAAGAAGTAGGAACTTGAACAGAAGTAGGAACTTTATATCCTACTGCTAAAGTACCATCATCTTCATCTATTTCTACATTTTCTGTATCAATATTTTCAAAAGACACGTTTTTTCTCCTAAACCCAGAATCCAGTTGCTGGCTCTGCATTTTTCTTTTCTATATTATTCCCCAAAAATTCATCTGCAGCACGCAATGCTAAAGTTAAAGCAGTAATTCTATCTTTTTTAAATTGAGAAGGAACATCAAAAGTATAATAATTACCCTTGCCTTCAGCTTGTATAACAAGCATTTCTCTTTTTAAACTTAAAATTTCCTGTGCCATTTCTTCATATTCTTTATCTGAATGATGTCTTATATCAATTGGGAACTCTATCATTCTATGTTGCATTTCTGCTTTTAATTTAATATATAAATTATTAATTACAGGAGTAGTAAAATTAACCATTCTCAATATATGTTCTCCTGGTAAATCAATTGTATCTTTATCATCCATATCATAAATAGGTGGCTGTGTTTCTCCTGTTTCTGTAACATGTTTAACTGCTAATAAATCTTTTAAAGTGGTTCCTCCTCCCCCAGAATCCATGTTAATCTGAACAACATTAAATAAACTTATAAATTTTCTAATAGCAGAAACCATAGCTTGATATGTTTTACCATTTAAAGTAAAACATCTGACAACTTGTTTTTGTCCCCCTATTAATTTTAAAAGCACAATAGCAAAATTATCTCCCCCCAAAGCTCTTGCAGCATCAACTCCCATAACATAAGTAGCAGTATCATCTCCAATTGTTTCTATAGGACATTCTGATCTTACAATAACCCCATTTGAATTAACTCTTGTTTCTGGAGTACATGCATCAATTAATTTTTGAGAAAAAAATCCAATATTTTCAACGGGGAATATACACAAGTTTTCCATCAAATATATTGATCTAATAGTATCCATCTTCATCATTTTATATACTTCATCATCAACTTCAAAGGGAGGATCTTTTTGAAGTTTTAAATCATCAACAGTATATTCTGATAATCCATATTTTTCTGGTTGTTCTACTGATAAAATATTATACATTAAATATTGCAAATAAAAATGATTCCAAGTATAATAAGCGGTTGAAGAAATAACATATTTATTTTCAACATCTTTTTGTTTAACGTTCATCATTGGGCGAATAACCATTTTCACAATATCCTCACCAACTTGAGCATATTCATCTATTAATACAACATTATATCTTCGACCTCTAACTTTTTGACCTGTCCCTAATGGTAATCCCTCAATAAAGGATCTATTATGAAATCTAACAATATCTTTAAATGTAGTCCTTTGTAATTTTCCCTTGACGGAAGCCCTAAAAAAAGCAGAATCTTCAAAAAAATCTGCTATTTTTTCAAATAAAAAATCAGTTTGTTTAAAAGATGGTGTTAATATTCCAATTTTAACTTTGGGATATAACATTGCATATAAAACAGCAAATAAAGCTAATAACCATGTTTTACCAATACCACGACTCATTAAAACTAAATTATTTTTCTTAAACCAAAGAGATCTCAAAACCTTTCTTTGATACCAAGCCAAATCAACACCTAACAAATCTTTAGCCGCAATAACGGGATGTTGTCTATAAAATAAAATTAGTCGTTCACTATTGTTTAATTTATATTTTTCATCTTTTGCTAATCTAACATATGTCAACTTAAATCAATCCCGTCTGGTAATTCTTTTTCTGTTTTCTTAGGAACTTCTTTTTTATCATTCAAAGACAATGCTATTTCTTCGGCAATCTTTTTAGTTTGTGCTTCTTCAATAACCTCTGGATTTTTCCCATTCAACTGTAACATAGCTTTCATTTTTTCAATTGGAGGTAAAACATTGTTGGGGGGTTTTTGATCTTTTTGAAATTGTAGTTTGGCTTCTTGCTCATACATTGCTTTTAATTCTTCTGGCATTTTTTTAAATTTCTCTTCCAATTCTAAAGCAATTTCTGCCACATTGCCATCAATTTTATTTATTATTCCTGCTCTTTGTTCTCTGGTAATACCCAACTTAGTTTGTAATTCAGTAATTCGTTTTAAGTTTTCAGTCATTCTTTTCCCATAATCGTTTTTAGGATAAGCAATTTGTTTTTTAAATAATCTTCGTTGTAATAACTCTTCTACAAGTAATTGTTGTACAAGAGGTTTGTCAGAACTATTATTAAAATCAAAATCTCTAAAATATATTTTTTCTCTTTCTTCCCACCATTTTCTTTCCCCTTTTGTCATACTATTGAAAAAATATTGATCAGTAAATTCATTTTCATCTTTATCTTCTTCAATTGATTCTTTTTCATTTTCATCTAATTTTTTTCTGGGTTGTAGATTAGAATGAGACTTCCATTGATACCCTGTTTTCATTTTAATTCTTGTGGCTAAACTATATGGAGCTCTTTCCCATCCAACTTGAACTTCATCAAAAATTTTATCAATTTTTTCCATTGCTTTATCTTCTGTTAGCCCCTTTTTAATATAATAGTCTAAAAGCAGTTTATACCACTTCTGCTTATCTTTATCCGACATTATCATTAATTTGCTCATTATATCTCCTATTTCATTATTAAATACGGTTAAATGCAGATAAAATATAAAAAAACCAAAAAAATATCCCATTCAATTCAGAATGGGATAAAGTATAATTAAAAATTAGAGAAATAATAATTATAATAATTTAAATTCTTTTGCTACCTCCAATATAACAGATTTAATACGTCTAATATTTCCGACAAAAGAAGAATAGCTAATGTTAATAAATTCAGCAATTTCTTTATAACTTTTTCTATCAACATTATATAAAAAAGCATAAAAAATAGATATTTGATTTTGAGTCTTTAATCTTGTTACAATTGTACTAATAAATTGATCATAATTACAAGATAAATTTTTTGATACTGTGGCATTTTCAAATATTCTTACAAAACTATCTTCAAAAATATCTTGTCTTTTTGTATCATATATTAATCTCCTATATTTTGTTTTAATAAGCATTTTAATATAAAAAGGCAAAGATGATTTTTCTATTTTATAACCATTTAATTTTTCAAAAATAAAAATTCTTATTTCTTGTGCATAATCTTCGAACTTATCCATTGATATTTTCTTTGCATAATAAACAATATAATTATTATAAGATTGTAATATGTTATTATAATTAAAAATTATCATTTTTCAAGCCCAATAAAAAATTGTAAAACTTTACCATCATATAAGTATTGAATCTGATTTGAATCTTTTGTAACCCATTTTGTATCAGAAACTGATTTATATAATGCTTCTTTGAGATTTTTGCCATCTACAAACAAAGATAAATCAAGATCTCCAGAAGACTCAAATAATTTAATTGTTTCATATGCATGTGTCCTATTTTCTACAAATAATGTTAAAGTATCTTTAGAACACTTAATTCCTACTGAATTAGTTTCAGTATCTGAAAAAATTAAAATTCTATTTAAAGCATCTAATACTGTATCTGGATCAATTTTAATATAATAAGCATCATCCAATTTATCATAATTATCAATAATCTCTTTTATTTCTTCATATGGATATTTAGTTTCAATTGTAGTAGTAAATATAAAATTTTCAGTATTTCCAATAATTTTTCCATTTGATACAGAAATATGAATTTCTCCTACTTGTCCCACATTCATCAAACAATCACATGCTTTTTTATGCAATGATAAATCATTTACACTTTTATCAAAATCAATAGTAGCTCCTCTAATTCCATCACAAGCAATCATTCTTCCATCTGTAATATAAATATTTTGAAGATCATATTGAGACAAATCTTTTGACAAACAATGTGAAATACTATTATATTTGTCTGTAAATTCTTTAACGGAAATTTGATAATCTGGAGTATAAACTTGATAATAATCAATATCTAAAAGTTCTCCATTTTCTGATGCATATTCTTCGTCCAAAAGAGGAAGAGTATATTTAGAATTTCCATGTATAAAAAAGCATTTATTATCCTCAAAAGATATGACAACTTCTCCATTGTTAAACCCATTAATTAGCCCGAATAAATACTTTCCCAAGATATATCTATTTTCTTTATCTTCGTCTTTCATATCATAATAATTAATAAATACTGAACCAATCGTATAATTATCAAATGCTTTTAATTCAATTTGATTTCTTTTTAATCTTATCAATAAATATCTATAAATTAATTGTGTATGATTGTGATTAATAATTGAATTTAAAATTTGCATCGCTTTTTTTAATTCTGATATTGTTGTTTTAAATTTCATTTCTCTTATTCCTTAAATATTTAATGACATCAGCGTATCTTTTAGGATCTATCATATTTAAATGATATAAAATAAAATCACGCCCGCTGATAAACACCTTATCTTTTATAAAACCATCATGTACTTTTCTATGACAGTTAAAACACAAAGCAATTAAATTTCCCATTGAATCATCTCCTCCATCACTTCTATATCTAATATGATGAGAAGATACCATTACATTACTCCCGCAGATTTTACATCTGTGTTCTGACGCTTCCAATTTAATATTCTTTTTACTTTTAATTTTCTTTTTCTTAAAAAAATGTTTCTGCGGCGATTTGTTATTTGTAAAATACTTTTTATAACCATTAGAATTTACTTTATTTTTTGACATTATTATCCTTATATGGTTTGCTAATTTCTGTTCTTGGATCAAACTCTGGATGTGTTCTTTCATACTCCATTAGTGTAAAAGCACACCAAACAACAGACGCTAAATGATGTTGTTTATCTTCTTTGTCTATTGTTTCTCCTCCCCACCAAGCATTAGCATGTCTCATCATAGCCGCATATAATCTTCCCCAATCAATTCCTTTTTCCCAATTTCTATCTGTATATTTATATGCTCCAATTGTATATACTTCAGCAAGTTTTCTCAAAGGTTCTATTGGGATTAAATCATATCGTTCTTTTCCATTATCATATTTAATACCTTGTTTTATTTTTTCTGATGGCATATTTTATATACCCTTTCTTTCAAATCTAAAATAGATTGTAAAAATTCTCTTATATCATTTTCTGATTTTTTATCATAATATGAAAAAGAAACCGTATCAACTGCATATTTCCCCCCAACTCTATCAATAAAATTATTAACCGCTTTCTTTGTCCAATTAGGATTTCGTTGATAATCAAGAGGAAACATATGATTTTTAACAATAGTGCAAATTTTTTCACTATGTGGAATATTATACATTTTACATAATCCTAATGATAGTTGATAACTATATAAAGCATGATTCTTAAAGTTTCCATATTTAACATAAGAATCATATTTACCTAAATCATGAAACAATGCCACCCACCTTAAATCAATATTTTCTTCTCCTATTAATTCAAGAACATTCATTGTGTGAGCAAATGCATTTTTAGTTTTATGTTTTTTCTGAGGAATTTTCACTAATCTATTTAGATATGGGAAAATTCGATCAAGTAATTTATTCTTTTTCAAATACTTGAAACAATCAACTGGATGTTTAGAATGAATAATAAATTTTAATATTATTTCTATATCTTTTACAGATAAAATGTTAATATAATCTTTGGTTTTAATTTCTAAATAATATGGAACAGTTTCGTGATTATCAACTTTATATAATGAATCTATAAAATAATTTATAATTTTCATTTTTCTTTATCTTCCGTTAAAAACCAATTCTTTCCCAATATTCTATTTTTTTCTTCTACAATAACAGTAAGAATCCATTTAATTGCTGTCCCATCAAACCACTCTAAAACCATAGGGAATTTAACAAGATCATCAATAAAACTTGCAGCTAAGTCTAATTTATCCCTACTACTTAAAGAGTCTATATCTCTTGAAAATTTTTCTACTAAATTAATGATATTCTCAAATAAATCAATCATATCATGTGCTTTTGTAAAAAGTAAAGTCGCATCTTGTAAATGCCACCCTGTAAATGCTTCTGTTGCTTGTTTGGACAGTTTTTCATAGTTTGTATATGATTTTGCCCAATCAATAAATTTCTCTTTATTAAACATTATATCTCCTTAATTATATTGAACTTGTTGACTTTCCATTTTATCCCAACTTAATAATGTTCTACCAATATCAAGAAGAGTACTAATTTCTTTAACTTTGTCTTTCCCCCTTGCAGCAATATATTCATATGTTTTCACTTTAGAAATCTCATCATTTAATGTTGTAATTTCACCATCAATATCAACATGTATTGTTCTAATGTATAATTTCTTTTCTGTGCTTTTCATACTGTCTGGGGCTTGCTCCCAAGCTATACTTTCTATTTTATCTCTAAATACTTTAGCCTGTTCTAATATTAAAATAGCATTGGTTGCTAACTCATTAATTCTGCCATATAAATTAGATAATTTAGATAAATCATCCCTTAAAGCATGACCTCTCTTATTTGTATCTAAATATAAAGTAAAAGTATCAAAAATTGTCTCTGGACAATTCTGAACTTCTTTATTTGCTTTTTGTAATAGTTCTTTATTTAACATTTGCTATATCCACAAGATGGACAAGAAATACATCCATCTGTTCTCCACATTTTTGTATTGCAATTAGGACATCTAATTAATAATAATTCTTTTTCTTGTTCTTCTTTTTCTTTTGAATATTCTAATAATCGTTTAGCCACAAGATCTAAAATGCTTGTATATTTAGATCCATTGTGGAATATCATTTCATCTCCTTTCACTCCTTTTATTTGTTTTGCTATTTTTTTAGCAGGAATCCCATGTTGTAAAGAAACAGAAATTAATCTTCCTACTCCTTCAGCAAAAGCATTAATATCTGCTCCAGATTTCCCAATTGTTAAAATAACTTCACAAATATTGCCTTGACTTGTTTCATTAAATGTTAATAATAGATTCCCAAAAGATGTTTTTATTTTTTCAGTAGTTCCTTTCATTAATGTTACTCGATTAAAGACTTTTCTATCAAATGCCTTATTTTCCTTCTTTGTTGACAAAACTTGATTTTGTCTTGATCCGTCTCTATAAACAGTAATACCCTTACATTTCAAATCATAAGCCATTTGGAATGCTTTATCAACATCTTCTACTTTAGCAGATTCAATCATGTTGATAGTTTTAGATACTCCACTATCTGAATGTTTTTGAAATATAGATTGTATTTTAACATGTTGTTCAATAGATAAATCTGCCGCAGTAACAAACAAATCTCTAATATGTTTAGGTATTTCTTCAATATTTTGAATACTTTGACTTGATATAACTTTTTCTTTTAATTCTTGTGTAATAGGAATTTCTTCTTCTTCAAGAGCTTCTTCAAATAATGAATTAAATTCAATAAGTTTAGTATTATCCATAACATTTTTAATAAAAGCAACAGCAAAAATAGGTTCAATGCCAGAAGATACACCTGCTAACATTCCTGTGCTTCCCGTTGGGGCAATAGTAGTAGTCCACAAATTTCTTCTTTTAATTTTTAACTCTTGACATGCTTTTGGTATTCCTTTTATTTTCCCAAGATGTTCACTTGCTTCTAAAGACCACTTATGAATATTTCCATATACTTTATCTGCAAAATCTTGAGATTCTTTGGATCCATAGACAATTCCTAGTTTAATAAGTGCATCTGCAAATCCCATAATACCAAGCCCAATTTTTCTTGTTTCTGCATGTGTCGTTTTAATAATATCTAATGGATAAGAATTCATTGAAACAACAGAATCTAAAAATCTTGTGGCACTATATGTATCTTCTCGAAGTAAATCAAAATCAAACTTTTTATCCTTAACATATTTAGTTAAATTAAGTGCTCCCAAATTACAAGACTCATAATTTCTTAATGGTTCTTCTCCGCATGGATTGGTTGATTCAATTGTCCCATATTGATTTGCTTTATTAGTTGTATCAATAAAAAATAAGCCTGGTTCTCCTGTTTTCCACGCATTTTTACAAATTTTATCCCAAACATCTTTTGCTTTTAACTTTCTAACAACTTGTTTAGTATTAGGGTCAATTAATTCATATTCTTCATTTTTCCTCAATGCTTTCATAAATGTATCGGTTATGGCAACAGAAAGATTAAAATTGGTTAATTCAGAAGTATCTTGTTTGACATCAATAAATTCTAATATATCTGGATGTGTAACCGATAAAATCCCCATATTTGCTCCCCTTCGTGCTCCTCCTTGTTTTATTTGCTGGGTTATACTATTATACATTTTCAAAAAACTTACTGGTCCACTTGCTACTCCAGATGTTGTTTTAACTCTACTACCTCTGGGTCTTAATTTAGAAAAATTAAATCCTGTTCCCCCTACACTTTTATGAATTAAAGCAGCATATTTTGCTGTATCCATTATGCTTACCATTGAGTCTTCTATCCCTAAAACAAAGCACGCTGCCAATTGAGCATCAGCTTTTCTAGAATTTATAAGAGTAGGTGTATTTGGAACAAATCTCAAATCATTAATCATTTCATAATATATTTTAAACCACTTGTTCTTATCTGCTTTAGTCTTTTCATCTTGTGAAATATAATCTGCTACTCTTTTACATAAATCATCCCAATTTTCTAAAATTTTTCCTTTTGCATCTTTTAATGCATATCTTTTATTAAATAATATTTGTGCATTTTCACTCAATACGGTCAATTTTTACCTCCAATATTTAAATCTAATCTAACAGCCTCTGCTCTCCAATCTTTTGTATCTATTATTAAATAGCCATTATCAATAGATGGAATTGTAATAAAATTAGAAGTTGGGAAAATCTTAACTGCACCCCACCAATTATACTTCCCAACAATAGTATAATAGGGTCTAACTGTTCTTAATAGAGAAAACATTTCTGAAGAAAAATGAACACTATTTTTTTTATGATTATCAATTATATCATACAATAATAGAATATTTATATTTGCTTTTTTCAATTGATTTACCATTGTTATATTAAAATGTCTTTTTTCATATCCAAACAATTTTGTATGATTATAATATTTGTAACTATAACTTCCTCCCAATCCACCAACTATGATAGATTCTTCATTTTTCTTTAATTCAATCGTCTCTCCGTCTTTTATTAATGTAAAATTGTTAATTTGTAATGAATGATCATAAATTTGTCTTATAAATGATAAATTATCATGAGGTCCTCTAACGGCATAAACGGGAACAATAAATTTCTCCTCACCATATAAATATTTATAAAATTGATTATCTTTTATAAACTTGGGTAATTTATTTTCATTCTTATAGAGAATCCCAAAGTCTCCAGTACATAAAACAAAATCTGCTCCAGATTTCTTTATATATTCATTTATTTTATGAAGTTTCCCTTGAGTATTCCCAACAACTAAAATTTTCACCTGTATAATCCTAACAACATTTCTTTGGTTGCTTTTAATTGTTTTTCAAAAGGATAATAATCACTTACATGTTTTCGCAACTTTTCTCTTATTTCTGCTTTGTTATCCGATTTTTGAAATCTATTTACAATTTCCACCGCTTCTTCTGGTGTGTCAAAAATATAATCTCTGGGATAGAATTGTTCTGACCCTACCCAACTATGACAAAGAGGAACTAATCCTTGAGACATTCCTTCTGCTAAAGAATATTGAAAAGACTCAAAAATAGAAGTGGAAATAACAAAATCCTTATCTTCTAAATATTTGTGTATATCATTTTGCCATCCATCGAAATTAATTTTAAATGGTAACTTTTGCATCATATTTTGCATATATAATTGAAATCTTTCATCTTGATATGTTCCAGCTATATGAAAAGTAAATTCATGATCAAATTCCCAAATCTTTCTAAATACCTCTAATAATAATTGTGGTCCTTTCTTATAATTAATGAATCCCACAAACACTACTTTCTTATTGTATGTTTTATGTTCGGGGATTGGAAATCTTGACATATTAACCCCATTTGGAATTACTGTAGTAATTTCTTTGGGAATATTCTTAAATTTGCTCAAAGTATATTGTTGACAAATGGGATTTACAAAAATTAATTTATCAACCTTGTTCCAATCTACTTGACCAGGAAGAGGAGTAAACATTTCAAATGAATGTAGTCTAATAATATATTTTTCAGACATTTTAGGAGGAATAGTTAATGCTCTGGCCAAATCATTACACCACTCAAGCCAAACAATATGTGTATCGTGTAATAATTGTCTAAACTCCTTTTCGTCTCCTCCCATAAACATTTTCAAATCATAATCCGCTTTTAATCCTGCGAATAAATCTCGAAGAAAAGCATCTCCTACTGTTGTAAAAAAAGTTAATTTTTTCTTATTCATTAAATACTCCTAAAAGTCTATCTATCATTTTTTCTACTGTATATTCTTTTCTATATAAATTATAGCCATCTTCAGCTAATTTTTCATATAGGTCAGAATCTTCATATAATAATTTAATTTTCTTTCTTAAATCATTAATACTACCCTTTTTTGCATATAAAACCTTGTCTTTAAATAATTCTTTTGCTATTGGATAATCATAACAAATAACAGGGGTTTTTAAAGAAAGAGCATCAACAATACTTCCAACTCCCAGCCATTCTATAATTTGAGGGTATACTAACATTGAAGCATTATAAATATACTCTGATCTTTTTTTAGAAGAAAGATTTTTATAAAACTTAAAAGAATTATCTTGAACTTCACATGAAACTCTAATGGAGTCTAAATATGGTGGATCAACATTTCTATATATATGAATATAATCATAGGGTAATGAGGATAAGGCACTTATTAAAAGATGAATACCTTTATATTTAAAAACAGAAGAAGAACCTACAATATATTCTTTTGTTTTATCCCCAAAAAAATCTTCAACTGAAAAGAAAGCAGGATGATGAACCACATAGGGAATCCTTTTATATCTTTTAAAAAATTGATCTGCAAAATATTGATTATGAAAAATAACACCGTCAAGTTCCAAAGCACAATTTACCCAATAATAGAATTTTTGAGAATAATTAAAATCATAGTTATCTGTATCTTTTCCATCTACAATCCCAACAGGAAAATCGAAGAATACACAATATCCTTTTATTTTATGATGTTTTTTATATTCTGATACAAAAGGAGCCATTGATTGTGAATATCCCAAAACAATATCTATATCTTTTAATTTAATATTCCCAAATACATAATCATCTTTATCGATATTATAAATATCTATTAATTCATTTGGAAACGGAGCTGTAAAATTAGCTATTGTTACCAAAGTTACTTTATGTTTTCTCTTTGTAAAATGGGACGCAATTATATACCCATTATAAGAAGAAACATAGTTTTCGTTGCAAAAATATAATATATGCATAGTCTTACTATTAAATGTCCATTTTTCCTTATTTTTTTACAATTTGAATAAAAAAAAGATGGGGAATATTAAAATTCCCCATCTCGTTAAAAAGGAGCTAGAAAGTATAGATAACACCGCCGCCCGCTACATAAGTGTTATCAAAAGCGTTCTTTTCAAAAGAAAATCTCCGTTTACAGAAACCTGTGAATCCAATTCCATTATCAAATAGATAGCCAGCAATAACGCCAGCGGCTCCTGTAATATAAGCGGCTGCAGATTCTCCATCGTTTGTTTGATCGAGCCAATCTACATTAGGACCAAGAATCGGTCCGATAAAAATATGATCAGTAATAACGGGAGATTTAATAATATACGCCAAAGCGGTTTCGGTAGATGTTTGTTGAATAGTTCCATCTACTTTACCAAACTTAATACTTTCAAAACTCCAAATATTGCCCTTTACCTTTTGTCCTGTCCCAACAGACCCATAAAAGGTATTATCATATTGAGCAACACTATACACTACATTATTGTGAGCAACCTGCCCAAAGGCACTGGCAGCAAACAATAAGACTAAAATGAATATGAAATATTTCAAGTTATTCTCCTATGTTTGAACATGGTTTAACTGGGGGTTGATTACTATTTAAAAACGCCCAGTCTATAAAATACATTAGATCATCATAATTAATTGCACAATCCCCATTAAAATCTGCTCGTCTATTGATTTTAGCAGGTTTATTGTATACAATATCGATTGCAGCGATTAGATCACCAATATTTACACTTCCGTTTCCATCTACATCTCCATATACATATTTAACCCCTGTAGGTGGTTTGGCAGCAAAAATATTACTGTCTTTAACCTCTGCAAATTTGTTTTCAAAATCTTGTTGAGTATATTGTCCTATTTTATATGTTGGCATTAGTTCTTTATGAGTCGGTCTAAAAACTAATACCATCACAATAACAATAATGACAATACCCGCAACAATCAAAAAAGACTTCATACAAAGTCCTCCTATTATAAAGGTTCATTCTTTATTAAATACTATTTTTTCCTTATTTTTTACGCAATTATATGGAAAATTTTACATTTTATATAAAAAAGAGGAAATAAATGAATAATTTAATAGAACCGTCTGTAATTACGGGGATAATTGCTTTATTTAAGCCATTCTTGATCAAAGTATTGCGATATTATTGGATTGATAAGCATATTCCAGTAATATTACAAGATGATTTTATTGATGTTACGGCATATATTTTGGGATTTATTATTGCCTTACTTGTTAACTATATGGGACATTTTAATTTAGCCATATTTACTTGTTTTTTAATAGGAACAGGAATATCAAAGCCCGTAAGTCATTATTCTAATAAAACTATAAAAAGGATTACAAATGGCAAAAAATAAAAAAACTGTTCAAGATAATCTAGATGTCGCTATGAAAATGCTTGAAAAACAATATGGTAAAGGAGTAATCTTCAAAATGAACTCTGCTCCATTACAAGCTGATGTAATACCAACTGGATCTATGTTGTTAGATAAAGCATTGGGGGTTGGGGGGATACCAAGAGGAAGAATTACTGAAATATATGGTCCTGAATCTGCAGGTAAGACTTCTCTTGCTCTACACATCATAGCAGAAGCTCAAAAACAAGGGGGGAAAGCTCTATTCATCGATGCTGAACACGCTATGGATCTCAAATATGCTAAAAATATAGGAGTTAATGTAGATGAACTTCTTATTTCACAACCCGATTCAGGTGAACAGGCTTTGGAAATATTGGAAACTATGGTTCGTAGCGGTGAAATATCAGTAATTGTGGTTGATTCAGTCGCCGCCCTTACTCCCCAAGCAGAAATAGATGGTGATATGGGATCTTCTCATATGGGACTTCACGCAAGATTAATGTCTCAAGCAATGAGAAAATTAACGGCAATTATATCAAAAAGTAAAACTGCTGTAATCTTTACTAATCAAATAAGAATGAAAATTGGAATTATGTTTGGGAATCCCGAAACGACAACAGGAGGGAATGCTTTAAAATTTTATGCCAGTATTAGATTAGAAATTAGACGAATGAAGAAAATTGAAGATAAGTTTGGTGAGTTCATTGGGAATGAAGTGAAGATAAAAGTGGTTAAGAATAAACTCTCCGCCCCATTCAAAGAAATCAATACTGCTATTCTATTTGGTAAAGGAATATTTAAAGCTGCTGAACTCTTGAATATATATATAGAAAAAGGTGAAATTCAAAAGAACGGAAGCTGGTTCAAATATAAAGATCAAACAATTCAGGGAATGGAAAATATGCTCAAATATGTGGAAGAAAATCTTAGTGAACTCCCGCAAGATCAGCAATCGTGATTCCTTCTAAATGATCATATTCATGCCCAAATATACACGCTAATTTTCCCTCAAACTTCATTGTGTGCATATGTCGATCGAGATCGAGAAATTGAACACCTATGGTCTTTGGTCTCACAATCGTCGCCTCAACACCCGGACAGGATAAGCACATTTCCTTTGAATCCTGTTCGCCTTCAACAAATAATATAATAGGATTAATAATAGGTATGAAGTTCTTATGTTCCTGATCCCACATAATAAATGCTCGTTTTGTCTTCCCTATTTGAACAGCGGCGATCCCTACGCCCTTATGCTCTACAAGAGTATCCTTCATATGATTCATTAATCTCCTAATGTTCTTGAAATTCTTCACAGGAGTGGATCTTTTGTTCAAAAGAGGGTCTGGGGTAAATACTAGATCTTTAATCATTTTTTCTTATGAAGAGTCTTAAAGTACTCAATTTCTCCTAATCTTATAAGAGCCTCTTGCCTGGTCTTATATGGACCACCCATTACTTTGGTCTTATCTTTGCTATAAACATAGTAAGATCCTTTTTTCTTAACTATCATATCAATATCCTCGTTTAATATGTCTTCAAGTGTTTTGATCGTTACATCACCTGTAACGAAATTATCCTGCAATTTCATAAATTTCTCCTGTCTATAAATAAATACGGATGATTTCGTGGTTTTTGTCGTCTAAAGGTCTGTTTTGATAGGTTTAATTGTCTTTGAGGTTGATTATTTGATGTCGGTAGTATAAAGATTTTGTCTACGAGGTGTGTTTTGATGGTTGGCAGTATTTAGAAGGGAATACACTATATTTTTCAACATAGCTTGTGAATTTTTTCACAAAATGCCCCCCCTTATATAACTTATTGTCTCCCAGCAAGTTAGCCCTAAAATTATTTTTGAATAAAAATGAAGAAACTATTGACAACTACGGGATAAATGACGATATTACTTATTTGTCATGATTTCTTTGTGAATTTTTTCACATATATTGTGAATTTTTTCACAAAAAAAGTGGGGAATTTTTTTCGCTTGTGAATTTTTTCACAAGCATTCGTAACTTTGTGAAACTTTTCACAATATAAAAATAAATGAAAAAAAACAAAAAAAACACTTGACAACTTGCACGTAAATGACGATATTATATTATAGAAATTTAAAAACGCAAGCTCAATAACGGGCTTGCATAACTTTAATGTAAGGGTTTTGTATGATGAGAACAAAAAGCTATTATATCAGAAAAGGGTATTTTTTCTTGCAGTTGGGGGGCAAATATTATAAAAAGGGGAGTAGTATAATCAGAAGGGGGATTACTCCCGAAAATCAAGAAGCCCGTGATAATTATTATGAAAAGGGGAATAAATGCTTTTCTATAAGTGATAAGTATTATAGAAAAGCCCGAAGTATCAAAGAAGAAGACTAACAATAAAAAGTGTGCAATTACTTGCACACTTTTTTTATTTACTGCAAGCTTAATAACGGGCTTGCATAACTTTAATGTAAGGGTTGTTAAAATGAAAACAACAAAAAAAACAAAGACAAAAAAAACAGCAACAAAAAATGAATTTGCAAAAATAGAAAAAGACTATATTGCAAGTTCAAAAAAACACACTCTTTTGAATAAAAGAGTTCAAACTTTCGACTATAGGGATATCACAATCCCGAAAAGTCATGATGCAGGGTGCTTGTTATCGTTCTTTTTCAGTCAACAAAAGAACGCAAGCATACAAGACTTACTGAATTTGATTCAAAAGATAACGGGAGTAAATCTTTTGAATAAATATCGTGCTGATTCATATCTGCGAGACGGGATCTATACTCTCACAAAAGATCCCGTTGCTATGAATCGAAAGATTGATAGCAAAAATAAAGACTATTATGCAGTATCCCGTTTTGGGTTCCCGTCTCAAAAAAGGGTTTCACTCAAAACGGGCGTTTTTTGTTTCATTCATGGGGCAAAGTATAGACGCCCTGACGCAAGCGAATTGAAAGAAGCTTGCAATAGAATAGTCAACAAAATGAAATAAATTGCAGGGGAGTGCAAGAAATTGCACTCCCACTTTTTTTACCCTGCTTGTGAAATTTTTCACAAACTGTTCTACGGGGATGCAAGATATTGCACAAATTGTGCAATGATTTTCACATATTACGAATGCTTGTGAAATTTTTCACAATCTTGCTTGTGAAATTTTTCACAATTACGACTACCTGTCCATATACCTGACCATAAACCGCTGACCGAAATATCTGCGGTCTATCCTGTCCATAATATACGGTGTGGATAGCTGCGGAACTACCTCGGTGTTACCTTTCCTGTCCATACAAACCTTACCAAAATAGCTACGGAACTACCATAAAAAAATAAAAAAAAGACTTGACAATTTTAGCAGATATGACGACATTATAAGTGTATTTTAATTATGAAATACACAACAACAAAATAAAGGGATATATTATGACCCCAACAAACAATGATATACTCAAACGCAAGTTACATGAGTATAGACGCATATTACGTGAAACTGATGATATAAAGACTATTTACAAAGTCGAAAATTCTCTCATTGGGTTCACTATGAAAAATTGTAACAAAAATGAATTTGACTTAATTTTTGATTTAATCACTGAAGCTAAATTATTCAAATTTAATTTAAAGGGTTAAAAAATAGAAAAATAAATAGTGTGCAAGAAATTGCACACTTTTTTTTACCCATATTATCCAATGGTTTTATATCACCATTTCATTCCTTTTCCTCTTTCCTCTCCATACCTATAATCTTCTATACCTATCCTTACGAATACCTTTCCATATACCTCGGTGAATCACTGCGGAATCACCTCGGTATCTCCTCAACCGCTACTGATCCTTACCATCACCTTTCCTGTCCATAATATACACCGAAAATAACTGCGGTACAACCAATGGATGGAACCGAAAAAAAAATTTAAACAACCTTGGAAAGTACTTGACAAACCGTGGGGAATTGTCGATATTATTATTGTAATTCAATTATGAATTATACAACATTGAAAAACGGGAGTTTATTATGAGCTTCACAACACAAAAAGAAACACACATAAATAAACAAATCAGAAAACTTCTGAATGAAGTTTTTAAAATGCACGATGCAAAAATGATAACAACAGCACTTGCATCAGAATTTATTAAACAAATTTTAGAGGGGCAAAATTTTATACTGTATAATAATAAAGATAAAGAACTTTTAGAAAAAGCGACATATCTCATGTTTCATAACTTTTTGAATAGCAAAATTTAAAATTCCCTTATTTTATTATTAAGAGAGTGTGCAAAATATTGCATACTCTTTTTTATATATATTATCCACTGGTTCTATATTCCTTACGCACCTTTACGACTACTTTGGTATAGGTTCGACTTGGCTTAACATAGGTCTCTCCTTCGAAGAACCACTCATAATATACACCTAAAATAACTGCGGTACTACCATAAAAAACACTTGACAAACCAAGGGGAAATGTCGATATTATAGTTGTAACTTAATAACAAGTTACGCAACTACAAATTAAGGGAGTTTATTATGACTCAAGCAACAAGAGAACAAACTTTTTTAAACGAACGAATTAAAGAGTTTATTCGGGATTTGCAATCACAAGAAAAAGACGATTTGGAGATTGTTAGTGAAGTTATAGCATTGGGAATTGATGCTATGATTGAAATTTGGGAAGCGGAAAATAAGGACACTGAACAACTACGCTATTTGATGCATCTAATAGATGAATCAATAGAAAAAGTAGAGTTAATCTGAATTGTAAACAAAGAGTGTGCAAAGAATTGCATACTTTTTGTTTACAAAAATTCTCCTCTGGTTTCCCATTCCTCTAATTTATAAACCTTGGTTCTATCCTTTCCATTACGAGTACCTTGGTACAGGTTCGACTTGGTTCAACATAGGTCTCTCCTTCGAGGAACCGCCCATAATACATACCAAAAATAGCTGTGGTCTAACCGTAAAAAACACTTGACAAACCGAGAGTAGTTGTCGATATTATAAGTATAATTCAATAAAGAATTATATAACTTGAAGGGATTTAAAATGTTAAACAAAACAGAAAGACAGTTGACGGAGTTCATTAGACTTCTCAAAACTGAAGCAGACAATTCGGAGGGCGAAATAACAGATTTGGATGTAGCCCGTTCATTAGAAGGGGTTTTGGCGGATTCACTACTTAATATCTACGGGAGTAGAAACTCGGAGCATTCTATCGGGAAATCAGAAGTAAAAGTATCGGATGCTATATTCGATTTAATCAACGACATAGAATACGGCTCAAATTAACTCCCTTCTGTTAAAGAATATGCAAGAAATTGCATATTCTTTTTACCCCATATTAACCTCGGTTTATCCCCAGCCATTCCATTGGTCATTATCCTCTTACGAATACCTTATAACCTGGTCAAAATAGCTGGGAAACTCCTATCCATAGGTCTGGAATTACCTATCATATATACCAGACAAAATTACTGCGGTCTCATCTTAACATCATCTCCTTTCTATTTTTACATTTTAACCAGTAATGTCTTATTCCCTCCATTTTCTATAAACATTCCATTGTCAGCCAAATAATGAACAAATTCATTTATTGCCGTCATTTTATCATTGGTCTGAACTTTGAACCGACAGATGTCTCTTCCATCATATGCGGTGAATAATCTGAACCGATAACGATTATCAATCTCCGCATAGAAATATTCGAGCTTTGCTCTGACCTTCATCGTGTCTCCTTTCACGATTATCTTTGTTAATCTTTTTGTTGTCGATACAATATAATGAATAAGCAGAGGTTTGTCAAGTGATTTCCTTGGCGATTTAATAAAAACCTGTACTTTACCCCCTCCAAAACCATACAAATTTTCTGGTAATTTCCAGACAAAACTCCAAACACGAGGCACCAAAGTGGTCGGCATTGGTCTTAAATGAGGTTGCTCTTAACCAAATAAAACCTTGTACTGCACGCTGCCAATACCATACAAAATGGCATTTGCCGCTCCTTAAACACCACTTTTTCTCTCTCCAAATCTTCCAAAATACCGAAATTTTCACCTATTTTAATGAAATCTGGTGAAGAAATGACCAATCCAGAGGAAATTTGAGGAAAAAACCAGGCTAAAAATACTTGAATATACCTTTAGCAATCTTTATATAAGTATAGTATAGTAGTCTTATATCTGTATAATGAGAGAAAATAGATAGCGATAAGTCGTTGGATGAGAAGAGGATGAAGGCATATTGGAATATATGTAGGGGACACCTCTCCCACAAAATCGTTAATTTTGACTCCATTTTAATATAAAATCAATAATTTTAACCATACTATTGTTTAAGTATTGATATTTATATGGATAATAACAGTAATAAACATAAGAACTTAACCTCGGCATTTCGCACAAAATCGTTAATTTTGACTCCTTTTTTAATAATATCAATAAATATGATAAAATATATTTATAATATAGTTATATTGATATAGGTAACAACAATAATGAACATAAGCATTTAACCTCGAAATTAGGCAGTCGTAAAGGCAAAATCATCACCTCAAATAATTTCAAAATACCGTAAATAATTCTTGTTTTTTAAGTAAAATATGATATATTGTAGTATAAAATGTATAATAGAACTATGAACATAGAGGTTTGAAATGATAATACATTTAAAATCGAATAAAAAGAAATTGGATAAAAAGAAAACAGACACATCGAATCATATCGCAAAACTTTGGTATGATGTCTTGAAAATGGATGCAGAAATAGAAGACGAACCATATACTTGGTATACAGTCGGAACTTTAACTTATGAAGATTGGATGAAAGAATATGTAACTCAACCTTTTATATATGAGGAAGATAATGAAAATTAAATTAAAGAGAAAAGATAAAGGAGAAGTATATTTTGAAATTGGGAAAGTATATTTTAAAGGAAATATACAAAATAAGATTTTTACTTTAAACAAAATAAGTATGGATTTTTTCAATTATTCCTGTCCCGAAATCGAATTATATTCAGCATACCTTAAAAAGATTATAGACAAAAAAAGGTTGATGATACCATCTGAACAGAAATTGCTTAAGGAAAAAGGAATAATATATGAAAGTTAAATTAGAACCGATGAAACAAAAAGTCTATTTCACGATTGGAACAGATCGTTTTGGAGGAATATTAAAACATAGAATTTTCTATTTAAAGGAAATTGTTTTAGTGAAAAGTTATGTTATCCCCTATCCTCGCATTGAATTAAATTCATTTAATATAACCAAAGTTGTAGATAGAGAAAGAATGATGCTATCTTCTGGTGTTCAACAACTCGAAATAGAAGGAATAGAATATGCATATAAGCTTAGGAAATAAGGAACGAGAAGTATATTTTTATATTCTGGATTATAAATTTAAGGGAACTATACGAAATAAAGTTTTCACCTTAAAAAAGGTATTACCTAGTAATGTTCCTTTATCTTGTCCCAAAATAGAATTAAGTACCGAATATATAACAAAGGTTATAGATAAGGAAGTAATAATGGTGTTATTTGAACGCAATGTTGTCAGAACAAAAGGAATAATATATGAAAATTAGATTAGGAAAAGAAGAAAAGGAAGAAGAAGTATATTTTCTTTTGGAGGGTTATTTTTTTAGAGGAACTTTGAAAGATGAAATTTTTACCATAAAAGATGTTCTTATCGGCACTTATCCAAAATCTTCTGACCTCGTTGTAGATCCATTCTCTTTAGAAAAGGTTATAGATAAGGAAACAAGATTATCTCCTCTTGAACGCCGAATACTTGTAGGGAATGGAGTAGAATATGAGAATTAAAATTACCTTAAATAATGCTTGACAATCCAAGCATAATTGTCGATATTATAAACGTGCAATAATAGTGTTGCATAAAACCCATAAACGGGAGTTTAACAATGTTTTATGAAAGCGAACAATTATCAGGCAGCATTTATACATTTGAAATCAAATGTGAAAAATGCAGAAAGGTATTTTCGGGAACAGTAGAAATCCCATATAAGGACTTCTATTGTAAATCAGCAAGAGAAATAAGGAACTCGTTGAAAGAGGACATCGAAAAAGTCTACAACAAACATTCTAAAAAATGCAAAGGAAAGTTAAAAAAGGTTAAAAAAATTGTCCCAATCAAAAAGTTAGTGGAGCTATCAGAAAAAGATATTGCTAAAATAATGAAAATGAAACCGGTCAAGAAGATTGTCCCAACAAGTAATTATCAGGAACTTATTTCTGATATTGAGTTTAAGAATTTTAAGCTCGGTCGCTGGGGCAATATCTCTTATAATGATGAAAGAGAAACAACGGAATTCATTTATCCCGAATTAGCAATGCGATTTGCGGAGCTTAAAAATGTCCCAATCACAACAACGGCGGGGGAAGAGTTTCTTGAAATGTCAGAGGAAATTCGAGCAAATAAAAAGAGAAAAGAAAAGTATATAAGGAGTGCTTTGAGGTAAAAATTTGTTGTTCGTGTAACTCCCTAAAACAAACGAGGTGAGCTTTGATGCTTATCTCGTTTGTGAAAAATAAGGGAGGTAATCGTAAAGGAGAAATAAAATGGAGATAAATCTCACTAATCAAACGGACATAAAATATTGCGAAGATAAAGATATGAACCAATATTTTTATTCTAAAAAATATGATATAATGCTATACAAAAGTAATCTGATATGGTATCTAATAAGTTTAGAAAGTTTTCCTCATCCTCAACTTATTGAAAAAAAATATCCAGAGGGAATGATGATTGTATGGCAACATAATGTATCTGATGCCATTTCTTTTTCAGAACAAAGAGACTTTTTTAAGGAATTGAGTAAAGAATATGGTGTAAGAATAGGAGTAATGGATCTTGATAAAAAATACAATAAGATTACAGCATTTACCAAATATGAATGGGGCAAAGAAATAGATACCGATGTCGAGGTCAATAAATGAGAAAAACAAATAAGGAATATAAAAAGCAAGAGATTTGGTTAAGTAATTTTTCTAACTTGTTCTCATATAATCGGTTAGAAAAAACTGGGATAGGAAGTCAATATATATGATTAGGTCATATAAAGTGTTAAACAATAAGAGGTTAAGAAAATGTCGTTTGTCCGTTTTATAAGATTGACACAAGACATATCACCTCACAAAAGGAGTCCCCTATGAACGCAATCGAGAAAATGATAAAGGAGAAAAAAGAAAGAACAAAAAAACTACATAGGAATCTAACAACATACCTTCACGAAGTAATATTGTCAAATGTGGATAGTGAAATCATTGCAGATGAAATTATAGTTTTGGTTCTTGATTCATTATTTGAAATATACGATGTGGATAAAAACAAAGTTAATACCTCACATTGGGAAAATGAACTTCTGGACTCAATATCTGAAATAATAGATAAAATTAAAACCAGCAGAAAATAGGAGTATATTATGAAAGATTCAGTAACCAGACGACAAAAAGAACTAACAGAACATCTTCGGATATTAAAAAATAAAACCTCAAATCATAGAGGGGAAAGGCTTTTTGACGAAGATATTGCTCGGTCAATTGAAAATGTGGTTCTCGATGAAATACTTTTAACCAAAAATGCTATATTTAATGTTTTTGAAAATAATGATGGAAAAACTATCAAAAATACGGAAATAAAATTGATAGAATTTCTCTCTGGTGTCTTTGACAAAATTGACAACAAAAGGTATTTAAACTATTCTTATTTTATAAATAAGGAATTATGGAATTAAAAATAATGATGAAACAACCTCAAATAGTGCTTGACAAACCGAGTAAATATGTCGATATTATAAACGTGCAATAATAATGTTACACACAAACAACAAAGCAAAGGAGAAAAACTATGAAAGTAGTTGAAATCTCAAACCAAAAGTCAGTCTGCAATATCATTAAAAAATTGCATCATTTGGATGACAATGTATTTGTTCTTGAATCTCCCCCAGAAGATATTCCTGATAATTTGCTGACAAAAGTCGGGGATGGTATCTTTTCAGAAATGTGGAGCATAAAACATATCAGTTTCAATAAAATTCCTGTGTTCGCTAAAAAATTCAAACTCGGATATAAATATTATACAGATGCGAAATATATTATTTCCATCATTGCTCATAATGTTTAATATCTTGGAGAAAAAGGAATAAATTATGATAGTTAGATTAAAAGAAAGAGGTCGAGAAGCATATTTCAGTATGGAGGGCTTTTACTTTAAAGGAGTTATAGAAAATAAAATTTTTACCATAACTCGTATAATGTCAACAAAGACCAATATGACTTGTCCTCATATTTTTTTAGATAGACGAATTGTAAGAAAAGTTGTGGATAAACATAGATTTATAACATACTCATCGACCTTAAAACATAATCTTTCAATATGTGGAATAGAATATGAGAATTAAAAATGCCTTAAAAAAAACTTGACAATCCTGACAAAATGATTATATTAAATTGCATAAATACGAACAACGAACAAATAATGAAAGGACAAAAAATGCACGAAACAAAAGACAAATTGGAAGAACTTAAAAGAGAATATTCAAAAGCTCTTAAGGAAGCAGAAGACATTCCTGAAAAATTTGAATATCTTGCATCATTAGAAATGGCAATATATGAATTGGAATCTTCTCTGAACGAACTCATAATTTTAAGAGGAGAAAAAATATGAAAAATCAATCAGACCAAAACAAATTTGAAATTCAGGAAGCGTTTTTTGACCTCGGGAATTTACATTTTAAGGGAACAATAAAAGACAAAATTTTTATTCTGGAAAAAATAATACTCAATTTTATCCTCTTATCAATCCCCAAAATTGAATTAAACCAATTGTATATAAATAAGATTATAGATAAGAAAAAGTTAATGGTAAAACATGAACGACAAACTATAAAAGACAGAGGAATAGAATATGAAAACTAAATTAAAGGAAACAAAAGAAAAAGATTGTTATGTAGATGGATTTATACGGAAAAAGGTTCTTACTTTAAAGGAAGTTGTATTTCTCGTTCCTGATCCAAAGTTCCATTCACACGAGATAAGTCGATTTGAAATAATTAAGGTTATAGACAAAGAACACAGATTGCCATTAATTGCTCAAGATATTCTCAAAGAAAAAGGAATAAAATATGAAAATTAAATTAGATACAGCAAAAAAGGACGTATATTTTTCCATTAAAGAGTATAAGTTTAAAGGAGTTTTAGAAAACAGAATTTTCACCTTATTAAATGTATTAAAAGTTATTCCTGTTAATTACTCCCCCGTTGAATTGGACCAATTTTATATAACAAAGATTGTGGATAAGAGACAAATGATGATAACGAAAGAACGACTTCTTCTTGGAAAGAAAGGGATAGTATATGAAAATTAGGTTAGACAAAGAAGAAGAACCGAGACATTTTGGGATAAGCGGTATTTATTTCGAGGGAGTCATACGGAGCGGGATTTTTACTGTGCAAAAAGTAGTATTTGACCGTAGACGATTATCCTGCCCTTCAATCGAATTAAATAAACCATACATAATGAAAATTATAGATAGAGGAAGAAAGCTATTGTCGTATGAAAAGAAATTTATTAAAAGAAGAGGCATAGAATATATAGATTGAAAGGAATAAATAATGAAATGTAATGAATGTGGACAAGAAACAAATTTAAAATGCGTATTTTGCCATAAACCACTATGTCAAAACTGCGTATATTATTGGACAACAAGAAAAGAACCTTTGTGTTCAAATTGTTTTGATAAAAGATTTGAGGAAAGTTGGTTAAGTATTGATTTGATTAAGCAAGGGTTTGGAAATGAAGTTTTGAGAAGGTTTAATATAAAGACACAATTGACAGTGGACTCACAAACTATTGCCAATGAATTAAATACCTATCAAAAATTACAACACAATAATATATTTGAAGAAGGAAAGAGGCACTCGTAAATGAAAAAGGTAGATTGGGTTTATTTGGGATTAGGTCTTATCTTAACGGCTGTATGGGTTGCTGTTATAGGAGATATTTTAATGCCACAACGATTTTTTGAAGGAAAATTAATTGGGTGGATAGTGTCTTTAATACCTTAAAAAGTGCTTGACAAACCTTAAACGATTTATTATATTACATTATGAAAACATATAATTATAAAGTAACATCAGGAAGCGAAACTCTACTACAAGGTAGATTAGTAGCGTTTAACAAACAGCAAGCTATTGGTATTATGTTCAAAAAGATAGCAACTAAAAAATACATAAACGGACTTACAATCAGTCTTGATGGAAAGATCGTTTATAAGGAAAAAGACTTTCCCATATTTAAGAGGTGGGTAGCAAGGAAAGTTGATAATAGACCGAAGAATGAGTGGTGAAAAATGAAGTTAGAGAAGCTGGATAATAAAATAATAAAATTTACCTATCAAATTGTAATTAACCTCTACAATAAACATTCAAACGATGTTATTGATGATATTGTAGGTGATTGTCTTTTATATTATGCAAAGCAAAAGCAGACCAAATTTAAGAATTTTAAAACCAAGAAACATTTTTTAAATTGGTATGCGATTAAATGTAAATATATTGGCATAGATTATTTAAGAAACAATGGCAGATATAATTCAAGATGGAAGGGAAAATGGGATCAACCAAGAGCTACTTTGTTGTCAGATTTTCCTAAAGATCCTCTATACAATATTCGGGATGAACATACCCCTTTCCATTTAACAAAACATTTATTGGAACAATCTTCTAAAACTCTTGGAGATAGAAGTAGGAGAGCAATAGAATATTATTTTATTCCTGAAAAAATGCCAGATGTAAAAGATATGACCTCTCAAAATAGAGGTTGCTTAAAATATAATGTTTTAGATAGAGTAACTCCAGTAATAAAACATAATTTAAAAGTTTTAAAGGAATTTGGGATAACAGAATGATTATTAGCCTTACAACAAAAAAAATACTAATACACTCTGATTCTCCGGATCATATTAGTGTTAATGGAGTATTTTTATGCAATTCTTTGGGTAAAAAAACCGATATAAGAACTATGAGAACATTGACAAGTTTTTCTCCTAATAATTATGTACCGACATTATCCGTTAATAATTATATGAAATATCTGGAAGAGAATCATCATCGAATAATATGCGAAGATTGTATGGTCGCATTAAAAAAAATAGATAAGGAAGCTTATAGAAAAATAGATAGAAATGGCAGATGTGTTATGTGGAAAAGTTAAACAAAGGTTAGTTAAAATGTATAAAATACCAAAAATTGAAGAAAAAACAAAAACTAAATTAGCTACCGACAAAGTACCAAGTCTAAAAAAAGAATATAATCTAAAAAGGAAACTTACAGTAGGAAAATATATGAGAGAAGTAGCTCTGGTATATAAGAAATTAAAAGACTGGCAAACAATCGAACGAGCCGATTTAATTATTCCATATGAATTTACAGAACAAAAGAATCTGCCCACAGGATATAGAATTTGGTATTTATCTCAAAGTAAAGGAGGAAACTATTATAATGGACAATTCTTTGATTTGAAAATTAGTGGAAAGAAAAAACAAATAAGGAAAGAATGTAAATTAAGTAAGGAAGCTATAAAATTCTTTTCTTCATACGATATAAAGAATGGAGATGAGATATGATTATTCACCTAAACAAAGATTGGTTAGATAGAATAGAATTATGTTGGACTCACTATGAAAGTAATTCTAAAATACATATAAAGATAGATGGTAAAGAATTATGTCTATCTTATAATCCTTTCTGTTGTATAAATAACCAAGAATCACGGTTGTTAAATATAATGAGATTTCAACTTCGTTCCTCTTATTTATGTAAACATTGTAGAAAGAAACTGGAGAATAAATATATATCCGTTGAGATACTTTCATCTCTCGCCGAAAAAAAATTAAATATCCTCGAAAAATGCTTGACAAACCATATATGATTATGTATATTATGTTTGCAACTAAAAAACAAAAACCCTTAATTAAAGGAGAAATCAAATGATTTCTATCAACATCATTAGTGGTGCTAATGAACACAACAATGTATCCGTTAGCAATGGGTATACTGTAGGTGATCTTCGTGAAGACTTTGGGAGTGCTTTCGGTATCCCATATGGCTCAAACGCTGTTATTGACGGAGTAAATCGTTCTGACGATTATGCTCTTCGTGATGGAGATACCATCACGTTTCAGAAAGAGACTGGAACAAAAGCATAGTCTTGTTGTTCCATCAGATTATAACATAAGGGAGAAGAGTCCTTCTCCCTTTCTTTTAAGAAAGGAAAAAAATGAGTGAAATTATTTTGACCGAGAATACAGCAAAGTTAGTAGAAAGGACTGTGATTCACGAAATCCCGTTAATGGATTTTTTGAACTCTGTTAACAAAAATATTCCACTAATATTTCCAATATTACCCAATAATATTCGTGGATTTATAAGTGGAGAAGTTACTTCTAACTTGATTATAGAGCAAGCTCCGAGAAAGATAAAATTGAGATTTAGAACAACCGAGAATGAAGACAGTGAGGAAGATGATCGGATCTTTAATTTCAATGTATATATGCCGTATATCTATTATAATATCAATATTCAAAATAATCCTGTTTTGATAAATACTGTCAAAATGGCATTTGCTACAGCACCTGTAACAGACGAAAACTCAATATTGGGAACTATGCCGATGCCCAATATTGATGGCAGTCAAACAATTTGCTTAGGAGATATAAATATCAAAGATGATTTACCTCTTCATATGGCAATTTCTGAATTGATTATTAAAATCTTATCGTCTGTTTGGAACTCTGATTTATTTGATATAGATGGGATGGAGCCCATTCCATTCTTTAGTAAAGCGATAAAAAAATATGCAAATCATAATAGGTTAAAAGAACAATCTGATGATGAGGTTGCTAAATATTTAGTTACCCACGATTATAATGCCTTTGTCTCATATTTGTATGCTTGGGATGAAGCCACTCAACATATGAATTTACCTGAATTTATAAAAGCATTGACTTTTTCTCATACTTTCACTTATGGCAGTTATTTAAGAAGCACAGGAGTATAATAAAATGAATGATTTCCAAACACTTAAAAATATATTTCAATATGTCTCTCCTTTGAAGAAAGTTCAAACTTTTCCTACCCCCAAATTCGCAGAGAGAAATATTGGAGTAATAGTCAAAGAAACAGGAAGCCCTATTACAAAAAAGAATTTTGAATCAGTAAATTTCATTAGGTCTCAAATTGCAGATTATTATCGGAATAAAGGATACAACAATTCATCTAAACAAGCAGTTGCGGTCGCTTCAGCATTATTCAGCATACTGGGAGAAAATTCCAATCATATGATAAATCAATTAACTGATAGTTTAAAATTTGACGTAATGGCAAAATCTATCAAGAACCTACTCGTAATAAAAGGAAGAAGAAAATAATGTCTTTACCTGTATTTTATAAGCTAAAAGATAAATTCTTTGATGTGGCAACAAATCAAGAAGTTGATATTAAAGAAGTCAGCTACGGATTTGTTATAAGCAAAAAAGGATTATTTTCAATTCTTGTCTCAAAAGGACATTCTATTATAAGACCTGCAAAAACAGAATTGGAACGCTTTGATGAAATAGAAGAAGAAGTAACCTACAATTATCCAAAAGTATCTTATGCTATTTATAGTAAAGCCCTCCAATTCTTCAGAGAAGTATACAAAAAACATCAAAGCGAAGGTGCTTTATTATTAGTCTTAAATAGAACACAGCCCTTAGAGGAACAAGAATATAAAATCTATATTCCGAAGCAACAAGTAAGCACTGCTGGAGTTGATTATACCGTTGATCATTCTGAATTGGGTAAAGATGAATTTCTGGCAGGGTCAATTCATTCTCATCCTGACTTCGATGCATTTCAATCGGGTGTGGATGAAGAAGATGAGTTTACTTTTGATGGAGTTCATTTAACATTCGGACATATTCAACAAACTGTTCCCGACATTCACGGAAGAGTTGTGTTAGCAAGACAATCTTATGAGGCAAAAGATTTGATTGAGATTGCTCCTCCCTCATCAGATACAATCCCAGAAGATTGGATGAAGAAAGTAGAAAAGGAAACTTACAATGCTATTGTTGGAAATTATATGAATAATTATGGTAATTATGGGTATAATGGATGGGGCGAAGAAATATATCACAATCAGAACCGAAATAAAAATTCACAACAATATAATTTTTCCTCTAATAGTGTCGAAGAACTAATTGCGGCGATGAAACCTAAAAATCTTGTCAATAATAAGCACACAAAAAAACTAAAACCTATATTAAAGTAAAGGAGACAAAATGAATTTCAAAAATTTTAACAAAATCGTCATAGTTGGAGACGGGGGAGTTGGAAGCAATCTCGTTGTTCCTCTTATGAAATTTATCAAGACAATGAGAGAGTTAGGTTTCAATAATAAACTTGACCTCTTTATTTGTGATGGAGATGTTGTTGAAAAGAAAAATCTGGCAAGACAAGATTTTGTGTTTTCAGATATAAGGAAAAACAAAGCAGAAGCAACGGCATCATATATCGCTTCTTCATTTCCTGTCGAAGATGTAAAGATAATTCCCGTTTCGGAATATATTAAAGCAAATAATTTGGAGTTCGTAAGCGATGGAACTATTTTATTCGTCGGTGTCGACAACTATATTACAAGAAAAACGATTGAGGATAAAATGAAAGAAATTAATGGAGAAATTCTCGCAATCTTCGGAGGGAACGAATATGATGATGGAGATGTAAATGTAGTTCATAAAACAAAAAGTGGGTTTACCACCCCATTATATTCTAAAAAGCATCCTGAAATAATGAAGAAGGATAGATTCCCAGATGAAATAGGATGTGAAGAAGCGGCACAAACTACTTCTCCTCAATTGATATTCACAAATATGATGGTAGCTAATTATATGTTGGAAGCGTTTTATGCTTGGGCAACAAATAAAGTGCAATGGCACGAGAAACTATTTGATTTAAAAACAGGAGCAGTGAGGGTAGTAAAATGAAAGGACAAATTAACATTCAAAAACACAATACAAAAATTCAATTGGACAACTTAAAAACAATAATAGATAATGGTATATTTGAACAAGATTATTGGGTATTCAAAAGATTACTCGCCATTATGATGTCGCAAAATCATTATATCTGGAAATTCTTTCACGATGTAACAAAAGGAGTTGCTCCTAATAAACGAGTAGATATATCAGAAAAGGCTGATTATGCTTCGGATTTTATGAACGCAATGTTTGAATTAACTGGAGCATTAGATAATATATTCAAAGAAATAGAAAAGAAATGGACTTCTTTTAATCATCATTCAGAATATAATGGATATTATTCTACTTCTTATCATACCAAAATAACAAATCTATTCTATGACGATTTATTTTCTGGAGCATCTAAAGAAGAAAGTCCTTCTTATTATATGAGTCTATTAGGAGATAGTTACTTTGATAAAGAAGTCCATAAAGAATTATTCAATATATTATTGGATGCAATATGTTCTTTCGATAATATTGCTACAAAATATTGTATGGAAATTGAACCGAGAGAAAGTAAGGAAGATAGATGGAAATATATAGAAAAAGAAGTCGCAAAAATAAGGAAGCAAAATAAAAAGACATATTTATTATCTTTTTAGGAAATAAAAATGTTAGATATAATCGAAAAAAATAAGCCTTTGATAAGAAAAATCGCAACCAGATTATGTAAGCAAAATCAAGATTATACCTATGATGATATTTCGAGAATGACCATTACTTCTCTATATGAATCTTATTCAAAGGAAAAGAAAATCAATTTCATAGATATATATACTAAAACACTAAATAGGATATTAGAAGAAAAAGGTTTCAAATATATAAATGAAAAACCTATTAACATATTATCTAACGAGCCTATTGTAGAAAACCAAAATAAAAAATATTATGACCTCATTAACAAACACTCCATTAAATCTTTGATTGATATGGCGTTCAAAAATACTAAACTAACTCAGGAAGAAATATTTATTATATCTTTGTCTTTCAATTTGGATACCCCAGATGCATTAAAAGGTGAATATAAAAATAAATTGGACAATATTGAACCCATATATTATATGAGAAAATTAACCAAAAAAGAAATTGCTAAAATAGCAGGAATGACTCCTTCTCAAGTTGCAAGGATTCAAAAGAAAGCCCTTATGAAAATGGAACAACATTGTGTTATTGAACCTGCTAAAAAATTTAAACGGCTACTTTTGAAAAATGCAAAAGCTATTAGGAAAGAGAAGAATCGCAATGTTAAAGCTGGAACAATTCATTGGTCAAAAAAAGATTAAACAGGAATTACAATTTTATATAATCAATTCCAATACTAACAACATTCCCCTACCCCACACAATATTATATGGAAGTGCGGGATTGGGAAAAACTTCGTTGGTTCATGTTGTAGCAAATGAAACAAGCTCCAATTTAATTGAAAAGACAGGTAGCGAATTAAATACAAAAATAATTCAGGAAATATTACAAAAAATATATTTTGGTACAATCTTATTTATTGACGAAATACATAATATGCCGACAAAATCTGCTGAGGTATTGTATACCCCTATGCAAACGATAAATAACCAAATGCTACAACAACAAATTGATAGTTTTGATTTTGAAGGCATATCAATATCTCCTTTTACAGTCATAGGAGCAACAACATCTGCAGGCATGTTATTAAAACCTTTCAGAGATAGAATGATATTGGACTTTCATTTTCAATTATATACAAAAGAAGAATTGGTTCAAATATTACTGAACAACAAATGTCCTCTCAATATAGCGAAAATGATTGCCGATAGATCAAGGGGAGTTCCTCGTATCGCAGTAAATTTCTTTATAAGGATAAGAAATGAATCTATAATTGAAAAATATATTACGGAAGAAAAATGTTTAAAATTTTTTGACAGAATAGGAATTAATAAAGATGGATTCAATGCTACTGATAGAATGATATTGGAATACTTATATGAATATAAAGTGGCAAGCGAATCTGAACTCACAAAAACTTTAGGAATAGATTTATTTGATTATAAAAACATATATGAACCTTTTTTATTATCAAAGAGAACAATAAAAATTTCCAGTAAGGGCAGACAAATTACAGATAAAGGAATTGAATATTTTGAAGAAAATTTTCAGGAATAGGTATTCGTAAAACCTTAAAAAAAGATTGACATTTAATCAGGAATATGTTATATTAAAATAAAAGAAAGTTAAGCTATGAAAATTACCTTAAAAAGAAAAATTTCACACAAAGACTATTTAAAATTTTATATAAACAAAAGCCACTTTGAAATGGGAATAAGCTCTTATAATTTGGATATAGATTTATATATAGACAAAGAAAATGAATGGTATATGGCAAAAGCATATATTCCTGATGATGACATCATAGATATTATATCCGATCAAGAATTTCCAACAAGAATAGACATTAATTGGTATAATATAGTAAGTATAGAAGAAACAAAAGTAAAGAAATTTACAACAATCTTGGATGAAGAATATGGCATACAACTAATAATTCACCGCAAGACAGATTTTGATTATTAGAAAGGATGTTATTAAAATGAAAATTACCTTACAAAGAAAAACGACATACAAGGATGATTTAATATTCTATATGAATAAAAGTAATTTTGAAATGGTAATAAGTTCATGTGATTTGGATATAGATTTATATATGAATGATGAATATGAATGGTTTATAGAACACGCATATTATCCTGATGATGACATTATCGAAACAATATCCGATAATGATTTTCCAACAACAATCGTTGTTCATTGGTATAATATAGAAGATATGGACGAAGAAGTGATAAAAGAACTAATAGCAATATTGGATCAAAAATATGGAATAAAAGTAATCATTCATAGCAAGACAGGTTTTTATTCCGCAGAAGGGACATTCTAAAATGAGAATTAGATTAGGTAACAAAACAAAACCAGATATTGTCTTTTTCAGAGATGTATTATATAATCAATATGTTATCCAATCTCGTGATTATGGTATAGATATATATAAAGGATTAGATTGGACATCATCAGAACCTTGGGCAGTAAATAATTCTCATGATACCGAAGAAAAATATAAAAAACCACTCGTCCCACAATCTCTTCCTAAAAAAATATTTATTAATCCATACGATGAATATAAGGATTTACATTATTTTTTAAGAGAATTATACGAAATTTATCAAATAAAAGTAGAGGTTCAATATGAAGATTAAATTGGATAACTATATAAAATCGGATGCTATATTTTTTAGAGATGCAAATCAGTTGGTAATTCAATCCTCTAAATATAATATAGATATATATAGGATAAATTATTGGGATAGAACAAAATCTTGGCAGATATGCGAAAAAATAAAAACTCCAATTAATCAAAGAAAAGAATTGGACGCAAAAACAATTTCCTATATTAATGTTTATCGACCTCGCACTCTTCAAATTATATCAAGAGAAAAATTGGAGATGTTTTTAAAGGAACTATATAATACTTATAAAATACGAGGAGAAATAATCAATGAATATTAAATTGACTAACAAACCAAAATCAGATATTACCTTTTTCTTTGATATGTTATTAAATGAATTTGTTATAAATTCTCCTAAATATAAAATAGATATATATAGAGGCATTGATTGGTCAGAATCAAAGCCTTGGCATGTTTGCAATCAAATGCCCGTTGAATTAAAATATAAAGGAGAATTATATGCAAAAGATATAAGTTCCTATATTGATATTTTATATACTCACAATGAATTAGTAGTGGAAGATGATTTGGACATGTTTTTGGATGAATTATATCGAAACTATAATATTGAAGGAGTGCTAACAGATGAAGATTACATTGAATAATAAGGTAAAATCAAATGCTATTTTTTTTGTGGATAGAGCTTATAATAATTTTGTCATTTATTCTCCTAAATATGAAATAGAGATATATAGAAATTTAGATTGGAATATGTCAGACCCTTGGATAGCATGTCGCAATATTAAAATTGATGAGGATAATATACTAATTTTTACACCACATTTTATTTCCAACGATAGAAATATATTTGTCCGATCTCATATTCCAAAAGAAAAATTACGATATTTTTTACAAGAACTACACGATACCTATAATATTGAATATCAAATATATGGAGATAAAAAATGAAAATTATATTAGGGAATCAACCAAAATCAGATATTGTATTTTTTAAAGATACTATATTGGAACAACTTGTCATAAACTCACCTAAATATAAATTAGACATATATAGAAATATGGAATGGGAAGAATCAGCCCCTTGGAAAGTAAATATTGCAGGTGTAACTGCTAAAAAAGATAGAAAACCATTAGACCCAAAATCAATATCCAAACATATATTTATAAAACCTCATTTTTCTAACCATTTAGCTTTTCCCATAGAAAGATTAGAAAACTTTCTAAAGGACTTATATGAAGATTATCAAATAATAGGAGAAATATAAAATGAAAATAAAATTGGCACAAAAAGCAAAAACAGATATTGTATTTTATTTGGAAAAATTGCAAAATCTAATTATTATCTATTCTCCTTCATATGAGATAGTTATGTATAAAGAATTATATAAGGACGAATTATATCCATGGAAGGCATATTCATTCGGTGATATTACTAATATAGGTAAAGAATTATTGACTCCTCGATCAATTCCAAGATACATATATATTAAAGAATATGGTAAATTAAAAAAATTACAAGATTTTTTAAAGGAACTATATCTAAATTATCAAATAGTAGGGATAATGGTAAAATGAAAATTACATTAGGAAATAAAATAAATATTACCTTTTTTATAAATACATTAACAAGAGAAATTATTATCCATTCTGAAAGATACGGAATAAATATATATAGAAAAATAATTTGGCATAGATTAGAACCTTGGGTAGCATATCGAGGAAATATCTATATCAACAAAAATATAAAGACAATACATCCATTATTGATTCACAAACATATATTTGTTAAACCATCGTCAGATGATCCATTAAAAAACTTACCACATTTTTTAAAAGAACTATCTGAACAATATGACATATCAGGAGAAATAATAAAATGAAGATTACATTAAAGGAAAAGAAACAATCGGATATTATATTCCGTATGAATAGGCTACAAAGACGATTTATTATTTATTCAAATAAATATGGAATAATTATACACAGAAATATAAATTGGACAAAATCAAACCCTTGGATAGCATATCCAGCAAAGAAGATTATTGGAAAAAATATAGAATCATTAAATCCAGAATTAATACATAATCATATATTTATTAAATCCTATGCCTCATGGGAGAACAATTTAAAACCTTTTTTACAAGAACTACACAAATACTATCATATCTTAGGAGATTTGGTATAATAGTAATCACAAAATCAATTTCCTCTTCTAAAAAATAAAAACCTAAATCAAATAATTCTTTGTATCTCTTCTGGTTACAGAGGAGGTTTTTATAGTAACTATTACACATTGGTTATTGCACGATAATATATCCAATGTTAATGTGAAATAATTGGTTTACTATTCCATACTTATTTTTACCATTACGAATACCTCGGTTAAGGTTATATTTATTCTTTAAAAACCCCACCTTATATATCTAACCTATTTCTTTCCCCCACAACGGTTTGTGAAATTTTTCACAAAGTCTATTTCCGCAGTGTTGTGTTTTGTCTCTAAAAATGCCATATAACAAATTCCAAAAAAGCTGCGGTCCAAACCTATTTTTTTCCTTTAAAAAACTTATCTTGAATTATTTCTTTTAAAACTGATTTAGGTAAAGCTCCAGAATAAAAAGCCACTACTTCTCCCTTTTTAAAAAATATTAAACTAGGTATGGATATTATATTATATTTTGAAGTAGTTTTATTATTGGAATCAACATTAAGTTTGACAATTTTTATCTTCTTTTTATATTCTTTTTCTAATTCTTCTAAAATTGGAGTAATCATTTTACAGGGAGCACACCAATTTGCCCAAAAATCTACAATTACTGGCACTTCTGACAAAAGAACTTCTTTTTCAAAAGTTTTGTCCGTTATACTTTTAATCATTCTTTATTTTCCTCTATTTTTTTAATAAAGCAATATTACAAACCATTTTTTTTTAACAGAAAGATCTAATCTTTCCGAATACAACCCAATTCATACTTATATGTAATTTTTTCCTTATAATTATCGATAAAAATAAAAAAAAAGTAAAAAATTATTATTTTTTTATATTTAAATATATTATTATATTATTATTCTAGATTATGTTATAGGTTCCAATCTAGATCCCTAGTCTAGATCCCTAGTCTAGATCCCTAGTCTAGATCCCTAGTCTAGATCCCTAGTCTAGATCCCTATTCTAGATTATTATTATTATTATTATTATTATTATTATTATTATTCTAGAATCTATTCTAGAATCTATTCTAGATTCTATTCTATATTCTATTCTAGATTCTATTCTAGAATCTATTCTAGAATCTATTCTAGAATCTATTCTA
>Ga0114931_10000065_pt1 | contig 102724 bp, 92 predicted proteins | sample 2SBtaG_FD_89579 | JGI IMG/M metagenome (GOLD analysis project Ga0114931, IMG submission 89579) | Deep subsurface microbial communities from Kolumbo volcano to uncover new lineages of life (NeLLi) - 2SBTROV14_V59a metaG | ecosystem: Environmental > Aquatic > Marine > Volcanic | place: Kolumbo...
GAACGCGCGTTCTGCCGACTCGTGGTCCAAAATATACTCCCACTCGTCGGGGTGAAACGGCGATGCATGGACGGCAAGAAAGTTGTTATTTTCGGAATACTCGAATGGCAATGTGCGCAGAAACTGGAGAGCCTCTTCGTCGAGGTGGGCCAATGTATATCGAATACCCTCGAGCGCCACTTCATGGAAACTCTCACGTTCCCGCTCGTCAACCACAGCAGCATCGTGGTTTCCCTTTATGCACGTGACATTGGGCAATTCGCGCACGCGGCGAAGACATTCGGCCGGCTGCGCACCATAGCCCACCACATCGCCAAGGCATACATACTCGTCAATCAACTCGTTGGACGCGTGCCCCAGAACCGCGTCCAGCGCATCCAGGTTGCTGTGAATATCGGAAAAAATTGCAACCTTCAATCGACTACCTTCCGGTATTCCCGCACAAAGTGGTCCAACAGTCCATTGACAAATCGGCCCGCGTCTTCGGAACTGTATCGATGCGCTACTTCAATGGCTTCGTTAATAATCACGCGCGACGGCACATCCGGGAAATACAACACTTCCGCGAGGGCGAATCGTAATATATTCTTGTCAATGAGTGCAACACGCTCCATGTCCCAGTTTTTCAGGTTATGGTCGATGATGTCATCCAGTTCGCTCTCGTGATCTATCGTACACAGGAATAACGCCCGCGCGTATTCGGCCACATCTTCACCGGACGCACGCCGCCGCACCTGCCGCTCGATTACTTCGGTGGGGGCATCATTGGAGAATTCCGACTCGTACAGCGCCTGAAGGACAGTTTCGCGTGCCTTACGGCGTTTTCCCATCATTCGTCTCGCCACAGCCCGAGCAGCTCGACTAACGAGGATGCCGCTTTGGTTCCTGCGTTGCCGTGCTTGCCTCCCGATCGGTCCAGGGCCTGTTCGAGTGAATCCACAGTGAGCACCCCGAGCGTAACCGGTATCCCCGAATCAATCGCTACGCGCTCGATTGCCGTGACGACTGCACGCGATAGTACGTCGTAGTGGAGGGTTTCGCCGCGAATTATCGCGCCCAGACAAACAATCCCGTCGGCCGCACGCCTCCGGGCAATGTAACTCGCGACCTGCGGCAGTTCGAACGCGCCCGCCACCCGGTACACAGTGATGTCTTCGGTGCCGGCACCGTGGCGCACGAGACAATCGAGTGTGCCGTCCACCAGGCGGGCCGTGGCCAGTTCGTTAAACCGGCTGACGACAATCGCAATGCGGCGCCCCGATACGTCCATCCGTACGGGTTGATCCACGACCATCAGTGCCCCCCGTGGGCCGCACCACCCACGTGGCCGGCGGCCAGCGCGTCACCGACGTGTTCCAGAAGATGCCCCATTTTGTCGCGTTTGACCGACAGGTAGCGTTCGTTTTCGGGATTCGACGGGATTTCGATGGGTACACGTTCGACCACCTCGAGCCCGTGTGCCGACAATCCCACAATTTTCCTCGGATTATTTGTGAGCAACCGCATACGCTTTACCCCGAGGTCAGAGAGAATCTGCGCGCCAACCCCGTAGTCGCGCAGATCCGCCTCGAATCCGAGCAGCCGGTTTGCCTCCACCGTGTCGTGCCCCTGGTCCTGTAGCTTGTACGCGCGAATCTTGTTTACCAGACCGATGCCGCGCCCCTCCTGACGCATATAAAGGATCACGCCGCGTCCGGCCCTCTCAATCAGGCGCATCGCTTCGTGCAATTGTGGCCCGCAATCGCAGCGCAACGAACCGAGCACGTCACCGGTAAAGCACTGTGAATGGGCGCGCACGAGTATCGGCTCGCCGCCCGCTATTGTTCCTTTCACCACAGCTACGTGATTTTCACCCGAGATATTGCCTCGATACACGTGCAGGCGAAACGACCCGTACTCGCTCGGAAGCCGAGTTTCCACCACGTGCTCCACCTGTATCTCGCTGCGGCGTCGGTACGCAATAAGATCGGCGATGGATACGAGCATCATATCGAACTCGTGGGCAAGTTCGCGCAACCGTGGCAGTCGGGCCATCGTTCCGTCCACGTCGAGCACCTCGCACATTACCCCCGCAGGTTCTCTTCCCGCCAGGCGCATGAGATCGACGGCCGCCTCGGTATGCCCGGCGCGGCGCAGCACACCGCCGGGGCGTGCGACGACCGGGAAAACGTGGCCGGGACGGCCCAGTTGCTGCGCGCACGTCCCGGGATCGGAGAGTGCGCGTATCGTCGCACAACGGTCCGACGCACTGATTCCAGTGCTCGTTTCGTCACTGATCAAATCCACAGATACGGTGAATGCTGTACGAAACTGCGCCGTATTGTGGAATGTCATTTGCGGAAGGTCGAGTTGTGCCGCGCGCTCCGTTGTTATCGCCGTACACACCAATCCACGCGCGTTGCGCGCCAGGAAATTCACCTTTTCCGGAGTGGAAAGATCTGCGGCAAATATGATATCGCCTTCATTCTCCCGCGCTTCGTCATCCACAACGATCACCATCTCTCCGCGTGCAATCGCGGCAATCGCATCTTCGACCGTGTGAAACATGTTCGTCGATTTTTTCATTTCCCGCATTCTCCGTTAAGCCCGGCCCGCAGCCGCGCTGTCGGGCCTTCCCGACGCCGAGTGCAGGCGCTCAAGATACTGCATAACGTATTTGCCGATCACATCGGCTTCCACGTTGACACACCGGTGCGGCGTGAATGAACCGATGGTTGTGTGCTGGAGTGTGAATGGAATAATTGCTACCGCCACGCGCGATCCGGCGCGCCGGGCCACCGTGAGACTCACTCCATCGATTGCAATCGATCCCTGGTCGACGGTGAGCTCGAACACACGTTGTGGCAATTCCACCTCAAGGAGTCGTTCCCCGCCCTCATCGGGCGGCTGGAACGAAACCACCGTACCGGTGGCGTCGATGTGCCCCTGCACGATGTGGCCACCGAGGGCTGAATCGACCGTAGCCGCACGTTCCAGGTTGACCTGCTCGCCGACCCTCAACCGCGCCATCGTCGTCTTGTGCAGGGTTTCGGGCACGGACGTTACGATGAACACGCCACCGCGGACAGATTCCACAGTGTGACAAACCCCGTTGATCGACACGCTCTGGCCGTCCCCCAATGACTGTGCCATTGGGGATTCGATCGAAAACGACTCCCCACCCCGGCATCTGGTACGTGCCTCCACTTTGCCGAAGGATTCGATGATTCCAGTAAACATCAAACACCCTCCGCAGTACGCCGGCGCAATGCAATGAGGTTCTCCCTGCGAATCCAGCGGTAGAGTGTATCGGGCCCGACGGACAACGGTGCCAGCGCCACGGCATCCATAGGCGGGAACGCTCTGCCAGCGTTCAGCGGCACACCCGACCCGCCGAATCGTCTGCTTGATTCGAACAAATACAGCGTGTTCCAGCACCCCGATTTCAGAAAACTCCGGAAAACCGACGGACCGCCTTCGACGAATATTCTCGGCAGACCGAGGCCGACGAGGGCTTCCACCGCGGCGTGAATATCGACTCCTCCGCCACCCGATTCGCACGCAACCACGCGCGCCCCGGCGCGCTCGAGCGCAAGGCGACGGCACCCCGGCGCGCCGGGCGCGCACAACACTACATAGCTGCGGCCCTCGCGCGCCCAGCGGTTATCCGCATTCAGCCGCAACCCGGTATCGAGAACCACCGGAATCGGCAACGTGGCCGCGGCGTCGAAAACACGGCAGTCGAGGCGAGGTTGGTCCACCCGGGCGGTCTCGACGCCGATCACGATGGCGTCGTGCTCCGCGCGCATCGCGTGCACCTGTCTTTGCACTTGTGGCCCGGTCACGCGATCACGACGTCCCACTTCACGTGCAACGCGCGCGTCCGCGGTAATCGCCATCTTGAGCGTAACCACGGGCTTCGCACCGATACGACTGCAAAAATACGCATAGTTCTGCACGCGCTCCTCGTCGCCGAGTAATCCGACTTCCACTGAGATACCCGCGCGCCGGAGCGCGGCCACGCCACGACCGTCGACTCGTTGGTCGGGATCGATCGCCGCCACAACCACGCGGGAAATCTGCGCGGCAATCAACGCATCCACACACGGGGGCGTACAACCATGGTGCGCACACGGTTCGAGCGTGACGTACATAGTGGCCCCGGTTGCGCGTCCGGCGGCCATCTTGAGCGCCAGAACCTCGGCATGCGGCCCACCGCACCGCCGGTGGTATCCCTCGCCAACAATCTGTCCGTCGCGCACGACGACCGCGCCGACCATGGGATTGGGCGCGGTCCGTCCGCGCGCCGCCCCGGCGATATGAAGCGCGCGGCGCATGAACGCAGGGTTCGCCACGCCACTGATCCCGGCGTCTGTCTCAGCACGCAGATAATTCGGCCGTGTTGACATCGTCATGCGATCCTCATCGCCGGAATGCCGGTGCGCCGTGAGTTGCCGTTTTCCAATCGGGGGTATGGGAGATTTCGGACAGGAAGGACCGCTAACCGGGCGCGCAGACACCGCCATGCTCCCCACACGACCGCGCTGCCCATAGCCGGGCTGCTCCAACCTTCTCCCATCCGGACTATAACCGTCGGCTCCGGAATTTCACCGGATCTGCGTCAGCGACGCTCGCGGGCTTTCACCGCCGGTGGGGACTTTCACCCCGCCCCGAAGGCTTCATATGCGAATATGCGCCAGAATCGCCCCGCTGTCAAGGTGGCGACCCGTCTGGATCGAGCAGTGCATCCACAAATTCTTCGGCTGAGAATTCCGCGAAATCGTCGATTTTTTCGCCAACACCGATGTAGCGCACCGCAATGCCCAGCTGCTCCCCTACCGCGATGGCGATCCCCCCGCGCGCGGTGCTGTCGAGCTTGGTCAGGATTACCCCGTCCACTGCCACGCGCCGGGTGAATTCGGCGGCCTGGACCAGGCTGTTCTGCCCGAGGGTGGAATCGAGTACGAGAAGGGTCTCGACCGCGCCTTCACCGAGAGATTTCGCGCACACGCGTACAATCTTCGCCAGCTCCTCCATAAGGTTCGTCTTCGTATGCAAACGGCCCGCTGTATCCACGAGTACCGTGTCGATTCCTCTCGCGGTGGCGGCCGCGCAAGCGTCGAACGCCACCGCGCCGGGGTCGCCACCGTCCTGGTGGCGGATCATATCCACGCCGCTTCGTTGGGCCCAGACGGCGAGCTGGTCTGTGGCGGCGGCGCGAAACGTATCGCATGCCGCGATCAACACCGTTTCGCCGGCGGCACTCAGGTACTTGGCCAATTTCCCGACACTCGTCGTTTTGCCAACGCCGTTAATCCCCACGATCACCAGGGCCCGCGGCTTCATCCGCGGGGAGCGGGCTGCTTCGACGTCGCCGAGCAGGTCGAGAAACTGTTTGCGCAAGCGCGGGCGCGGGTCTCCGCCTTCCTTGCGCAGATCATCCAGGACACGCTCGCATACCGACACGCCGATGTCAGCACCGAGCAGCGCCTCTTCGATCCGTTCTTCGTCGTCCGGCGAAAGGTGATCCGAATTCTGGAACAATCCCCGGAACGGGGCGGTGAGTTGCTCGCGCGTCTTGCGCAGACGGTCACGAAGTCGAAACATGAATATGGATTTCCCGCGGACCGGTTAACGTGCGGGCAGCCGCTACGCCGTCTGTCCCCGGCGCAACCATGGCGTTCCATGAGTTACGCGCGGGCTTCACGCGCCCGCGTTGACCCGCTCGTACCCGTACGTTGGAATCGCTCCGCGTCATCAAGGTGGACGGATATCAGCTTCGAAACTCCCGGCTCTTCCATCGTCACGCCGTAGAGATTGTCAGCCGCCTCCATTGTTTTCTTGTTGTGGGTAATCACGATAAATTGTGTGTGGTCGGTGAACGACTGCAGCATCCGCACAAACCGGGTGATATTCGCATCATCGAGCGGGGCGTCTACTTCGTCAAACACGCAAAACGGACTCGGCTTCACAAGGTATATGGCTAACAAAAAGGACAGGGCAACGAGTGCCTTTTCCCCGGTCGATAACACCGATATATCGTGAAGCCGCTTTCCTTTCGGGCTGGCTACTATGCAAATTTTGGCCTCGAGCGGGTCGTCAGAGTCGAAGAGCAAATCTGCCTCGCCACCATTGAACAGTGTCAGAAATGTACTGCGGAAATTGTCGCGCACCTGTGCGAATGTTTCTCCCAGCAGGCGGCGCGCCTCGCGGTTGATGCGACGAATGGCCTGGATGAGGGCGTCGCGTGCTTCTTCGAGGTCGCGTCTCTGTCGGTCAAGAAAATCGAATCGCTCCTTCTTCTCGTCGTATTCTTCCACCGCCAGCATGTTGACGGGGCCAAACGACGCGAGCTTTTCGCGTACCGCGTCGAGCCGATCGCGTTCAAACATTTCCCACTCGGACGGGTCGAAGCGCGTGGGATCCGCCACATATAGCCCGAGATCCTGATTGAAATTCTCGCGGGCCTTCTCTACGACTGAACTGACGCGTTCTTCGAGAGCCGCCAGTTCCACGCTGACCCGCTCAAGATTTTCGCGCCGCGCGTCGCGCTCATCCTTCATCGCGCGTACTTCAGATTCCAGCGCGTCGCGTGCTTCTTTGAGCGTTTCAAACGCGCCGGTACGCTCGTCGATATTGCGTTCCACGTCGTCTTTTTCCGAGTGCATCGACGCAATGGCACTCCGTGCCTCCTTGATATCCTGCTCGCTCAGGCGGGTCTGTTCCACGCATCGCTCAATATCCTCGCGGCGTGTCCGCAGCAGGGAACGGAGTTCCTCGTCCGTTGTTTCGATGTTCCGTATCCGTGTATTCAGTGCCTCGGCTTCTCCGGATAGCGCAACTTTTTCCACGCGCAAACGGCCCGCTTCCTCGGACAGCGTCTCCCGCTCTCGTTCCAGCGCAATAGCCCGTTTTTCGAGTTCTGCCAGATCCACGGTGTCGTCGGTATCTTCCGCCTCTCCCGAGAGCGCGCGCTGGGCCGCTTCGAGCCGCTCGCGCAATTCGCGGCTCGACGCACGAGTTTCTTCGATGCCCTCTTCGAGCCCGGATATGCGCTGTTTGACGCGTACGAGGTTCAGTTCGGTGTCACGCCGCCTCGCCTGCAGTGCATCGTATCGTTCGCGCTCGGTAGCCAGCTGGCCGCGCAGGTTGATTATTTCCTTCCGGACGGACGCGCGGCTTGCAGCAAGGGTATCGCGCTGCTCCCGCAATCGGCCTTCCTTCGCCTCCGCTTCTCGTAGAGCGGCGGTGATCTCTTCGAGCTTCGCGTCGTATTCGAGCACGGTCATTTCAATTTCGTCCGACCCGGCGACGATGATCCGGCCCGGACCGTCGAAGAATACTCCATCGAGTGTGCACACGCGGGACGCCATTGACTTCGAGACCAGTTGTAACGCCACGTCCACGTCCTCGACCACTACGACACCGTCGAGATACGCACGCACGAAATTGTCCACCGTGGCATCGCATTCGATGAGGTCGGACGCCAGTCCGATTACTCCGTCATGAACAGGCGTCCGTCCGCTGTCCGGAGACGTCATCCCCGCGAAAAGAATCTGAACGCGGGAAGCCTCCCCGTTGCGCAATTGACGGAGTGACGCAACAGCTCCTTCGCGCGACGTGGCCACGAGGCTCCGCAAAATGGGCATCAAGCAGGCTTCAAAACAACGACGATAACGCCGTTCGACGTGCACGTGGTCGGCAAATACTCCGTCGAGCCCTTCGTAACGGGCCAGGGCCTCGTCACTCCAGCGCGTGTGCTCCTGCTTTATCCGATCCAGGAACTCGCGCTTCTCCGCGTACTCGGCAAGTTCGCGCCCGGCCTCGGCATACGCGGCGTCGCAGTCGGCCGACTCGCTGGCCGCCCGGTCAAGATTCTCCGTCAGCCGCGTGAGGTCATTTTGGAGGGCAGCGAGTTTCTGTTGCTGAGCCGCCGCCTCGGATTCGATTCCTGAGAGTTCATTGACGCGTCGTGTTTCCTCGACAGAGAGTTCGTCAAGATGGCCTTCGATGGAATCTTGTTTGACGGTCAGTTCCGTAATCGATCGCTCGATATGATCGAGCGCGCCGCGCTCTTCCGCCTTGCGCCGCACAAGATCGAGAGCAAGCTGCTTGCGTTCACGCAATACGCTGCGCGTATCTTCCAATTGCCGGGCCGTATCCCGAAACTGGGACTCCTTATCGCGCAGCTGTAACTGGAGCGCGTCGACGCGACCTACTACGTCTTCGCGCTGTGTGCGCACACCGTCGAGTTCGTCGTCGAGTCCCGCCAGCCTCTCGTTCGCTCGTTTTATTTCTTCTTCGTCTTCATCGATCCGGCCACGGGCCGCAAAGATGCGTTCGTTGTGCACTGCAATTCGTTCTTCGCGCCTTTGCAGCTCCGTCGATAAATTGAAACGTTTCTCATGGGACTTCTGCAGCTCCTTCTCAAACTCCGCGGTCTCCACGCGCATTTCCTGCAGGCGGTTCTCTCGGATCGCTATTTCGTTGTCGTCTGCCAGACGGATGTTGCGGTGTTGCTCACGCTCATTCAGCAACTGCGACTTCTTTTCCAGCAGATCGTGCAGCGTGGCCTTGAGCATGACCGTTTCGAGCGCGTCGCCCTCTTCTTTGAGTTTATGGTACCGGCGCGCTTTCCCCATCTGATACTTCAACGACCGAAGTTCTTTTTCGAGCTCCTGCAAAATATCTACGAGCCGCAGCAGATCCTGTTCCGTGGCCTTAATTTTCCGTTCCGCCTCTTCCCGCTGGGTGCGATACCGACTCACACCCGCCGCTTCTTCGAGCAGGTGGCGTTTTTCCTGACCCTTCTCGCTGATCACCCGTTCCACCATATCGCGCTCGATAATTGAGTACGCGCTGTTACCCAGCCCGGTGTCGGTGAGCAGGTTACGAATTTCCTTCAGTCGGGCGGGCTTGCCGTTAATGAGGTACTCGCTCACACCGCTGCGGTAGAGCCGGCGACCAATGGTTACCTCTTCGTAGTCGAGGGCGATCGAGTGGTCCTCGTTGACCAAGGACAGGAATACCTCGGCCATTCCGAGCGGCTTGCGCAGGCGCGTACCGTTGAACAGCACATTCTCCATTTTGGTGTTGCGGAGAATGCGCGTTCGCTGTTCGCCGAGCACCCAGCGGATGGAGTCCACTACGTTCGACTTCCCGCACCCGTTGGGGCCCAGAATCGACGTAATTCCCGCCGAAAAATCCATTTCCAGCGGCGACATGAAAGACTTGAAGCCAGATATCCGAATTTTGCGAAGATTCAACAATGTCCCCCGGCGGTAATCATGGCGTTGCCGTGCTACGAACTCCCCTTGAAATTCTTGCGATCCGAGTAAACGTGACCCTCGCCAACTCGTCCAGATTTTTTTTTGCATCGCGTGCAGAAGCCCGGGTTCCCCACGGCCCCACGTACACGCGGTACCAGACCCCTTTCGACCCAAGGCTGATGTGCGCAACGAATGCCGGCTCCCCGTGTCCGAGCAGGTACTCCTCGTCGATTCGCGCCCGTGAAGAGTCGCGGAACGAGCTGACATGCACCACGTATTGTCCTGGATAATCCCGCGCAAGCTCGGCCAACCCGACGATCCGCCCTCCGTACGCATCCGCCGGCTTCGTGCCGGCGCGATGATCGCCCCCCTCCCCGGACAACGCGACCGGACTCCCGTGCCCGGTGCCCGACAGCCCGACCTTCTCACCCACGACCCCGTTTGCAGGCGCCATCGGCTCTCCGGCGCCGGTGCCCGGACCCGTAGCCATAGAATCGGACGACGGCACCGTGGCCGGCATTTCACCCGTTTGTCTCGATGCGCCGCCGGGCGTGGCGGACCCCGCCCGGGCCCTCCCGGGAGTAGCGCGCACACCACCGTTGATTTCCTGGCCAGACGGTACCGGATGCAAAGTTACTGTTTGCCGTCGGGCCCCCGCATTCTGCCGCCATATCCACCAGGCGATAAATGCTAAGAAGAGAACGACGACGGCCACCGTGAATATTCGCGGCAGCGTGGACGAAAAACTTCGCTCCGGGACGCCATCGAGGTCGGAGAACCCATCTGACGGGCGGGCCATATCGAAGGCCCCCGGCTCGTCGATGGGAGCGGGTGAGGAGACACGTGCCCCCGGCTCGTCCGCTGCGCCGGAATCCGCCGCCATTACCGGGCCGGGCGTTGCCGCGTTGCCGCGCATTGCCGCCGGGCGAACCGGTGTTGCCGCTTCGATGTCGAGCGGCCGCGCCGCTGGCCCGCCCACCCCGGTAGCGTCCGCGTCCGGCGGCACGTTCCCTCCCGACCGCTGCGCCTCGTGCGCGCCCGCAGTGGGTCGTTCCCCTGTCGCAGGGGTTCGGCCGGATGCGTCCAGGGAAGCGGTGGGTGTCGATGCGGGCGCCCCCATGAGATGAACGGCAAAGACTTCGCCGTCGGTCGATGCGGCAATACGCGAATCCTCCGGGTCGGTTTGCTCTGTACCCGGGTCCGCACACACTCGGATCACAATATTCATATCGGTCGCGATCGGGTGTACTTTGCCGTCGTCGCCCTCGAGTGGGCCAGTGAACACGACGCAGCGCGCATGGTGGCTGAGCCGCCGTGCCGCCTCGGAAAATGCTTCGGAGACGAAGGGCATTCGCCGCGCTACGGGAAACGATCCCGCACCCACAATGCGCACCGCACCCGACGTCTCCTGCGCAATCACGCCGAGGGAGCTCCCGTAGAGCAACAGATCGAGAAAACCCAGCCCGTCCCGGTGCGGCACCACCCCATTCATGCCCACCGACAAGAAATCGCAGTCGACGAGAAGCGTGGAGGGCACGTGCTGGATGAGCGTGCGGGCGAGCGCCCACGCGAAATAATCGCGCAACAATGCATCGGATTCGCGCGCGCATACATATACGCGTACCGCGGCGCCGTCGGCCGCGGCAGTGATTCGCCCCAGAAGCGCCCGGAACGGAGCAACTTGCTCGGGCGAAACGCGTCCGGCCGTGAACGCATCGCCGAGGATCCGGGCGTCCAGGGGGAGGGAATAGCTGGTGATTCGTTCCATAATTCAGTCCAACGTCCCGTCAAGACAAGAACCGAGCACCCGCGCAAGTTCTTTATCCTGGCCGGGAAAAATTGCTCTCAGATTCACGCGTACATCGCACCCGCGTACACGCGGGAACACCGGTGGAGTCGCCCGGCGGAGAGTCCGCGCAAAAGCCACGGCCCGAGCAGGATCCGTCAACCGGACAACGACGGCGACTCCGGCGACTACTTCGGTAGCCAGGCTCCCCCCACCAACCACGGCGTCATCCGGCTCGGAGAGCACTACGACGTCGCGTGTGTCGCTCCCCAGTGATTTTACGATTCGACGCGCCCGACGCTCAAGCCGGGAAACGTCCTCCATTACACGCGATATCAATGGGACATCGTTCTGCGCATCGCCGAAAAGGTACGTGCGCAACACACTTTGAAGGGCAGCAACGGTTACCTTATCAACGCGCACCGCGCGCCTCAATGGATTTTGTCGCACACCCGCGAGAAAACGCGCCGATCCTACGATAATACCGGCCTGGGCCCCACCGAGCAACTTGTCGGCACTCATCGTCACCGCGTCGATATCTTGCGACACGATTTCCCCGACCGTCGGATCGCTGCCGAGGCCGAGCGATCGAAAATCGAAGAGTGCACCACTGCCGAGGTCGTACACCACAAACGCCCCGGTGTCATGTGCTACCCGCACGAGTTCTCCGATCGTCGCCTCGTGCGAAAATCCTTCGATCGCGTAATTGCTCTTGTGCACCTTGAGTAGCACGTCGCCCGCGCGTGCAGCCGCGCGATAATCCGCGGCATACGTCCGGTTCGTCGTGCCGACCTCGATTACTTCGGGCGACGCGTGGCGGAGTATTTCGGGAAGGCGGAAACTTCCCCCGATCTCGACCAGTTCCCCGCGCGACACGAGCACCCGCCCGGGAGGGCAGAAACTATTGACCGCAAGATACACCGCCGCCGCATTGTTGTTCACTGCAAGGGCTGCCTCGGCGCCGGTCGCGACGGCCAGCAGATCGTGGAGTACCGTGGCGCGTGGCGAGCGCTCACCGGTCGTACGATCCACCTCGAGAGAAACGTATCCCGACATCGCCCGCTGCGCCGCATCCACCGCCGCGGCGCCCCACACCGCCCGTCCCAAATTGGTATGCAACATCACACCGGTCCCGTTGAGCACGGGCACCAGGCCGCCGGCGTGCAGGTCTCGAATTCGGCCCTGAACCGCCCGTTCGATATAACCGGCGACCGACTCGCGGCCCTGTGCAGCTATTTCTGGGGCGTGTGGATCGCTTCGAAACTGTGCCACCGCGTCGCGCACAATTCGCGTCCACGGAAGGCCGGGATGTTCCCCCCGAAGCGTAGCGATCGCCGGCCGGCCGAGAACGCCGTCCACAGGAGGAATTGCTCGGAGAATATCGGGGTGCTCGGGTTGTGACATGGGGTTCATTGTGGCACGCGCGCCAGTGATCTGTGCAACTAGTTATCATACCCCAAAATCGGCGTCAAACGGTCATTCCAGTAAATGCTTGAGTAAATGACGCTGAATCTGCTATTCGATCGGCATGAAGTGGACCATTCGCGCACTGTATGCTGCGGTGGCGGTCGTACTGATCGCGTCCTGCGGCGGACCACCCGCCGGGCGAATCGATCGACTGTATCGAAGCCTCGACGAGAGTCTGCCCCGCATCGCGCCGTCTGTTCTCGCCGGGCGCCGTGTGGTCATCGACCCCGGACACGGGGGCTATTATTCGGGGACTGTAGGTCAGGACAGCCTCAAGGAATCGTCGGTCAACCTCGGGGTCGCGTTGTACCTCTGGGGGCTGCTCCGTGAAGCAGGCGCCGACGTGTACCTGACACGGTCGAGCGATCGTGATTTTCTCACGCCGGCCGATTCTTCGCTTGCATCCGACCTGCGTGCACGCGTGGCCATCGCCGACTCGATCCATCCCGATGTTTTTCTTTCCATACACCACAATGCACAGCCCCATCGTGATCCCAATGTAAATGTCGTCGAAACATATTACCGCACGGGGGACCCCGCTTCGCTCGAGCTGGCGTTCGCAATCCATCGACACCTCGTTCGCAACCTGGGAATTGCCAGCGGCGAAGTGCGCCAGGGCAATTACCTGGTGCTGCGCGAAAATGACGTACCCTCGGTACTCGGGGAATCGAGCTATCTGACGCAACCGGCGGTGGAGAAGCGCCTCAAGCTCTCGGACGTACAGCGACTCGAAGCGGAATCGTATTTTCTCGGACTGCTCGACTATTTCAGCCGCGGACTTGCACACACGCGGTTTGTCTCTCCTCCGGACAGCATCGTCAACACGGTACCCACACTCATCGCTCACGCATGGGACGACGGTGGCGGTGGAATCGACATCGGAACAATTGATTTCCGCATCAATGGCAATCGCGTGGTGCCGGTCGTTCGTCGGATCGCCGGAGATACCACGGAAATCCGCGTCCGATTGCCCGCCGACGCACCCAATGGCTCCTTCCGCGCGCGCCTGACCGTACGCAACGCCGGCGGCAATACGAGCCCAATCCATACGATCCGGTTCCAGATCCGCCACCCACCCGCAACAGCCGTGGTTCGAACCGACCCTTCAACCACCACCACACGGCCGGGCAGCGACATCTGGGTGCGCGCGCGCCTGCTCGATCGACGTGGGATTGCGGTGGCTGACGGCACTCCGGTTGTCGCTCGCGTTGGCGGCAAAGAGATTTCCCGCGGCGTCACGACCGGCGGAACATTTGCATTTGTCGCGCGTGTGCCGAAATCCGGTGTGTTTGAAATCACCCTGCGCAGCGACGGGCAAACGTTTACGAGCAAGGCCCCCACCCCGACCGCGACGGCGTCGGGCGGGTGGAAGGCACGGCGTGTGATCGACCGCATCACGCACCAGCCGGTTCACGGAGCGCGGGCCACGATCGGCGCCCCCGCGCGTGGGGCGCCCGGTGTTGTCTTTGTTCCCGCCGGGCAGGCGGCGATCGTCCATGCCCCCGGTTATCAACCGTTTGTGTTGACCGCCGGCGCGCCGGATACGCTGCAACTCGACCCGTGGTTCGGCGGGGCGATCGTCGGAAAGCGATTCGTCCTTGATCCCGAGGGCGGCCGCAACGCGGGAACCGGGCCTCTCGGGCTGGAGTCTTCGTGGGTCAACCTGCGCGTGGGACAAATGCTCGCCGAGTATCTGCGCCGTGCCGGCGCCATCGTGAAGATCACAAGGGACGACGAGGCCGTAAAAACCCCGGAAGATATCGCCCGATCGACCAATGCCTGGGGTGCAGACCGCTACATCGAGATCCGCCACCGGGCGCTCCCGCCCGATAGCGCGGATGGACTGCGAGTGATGTACTTCCCCGGCAGCCGCAACGGGTCTCAGATGGCACGTGACGTGGGAACCGCCGCCGCGGAAATACTCGGCGTGCCCTTCCTGGGCATTGTTTCCGCCGTGACATATCCGTTACAGCAAACTGCCTGTCCGGCGATCATTCTGTCCTTTCCTTCAATTGCCAGCCGCGCCGAGGAACTTCGTCTCGATCAGCCGGCGTATCAGCGTACCCAGGCATGGTCGGCCTTCACGGGGATTCTGGAACACTTCGGTGTGACCGGCGGCGCCGTGATTGAATTACTCCCTTCATCGCCTGCCTCTGCGGTGCTCGTCGTTCTGGACGACACATTTTCGCTGCGCGTTGAATCGCGCGCAATGCGTATGCGCCACATCCCCCCGGGCAATCACGTGCTCGAATTACGGAGCGAACACAAGTGCACACGTGAATCGTTCGTTGCGGCCGACGGCGACACCATACGCGTCTTCACGAGATCCGGAACTTCGATGCGGTTGCGTTGACGCAGACCGGCTCTACCCGTATCTTGCAAATACGGAGCTGGTTGTCATGAGATACCGTTGCACGGATCGAGAGCAGAAGTATCGTCGAAACATGCTGGCGGCCGTCCCGATCGCCTTCGCGTGCATCGTGTTACTACTGGTGACCGTCAACCGCGTACCGGTCGAAAAACTCCAGAAAATCGTCGGTTTCCGCGGCCCGATGCACGTGCTCCCCGACATTACGATCGTCCCCAACAATCAGCTCGACAATATGCAACGAAAGGAGCGCAGGCTCACCACGCTTTCTACCGTGGACATCGACCTGCCGAAAGGCCATGACCTGAATCAGCCGCAGCTTTTCCAGAACCCCCGCGACCAGAAAACGGAAAAGGTGGACTTCCCAGAGTTCGACGATAACGACGTCAGCACCCGCGAGCGGCACCCGGACGTACCGTACTCGGAAGACTACATAATCCTCAAGATGGTGGAACCGCGATATCCACCGGGCGCGATGAAACTTGGGATCGAAGGGAGCGTCCTTGTGCAATTGCTGGTGACGGAAAACGGGCGCGTACAACAGGCGACGGTCCTATCCCGCGTCGGCCCGCCGAGTTTCGAACGATCCGCCCTTAAAGCAGTACGCCAGTTCATTTTTCAGCCACCCCGCCGCAACGGAGTCGCCACATCAATGTGGATCAAATTCCTGATCAAATTTCGTACGTTCGGATGATCAGTTAAATGGATCGCTGCTTTCCGGCGGCGTATAGTTGTGCGTGCGGCCATCATGTACCACGAGAATGGATAAGCCGTCGGCTTCCGCCATTCGTTGCTCCGCCGTGCCGTGCAATTTGTGCGACAACCACGTACGGAGATCCCCACGCGACGTTGCGCCCTGTCCGATCGCCTCGAGCAAAAGCCGCATCCCCGCGTACGAGGCAACGGCCACCGGGCTGACCTCGGTTATGCCTTTCGCTTCCAGTGCCGACCTGAAGTTTTCATACGCCGCGCGGTCCGCCCCGTAGTACGCATCCGCAGGAAACAGGGCGCCCTCCAGATCATCACGAGAAAGGCGCAACAATTTCGCCGATTTCCAGTTGCTCAATCCGAGCAATTGAACCTGCATGTCATAAAACTTGATCTGGGGGAGCAGGAGGAGCAGTTCCTCCACCGATCCCGGTGCAAACAACGCCTCGGCCGCCGCCTCACGAACCGGTTCAAGCTGCTCGCGATAATCGGTTGCCCCCTCATCATATACTTCGAACGCAACCACCGTGCCACCGAGACGTTCCACAGCCTCACGGAACGAATCGGCAAGCTTGCGACGGGCGCCACGTTGCGGAGTGATTACCGCGTAGCGCGTCAGAAAAAGGCGACGAACCGCCAGATGCGCCATCGCCATTACCTCGACATTCGGCGATACACGAGTTTGAAAAATCCACGGCCCCACTCGACCGAGGTTGTCCGACGCGGTAACTGGAGAGACCAGCGGCGTACGCCACGCATTACTTTCCACCGCGGCCGCTATCACCGGCATGGTGAACACCGGACCCACCACGGCGACTACGCCGTCTTCCTGCACGACGCGCCGCAACGCCTCCACCGCTGCCACCGGTCGCCCCTTCGTGTCCGCCTTGACAGCCCGCACAGGCCGAATCGCCTGCGCGTTGTATTCGTCGAGTGCTTCATCCACGCCCTGCTCAAAGTAGCGTCCGTAGAGCGACATCGGCCCTGTTATCGGCATCAACACGCCGATCGCCTGTGGGTCGACCGGTGTGGCGGGCGCCGCGGTCGGCGCCTGACGACGCTCGGTATCTAGCGACAGCAACTGCCGGGCCTCTCCGACCCAGCGACTTCGGGGAAAGCGGTAGATCAGCTCGGCGAGCAAACGATAGGCCTTGTCGTAATTTCCCCCGGCGTACGCGCGACGTGCCAGACGCATAGACTCCGCCTGGGCAAGAGGAGAATCGGGATATCGATTTACCAGCGCTTCCATTTGCGCCGGACCGAGCCGTGATCTCGCAAGTTCCTGGAGACGTGCTCTGGCGCGATCACGCGTTGCCGCATCGACCGGTCCCGAGAGCAAGTCGAGCAGGCGTTCGGCCGATCGCATCGGATCGTCGAGATGGCCGTATGCGTCGGCGGCACCAACCAAAGCGGCGTTGTGCACGTCTCCCTCGGGACGCGCCGCTGCGATCCGGTCGAAGTCCGAGGCAGCGTTGGTGTAGCGTTCCGCAGCAAGGGCCACCTGTGCGACGCGAAGCAATGCATCATCCCGTTCCGGGAAGCCCGGCGCACCGGCAAGAAGTTGTTCTCCAGCCCGCGACGCGGTGCTCAGGTCTCCGCGTTGCTGCGCAGCGCGCAACGTGTCATACAGTGCGTGCGCCTGCACAGCGTCCAGTGGACGCACCGCTGCCGTAGAACGGCGTTGCGACGGCGTACAGGAGGCGAGCACAGCACAAATGCCCGCAATCGACGCCCCGATCATCCAGGACCGGTTCTTCGCGCCAGACTGTATCGACACGCGCATAGCTCAGAAATCTCCGGGGTCGAGTCCTTCGAGGTAGCGCTTCAAGTCGTCCTCGCCCGGAGGACCCGCCGAATGAGACGCAATATCCGCGCGCCGGTGGGCCTGAAAAACGGCCCGCGCGACAACAATCGGAGCACCGGTCTTAAGCGCCAGAGCGATCGAGTCGCTCGGACGTGCATCGATAACGAATACGTCCTTGCCTCTTTGCAGGTATATCCGCGCAAAAAATGTGTTGTCGCGAAGGTCTGTAATTGCCACGCGCGACACCGAAGCACCCAGGCTTTCCAGCATCGTCTTGAGCAGGTCGTGCGTTAACGGCCTCGCGAAGACCTCCCCCTTAAGGTGGAGCTCGATCGCCACGCTTTCGGCCGGGCCAATCCAGATGGGCAGGGTATATTGCCCCCCGTCCTCCTGGAGAAGCACCACAGGGTTATTCTGTGGATCGCGCGCCAGCCCGCTGACGATAACGGGAACGAATCGGTCGCTGTCCGACACAGCCTGGACATCTCCTAGTTCGTGTTCCTTACCTTTTTTTCCGTCGTATCGAAGTCTGGATGCTTCTTGCCCATGTTGTCCATCATGTACTTGGCCTGATCGGCCATCGGGTTGTCGGGATACAAATTCAATACGCGGTTAAACGTTCTATCCGCCATATGGTAGTCTCCGAGCTGTTCCGAATACACAAACCCGATCATAAACAATGCCTTGGGCGCCCAGTCACCACGTGGGAACTTGTCAATAACTTCCTGGTACGCCGCAATTTTTTTCTGCGGGTCCGTAGCAGTCTGCGCCAGTTTGAATAATTCCCTGGGGCTGCGTTGTACCGAATTAAAATATTCGCGCATCAGGTTGCGTGCCGGGTACTTTTTTGACAACTTCGCAAATACGGCGTCGCGCGCTTTTTGGATGTTTTTATGGGTTAAAACCTTGACGATATCGTCACGTACGTCGCTGTACGGTCGCAGTTTCGCGTCCTGACGCTTGTTGATCCGAACCAGGGAATACCCCTTTTCCCATTTTATCGGGCCGACGACCTGGCCGACTTTTAATTGGAATAGCGTATCACCGAGAATTTTCGAAAACCCGATCCCACGTATATACCCACCCGGATTAAAGTACCCTAGATCTCCTCCATCTTCCCGCGTCATCACATCTTCCGAGTACTTGTGAGCCAGCGTCGTGAATTTTTCCCCGCCGTCGACAATCCGGTGTTTGAGTTCGATTAGTTTTTGGGGATCTTTGGAGAAAATGTGTTGCCCGCGCGCTACGGCCAGGCTTGTATAGCGATCCTGATTTGCGTCGTAATAGTCGTGAATCGCTTCTTCGTTCGGTTCCGCGGCCGTTTGGACGAAATCGTTATAGTACGCGTTGATGAGAATTCGACGCTTTGCATCCTTGAATTGCTTCTTGACGTCTTCATGCCGGTCCAGATGCTTATCGAGTGCGGCGCGATAATAGAGCTGCTCTGCGAGAAAACGGTCGGTGAGATTGGCCCGCCCGGCGTCGGAGTTATATTTCTTTTTCTGATCGTCGGAAAGCTTGTCGATGTACGTGTACAAAAAATCTTTGGTGAGCGTCCAGTCTCCGAGTTTTGCGGCGAGCGACGCATCGTCAGCCTTCACATCCGATTTCTTTTTTCCGCCACCCGAACACCCGTAAAACGTTAAAGCCGCTAGTACGATAAGTATCAGGGACCGTTTCATCGCGTTTCAAACCTCCGGAATCACAGTAAGTCTTCGCGTCCCATTTCATGCAACCGCCGCACAATTCTTTTCACTTCCTGCACGCGCGTACGCGGACATACCAGCACGGTATCGCCGGCATCCACGACGGCGATCCCACTGAGACCGAGAACCGCAACGAGCCGATCGGGAGATATCACCGTATTATCCGCGGCATCCACGAACACATGGCTGCCGACCGACGAATTACCCTCGCGATCGGGCTCGTGGGCTTCCCGCATAAATTCCCAGCTGCCCACGTCATTCCACTCAAATTTCGATTCGAGCAACACGACGTCGTCGGATTGTTCCATCACCCCGTAGTCGATCGACTGCGATGGAGCCCCGGGGTATACGGTATCCAACACTTCGGCGAGGGGTTTCGTTCCCAGTGAAACGCGAATCTTTTCGGCCACGGCGGTCAGATCCGGCATACTCCGCGAAATCGCTCCCAGGATAGCGCTCGTCCGCCACAGGAACATGCCACTGTTCCAGAAATAGTCGCCCGCGTGGATCAATTCAAGGGCACGCCCGGCGGACGGTTTTTCTACAAACGCCTCGACACGGCGAATACCCGCGCCCGCGTCGTCAACTACCTCTCCAGCGTGAATATAGCCGTAGCCCGTATCGGGCCGCGCGGGCATAATGCCGAACGTCAACAGGGCGTCGTGTTGCGATACATACGCGGCGGCCGCTCCAACCTGTTGGGCAAAGGCGGACACCGGCGAGACGAGGTGATCGGCCGGCAAGACGAGCATCGGGCGATCGCCGCGGTGGTGTTCGATCCACACCGCTGCGAGCGCGATGCACGGTGCGGTGTTTCTCCCGACAGGCTCGCCAATAACGTTCTCAGAGGGAATACGACCATCAAGCAGGTCGACGACCGCGTCACGCTGTACCCGATTGGTTATGATGAGGATGTCGTCCGTCGATGATACGGCACAGGCCCGTTCGACGGTCAGGGACAGCATTGCACCACGCCCCGTGAGGTCAAGCAACTGTTTGGGCCGTCGCCGGCGACTCCACGGCCAGAACCGTTCTCCGACCCCTCCCGCCATAATGGCGGTAACTACCGCGTCACTCATCGTACCCGTTCGTTTGCGTTTATTGTTTCACTACCCAGACCTTTATCGGCACCGAGACCTCGCGATGCAACTTGATGTCCACCGTATACACACCGAGCTTGCGAATCGGCTCGTCGAGATGAATCTGGCGCCTGTCTATCTCGTAACCCTGCTCGGCCAGTTGTCGCGCGATATCCGCCGTTCCAACCGACCCGTACAACTTGTCTTCCTCGCCTACCTTCACGGAGATCGTACACGAAACGGTTTCGATCTTTCCGGCAGCAGCCTTCGCGGCGGCCATCGCGGCAATATCGCGTTTTTCCAGGACGCGCCTTCGCTCCTGAAACACCCGGCGGTTCGCACTCGAGGCCGGTAACGCCAGGTGGCGGGGAAACAAAAAATTTCGTGCATAGCCCGATCTTACCTTCACCAGGGCACCCGGCTCGCCCAGGGAATCGACGGCTTCAAGCAGAATCACTTCCATATCAATGCCTTCCGTTGTCGGGCAAACTAGCGGTAATACTCGCGGGCAAACGGCACCAGCGCGATCATGCGGGCCCGCTTAATCGCCGTCGCCAGCATCCGTTGATATTTTGCCGAAGTGCCCGTAATGCGTCGGGGAGTAATTTTCCCCCGATCGGTCATGAACCGGCGAAGCAAACGTACATCCTTGTAATCAATAAATGTGATGTGATTCGTGCGGAAATAGCACTTCTTTTTTTTCGCCGGACGGCGATCTTTCTTTTTCTTTCTCGGTCTGGCAGATCTCGCCACGGTCACGCCTCCTTCGGTTCGCCGGATTCGGACACTTCGATCGCGTCTACCGCCAACACGGGCTCGTCCCCCGACGCGCGCTCATCGCGAACCACCATGTGACGAATGACCGACTCGTCAATTCTCAACTGGCGGTCGAGTTCATTGACAACGCGATCCTGGCCCCGGAATCGATAGAAAAAATAGTACCCTTCCGCGTGGTGCTGGATTTCGTACGCCAGCCGGCGTTTTCCCCACGTTTCCAGAGCTGTCATCTCTCCACCCGTATCGGTTACCACCCGCGCGAATCGCGTTGCGCCACTGCGTACCTCGGCGTCACCGACGGTCGGAGCAAAAATTACAGCACACTCATAACTTCTCACGGAACACACCTCCCTGTGGACTGGATCGACCCCGCGTGCTCCGACTGGCGCCGGACCCGGGGTAGAGAAGCGAACAGATGCCGTGTTTCCGGAACCATTGGGGTTCCGACAAACAACTATGTCGAACAGAAGAGCAGGATACCCGGCCACGCCGGTCTCGTCAACCAGTTTCGTCGCCCGGTACACGCCCCCGCTCGTTGAACCGGGCCATCGCCACGCCGATTCCCTCGCCGGCCCACGTCCGTACGCACCGTGCGGCGTGCCGAACCATCTTGCGCAACAGCGCCTCGTCGTCTTCGCCAACCGGTTCGAGAACGTAATCCGCGGCGTCTACCCCGTCCGGGGGTGCGCCCACGCCCAGACGCAGTCTGGGAAAATCGCGCGTGGAAAGGCGGTCGATGATCGATTTCATCCCGTTGTGTCCGCCATCGCTACCGCGACGACGCAAACGCACCCGCCCGGCAGGCAGGGCAATATCGTCGCAAACCACAAGGAGTCGGCCGAGCGGCACATGCACCGTGTCGACGACGTCGCGTACCGCGTCCCCGGAAAGATTCATATACGTTGTTGGACGAACAATCAGCGCGTCCTCACCCTCAAGCCGAATTCTGCTGAGCGAATACCGGGGCGACGGATACGACCAGCGTCCTCCGAATTCTTCACTGAGGAATTCGGCCACACGGAATCCGGCGTTGTGCCGCGTCGCGCGGTATTCGTCGCCCGGATTGCCGAGTCCACAAATAACGAGGGGGGCCATAGTTACCGTCCTGCAACGCGCAAAAGCCCCCACGCTCGCCCTCGAGGACGACCGCCGGGGCTTTCGTCATGATTCGCAACCGGGGCGAAGAATTACTTCGAATCGCCGGACCTGGCGGCGGCATCGCCCTCATCGACCGGCGCTTCTCCCTCGGCGAGCTCGCCTTCGGCGCCCTCGGCCGCTTCAGCCGTACGGTCGATCACGGGCGAAAGCACCGTGGCGACGGTCGTCTCGCCATCGTCTACGAACTCCACGCCCGGATAAATGGCAATCGCATCCTTTACCTTGATGGTGTCCCCCACCTGGAGTTCCGCAATGTTCAAAACGATGGCCGGCGGAACTGCCGACGGCAAACACATCAAACTCATGTTGCGTAACGCATGCTCGAGAACGCCACCGCTGTCCTTGACGCCCACAGCTTCCCCTTCGAGTTGCACGGGCACATCCACACGGATCTTCTCATCGAGGCGGATACGCTGAAAATCCACGTGAAGCAGGCACCCGGTTGCGGGGTGACGCTGCACATCGCGCACGATCACATTGACGTCATCGCCGTCCACCGAGAGAGTCACCATGGCGCTCTCGGGGTGTTCCCGCAAAATGCCCTTCATCGCCGATTCATCGATCTCCAAACTCACGGGAGAGTGCTTCTGTCCATACAGCACGGCAGGCAAAACCCCTGTGCCTCGCAACTTACGCGCCACGCCCTTTCCGGCATTTGATCGAACCGTGGAATTGAGTGAATATTGTTCCATGGAGTGCACCTACTGAATAAAAAAACGATATCAATACAATCTGCGTATCGGAGTCTGGTATTCCGGTCCCTGACCGCAGGCTACACGAAAAGCGTGCTCACCGACTCGTTATAATGAATTCTCTTTATCGTTTCCGCGAGCAATCCGGATATATCGAGCACCCGTACTTTCGGACATTCGTCGTGGCGCGTAAACGGCACCGAGTTGGTTACTACAACTTCCTCGATGGGCGAATCCATAATTCTCTCCAGCGCGTTGGACGCAAACACCGGGTGGGTCGCGCACGCGCGAATGGACTTCGCCCCCGCAGCGGCGATCGCGCGCGCTCCTTTAACAAGCGTGCCAGCAGTGCTGATCATGTCGTCGAGGATCACCACGTCTTTACCCGAAACATCGCCGATGATGTTCATAACTTCTACATTGTCCTTTTCCGACCGTCGTTTGTCGACAATCGCCAGATCCACGTTGAGGCGCTTGGCGAACGCACGGCCCATTTTCGTGCTCCCCACATCGGGCGAGACGATCATCATGTTGGACGAGGCGAGCGTGCTGATGTACTCCAGCAGCACTGGGGCAGCAAACAGGTTGTCGGCCTGTACGTTAAAAAACCCCTGGATTTGCGTGCTGTGCAGATCCAACGTTAGCACGCGATTGGCACCCGATGCCTCGAGCAAACGGGCGACTAGTTTGGCCGTGATGGGTACACGCGGCTGGTCCTTGCGATCCTGACGCGCGTAGCCGTAGTACGGCGTAACCACGGTGATCCGCTCGGCCGACGCAAGAAAACACGCGTCGATCAGGATGAGCAGCTCCATTAGATTTTCCGCCGGCGGCGGCGTCGATTGGACAATAAATACGTCTACGCCGCGGATATTCTCATTGATTTGCACGCGAATCTCGCCATCGGCGAAACGATCAAGCGTTACGTTACACAGCGACAATCCCAGGTGTTCGGCAATTTTTTCGCCCAGCGGGTAGTTCGCGTTACCCGATATAACCTTCAACCCGTCCATCGTGCCTCGCTACTCCCGAAAAAAATACAGGCGCACCCGCGTGAGCGGTGCTGCCCGCTGATGGTTGGGGCGGGAGGATTCGAACCTCCGGTGCTGGGACCAAAACCCAGTGACTTGCCACTTGTCGACGCCCCAGACGCTGCGTGGACCGGCCGACGCAGGCTCGGCGCGATCCCTCGCAGCCTAACCCAGATCGTGAATTTTCGGAGGTTCCTCCGCCGTCTTCGCTTGATTCTTTTCCTGCTCGTACTCCGCGAGTACGATTCGTTCCATCTCGGCTCGCGCATCGTTGTTGATCGGATGCGCAATATCCTGATACTCGCCGTCTTTGCGTTTCCGGCTCGGCATCGCCACAAACGTGCCCGTTTTGCCTTCGATTATCTTCAACCCGCGTATCACGAAGCAGTTATCGAGCGTAATACTTGCAAACGCCCTCAGCTTCGCGTCATCCCTCAACGAAACACGTACTTCGGTGATGTTCATTCGCTCCCCCTTCAGAAGCATGTTACCTGCACACATCCGCGCAGGCGGTTCCTACTCGATGTCGACCGCTCGCTTCGCTGGCTCGACCACAGAGGTAAAGAACCCTCTCACCGAAAATCGCTCTGCTAGCGTTTCCGCCCACCGCCGATCCGCCAACACGGCGAACAAAGCGGATCCACTTCCTGACATGGACGCAAAGCAAGGCATCTCGCGCAACAAATCGTCCAGTACGTGCGCAATCGTCGGGTGTGCTGGACACACGACATCCTCCAGGGCATTGCGAAAAGACGGTAAAGCCGCTGGAAACCTTGCCAGAACGGAGTTTACCGCGTTGAGAGTAATTCTGGGCCTATGCTTTGTCAAGCGGGAATTGAAATTACCGTAAGCCCATGCAGTGGATACGGATACGTCGGGTTTGACGATCAGGAATACGCCGCGCCGAATGGGCTCCAGGCGCGTCAAAATCTCCCCTCTGCCCCTGCCGAGCATTGTGCCGCCGTGGAGCATGAAGGGCACGTCGCTGCCGATTTCCGCGGCCACAGCCTCCAGCTCAGCGATCGGAATCTCGCGGTACCGAGCGCGGCAAACGGCCAGCATGACACCGGCCGCGTTCGCGCTTCCTCCCCCGAGACCCGCCCCCACCGGAATTCGCTTGTCGATGCGAATTGTGGCTCCGAGCCGGGGCAATCCAAACGACCGCATCGCACACACCGCCTGCGCGCACAAATTCGACCCATCCACGGGAATGGCCGGGTCATTACACGTGATGGTCACGCATGCGTCATCGTGGAAATCAATGTAGAGCGTGTCCGCGAGCGAAACCGACTGGAAGATCGTCTCGATCTCATGGAAGCCGTCGTTGCGTTTGCGGACGATATCGAGGTGCAGGTTCACCTTGGCACGCGTGGTGACGCGCATTTAATCCCCCCGGCGTGAATCCGGATGTCGATACGCGTCGAATAGCTGTCCCCATGGCGTGCGAGCAAACGCCCGGATACGCCGGCGCCCAATGGTCGGGTACCAGAGAAAATCGTGATAAAAATTGGAGGCCGCCGGAGCCCACACCACCAGAGGAGAGTGCAGGAGAATCTTTTCCAGAAACCGCAGAGGGCCGAGGCGCAGCATCTGGTCTCCCCAGATCACCAGGCTCTTCTTCGTCTGAAACCCGAAATTGGTCCCCGCAATGGCATCACCAACCAGTTCGATGTGATTCACACGCCCCTCCCCCAGGCCCATTTCCGTAGCCATCCGCAGGTACGGAATCTCCATGGCGTCGAAGCCCATCATCGTTGCGGCCACTGCGTCGATGGCCACCGAATCGCTACTGGCAAGGATCACGTTGCGCGTGCTGGGCACCATCGTGCGGGGGCCAGCGCCGTCACCCGCCACCGTACCGTCCATTACGGCAAATACGGAAGGATGGAGTTCGCGCTGCATCAGCAACAGGTCCACCATCACCTCATGAATGTACTTGTGCGCGTAGTGGCGAACTTCTTTGAGCAGGCCTCCAAACGCATTCTTGATCGCACCGGTGGTAATGGAATGACCGTGCGTTTTCACGGTGGGAAGGTGAAGGATATCGCGCCCGGGATAGATCGACGGAATTTCGATGCCCTCGGGGAAAATATCATTGAGTTTGAGCAGGTCGGACTTGAATCGGTAAACCATCCAATCCACTTCGGTCAGCGGCTGGAACCGGCAGTGATGGCGGTCGAGAACCGGTAACCAGAGGTTGTTTCTTGCCCCCTGGACGGGGTGCGTCACCACGGTCTTATTCTCCACCGGGATCACCGTCCGGGGAGTATATCCGCCCGCGAGTAACGTGCCGAGCACGCCGTCAAGCTGCCAGGGCTGGCTCGAGCACGCCGGGAAATAACGGGTCCAGCTCAGATTAAGTTTGAGGAGTAATTCGCGGTCGGCCCGCAGCGCATCCTGCCAGTGGGCCAGCTCCATGACCCGCCGATAATCGTCGAGAACCCGCTCCGGGCTGGTAAACACGACAGCAACTCTTGACATGATTTTCTTGTTCTTTCCTGACAAAATCGGCGTCACGAAACACCGGTTGGCGAATCAAAAAGCACCGGGCACCCGGGAGAGGATGCAACCGATGCCAACGGCTACAGTATACTAAAACTCCTGAAGAATAACAATTACCAGCGCGATCCACGCGATCACATCGATGAGCAGAAAGGGCTCGCCGAGCAGAAGGTCGGACGGGCTGCCCCCTTTATCTTTTTTGTAGACCAGATACAGGTATCGCATCACGCCGAGCAGAACAAGCGGTATCGTGTACACCAGGTGCTGCGTCCCAAATTTTTCCACCGTATCCGGCCAGATCGTGTAAATCGAATACGATAGCACCGCCCCCCCCGCCGTCAGCGACACGAGTGAGTCGATCAGCGCCGGAGAATAATCGGTCAGTACTTCACGATGGTCTGCCGCGCCATCGAACGACAACAACTCATGGCGGCGCTTACAAAACGCGAGAAATAACGACAGGAACAGCGTGCAGATCAATAGCCAGGGAGATATTTCGATCGTTGCATCGAGCGGTCGCAGCACCTCCACGCCGGCAATCGCGCGCAGGATGAAGCTGACGGAAATACTCATCACATCGAGCAGCGCCACGCGTTTGAGCACGAACGAATACAGAATATTCAAGGAGATAAACCCGCATGCCACGGCAAACAGTCCGGGACCGAGGCGCCACGCCCCGGCACCCGCGATAAGAAGCATGACGAGCGCCCCGGCAACGGCAACGCGCACCGAGAGGCGTCCCGAGGGAAGTGGTCGATTGCGTTTTTCGGTGTGCAGCCGATCTCTGTCGACGTCCGCGATGTCATTGATCAAGTACACTGCGCCCGAGAGCAGGCAGAACACCACGAATCCCTCAACGCTGCGAAGCGCCAGATCGCCATGGAGCAGATTGCGGGAAAAAATCAATGCCGCAAACACAACGAAGTTTTTCGTCCATTGCGCCGGGCGCATCGATGCGAAAATCCAGACCAACGATTTCATCCGTCCGCTCCGGCGCCAAGGCGGTCGGCTGATACACGACGCAGTTTGCCCACAAGCATTCCCGTCAACCGATCCCGCTCCCGGGCATCGCCAGTGATCAGAGCCTCTTGCACCAGGGGTCTGATATCGTGCCCCATGGGATCGAGCGGGCCCGACACGCGCGCCACGCCCGATCTTACGGCGTGCAGCTGCTCGGCGGGAAACCGTGGTGCCGATCGCTCCTCCGCGGCCGGACGCCCGGTTTGCGCTGCTGCATCGGCCCGCGATCGCGGCGTACGAATATCGCTTACCGTCAAGGAACCACGCCACACCGGTACGTAGATGCCGCGTTGCGGCTTCAATACACAGCCCGCCACGACGCGCGCCGCCTCGAGCTCGGTCAGATCCCATGCCGTCGTCGCGCGTTCGGAGTCGGCGCGCAGCACGGCGGGCATCAAGTCCGCCGGCGTCAACACGGAGGGCAGGCGTACGGCGCGAGCCGGCGCGCCTGAGCCCTCGACAAATAAAGCCGCTTCCGCGAGGGCGACGAGCGACGCGTCCGCATGGTACGCGTCGGCCGTACCCCACTGTGATACCAGCACGACGCCCACTCCGCTCCGGCCGGCGATTCCAACCACCCGCCAGGTTTCCTCCACGAGGTAACGCCACCGCCAAACCGCGTCGGAGAACGGTGGCGCGAGTTCCGCGGGCAACACGACCGTATCGGGGCGCACGGCATCGAACAGTTCCCGTGCCGAATCGTCCGTGCCCAGCGAACCGAGCCGGCAGTTTGTCTCCGACGCGTACCGCCTGGCTTCATCCACGCTCTCGACGTGGATGCACACTTCGGCACCCGCACGGACCAGCAAGTCCGGTAACAGGCGGGCGGTCACACCGCCGCCTCGCAAAACGAGCACCGAGCGTCCGCACAGGCTCCCGTCCTCCGGCGGCACGGGCAATGTCCGTCCCTACCGGCGAGCGATACGCGACTGCGTCACTTCCCACGGTTCGTCGCCGGGGCGAATCGAGTCATGCGCCGACGCGATGGGCACCGCGGCGCGCTCGCACGCGACAACCACGCGCCCCGACAGATCCGCACCCGGCGTGCGCACACCGACAACCACCATGTCCACACGGCGGGCCCGGCATATTTCATCGAGCCGTGAAACCGGTCCGTCGATCGGCGCGTCGTGCAATACCAAGCCGATTTTTTCCGGCGCGTCGTCGACGAAACACGCAATTTCCGCGGAACCTCCGTCACGGCTCTTTATACCGCGGGCGAGACGTTCCCCGTAGTCGCCCGCGCCAACCACGGCGTATCGTACGGCGCGCGTCCCATTCGACTCCCTCCCGATCTCATAAAACAACCGGAATGAAAACCGCGAACCCAGAATGAACAGAGTCAGTAGAACGTACTCAATAAGAAAGAGAGATCGGGGGAACGCAACGAACCGGTAGAGCAAAACCACGGCGGTAAGAATAATGACCGACCCGGTCGTCACCGCTTTGATTACCCGGATTACATCTGCCACACTCATGTATTTCCATAGCGAACGATACAATCCGTAGCGATAGAAAACCGCGGTACGCACCACGACCACGAGCGGAAGCGCCTTCAACATCGCGCGGCCCTCCGCGTGCGTAAATTGAAAATTCATACGAACAAAATATGCCCCGACAAATGCCGCAGCGATCAACACCACATCGGTGGCCACCACGAACAATGCTCGCGCTTTCCAGAACACGCGGTCGCCACGTTCGAGACTACGAATTTTCAGAATCACGCTGGTAAAAACGGCCAGCCAGCATAGCGCTAGAAATGGAGCGAAGAAATTTCCGGCCTTGAAGTACACCAGTGCGCCCGTGCCAAGCAACGCGGTCAACGCATACTCGAGCAGCGTGACCTGCTTGTGGTTCAGCCCGAGCGAGAGCAAACGTTGATAGTAGTGCGTGTGATGGGCCTGAAATATTTTTTCGCCACGCACGAGCCGAGCCAGAAGGGTTAGTCCCGCGTCAAGATAAAGCGACGACAAAATCAGCAGCGGAATAAATATGGGAATTTCCGGAGAGGCGGCGTTGCCGGCCAGCGCGAGTACTGCAAATACGTACCCGAGCACGGTACTTCCCCCGTCGCCCATAAACAACGCCGCCGGCGGGAAATTATACTGCAGGAATCCCACCGTACTGCCCGCGACCACGAGATACAGCAGGGCAATCGGCGTGTGCCCGAGCATCATGCCGATCAGGGCAAGAAATAATGCTCCAATAAAAGCCGCTCCGGCGGCCAGTCCGTCGATCCCGTCGATAAAATTGTAAAAATTTGCGCTCGCCATAACCAGCAGTATCGTCACCACCACACCCACCCACCCCAACGAGACCGTGCCGAGTACCGGCAGCGTCACATGGTCGAGAGATAAACCGCACGCCACCGGCACGCCCGCCGCGGCAAGCTGTACGCCGAAGCGGGTCGGCACCGGCAATCCTCTCCAGTCATCCACCAGACCGGCGACAAATAACAAAACAGCCCCGGCCAGCGCCGGGCACAGATGGCGAACCCCGTCGTTCCACACGCTCAAAGCGCCCACGACAGCCGCGAGTGATATAAAAATCGCGATCCCTCCGAAACGCGGTGTGGGCGTCTCGTGGGAACTGCGTTCGTTGGGTACGTCGAGAAATTGCCGGCGCGGCACACGCGCGATGAGCAGACGCGTCCCCCCCCACGCCAGCGCGAACGCGCCCAGAAAGGAAATTAGTGCAACCATGGATTCTTTGGAACTCGGGTCAATCGGTACCGCGTAACGAGAGACTCACCGCGGACGGCGGCTCCCAGGATCACAGGATAGGTCGGTCGCGCGGTGCGCACAAGCCCTAACGGCCAAGCGAGCGTACGATGGATTCAATCGAATCCGGCAGGTCGCGGCGCGGCACGAAGCCCAGATCGCGCGTGATCGCATCACCGCGGAAACAGGCGTCACCGAGCAGTTTACGGCATGCGCGCGAGTCAAACGGCACGTGTTGCACACCCAGGGCCCTTGCGATGTCACCCGCACGAACGATTGCCCGAAAGGCCACCATCGGCACGCCGAGGCGCGTGGGCCGGCGACCAATTGCCCCGCGGATCAAGTTGTAGATTTCGCGCGTGCTATACGAGCGTCCGTCCGTCACCACGTATGTTTTGCCCGCCGCGGCCTTACGGTCGACAGCCAGTGCAATCGCCGCCGCCGCGTCATCCACGTGGATCATCGAGCGGCTATTGCCCGTGGAGGGTGGTGGTGGAAATCGATGCGCGCGCACCGCCCGAATCATCCGGGCAAGATTGCCGGGCAATCCCGGCCCATACACAAGGGGAAATCGGATCACGACGGGTTCGGACACGCCGCTCTCGTGGAGCACGTGTTCCGCGTCCAGTTTGCTCTGTCCATACGCGTCAACCGGTGCACAAACAGGGTCCTCGTCGTCCCCCTCTCCCGCTGCATCTCCATATACCGACACGCTGCTCACCAGGACGAATCGTCGGACGCCGACCACGACACACGCACGGGCGAGGCGGCGCGTTGTATCCACGTTGGCCCGCACAAACCCATCGGGAGTTGACGTGGACGGCGATACGTGCGCGAGTCCAGCTGCGTGCACCACCGCTGTCGCGCCGTCGAGCAACGCTTCGGAGAATGGCCATCCAAGGTCGCAAACGACGCGCTCGCTGGCACCGGGTACCGCCGCGTCACGGCGCACAAACGCCCGCACCGGGTGTCTGCTCGACAGAAGCCGGGCAACGCGCGCGCCGATAAACCCGTGAGACCCGGTTACCACGATCGGGGCGATGCCATCCGAGCCTGACATCAAACCGATCCCCCGGAGGCGAGCAGTCGACGGTACACGTCGAACGTGGCGCCAATTACCATGGCATCGGAAAACTCGCCTTCCACGCGTTCGCGGGAACGCCGGGCCATAGTGAGTCGCTGGGCGTCATCGTCGCACAGACAGAGTATTGCGTCGGCGAGTGCGGACGGATCGCGCGCGGGAACCAGCAGACCGTTGTCTCCATCGCGCACTATTTCACGACAGCCCGGCACATCGGTGGCAATCAGTGCGCGCGCGCACGCGGCGGCTTCAAGAAGCGCGCGGGGAAGGCCCTCGCGGTAACTCGGGAGAACCGCGACGTGGGCGCGTCGCCACAATTCCCTGATGTCGTCCAGGTGGCCGGCATATTCCACGAGACCCTCGGATACCCACTCTTGCAGCGCGCGGGCATCGACGCCTTCGGGATTTTCCACGTCGCATGTACCGGCCAGAATCACGTGTACGTCGTTTCGCCCGCGCGCGCGCAGTTCGCGTGACGCCTCGACGAGGTCGAACACCCCTTTGGATCGCACGAGGCGTGCCGCCAGTGCCACGGTAAAGGGCCGGGCCGGCTCGGGTAGCGGAACGAACTCGCCCACATCCACTCCCGATCCACGAACAAGATGCACTCGCCCGCGGTCAAACCACCCGGCGTCACAAACTGCTCGTTGGTCGTCGGGGTTTTGAACGATTACGAGGGCGCGGGAATTGTTGAGAATTGCGTGGGAAATCAACCTGGCAAAAAGGCGCAGTACACGGGCACGTAATTGTCTTGAGGTGGCTACATAGCCAAAACCAGTCAGCGCATGGATCTGACGCGGCCGTCGCCCCAAACAGGCCGCCACGCCGCCATATAGCATCGATTTGATTCCCACGTGGTGCACGATGGCGGGCCTTTCCTGGCGGTAGAGCCGCACCAGCGCCCGCAGAGATCGAATTTCCCCTATCATTGACCTGGCCCCCCGTCGCCACGGCAATGCCACCACGCGGAATCCATCCGCTTCCATATCCGCGCGCAGGCGCCCGACGCGCGTGGCCACCGTAACTGTCGCCCCAGAATTCTGCGCGGCCCGCGCAAGCGCGCGGCGGTGCGACCAGAACATCCAGTCTTCGTTTACAACATACACCACGTGCATCCCTGCCAGATCTCCAACGGCGTGAACTCGTGCGCCGGACTTGCGATGGTCTGCGTTCCGCGGCTGCCGACCGGGCGGTTTCACCGGCCACGCCTCCCGGCCACCTCGATAAGGATGTCGGCCAGACGGGGCGCCGCCCCTTCCAGGCTGAACCGTTTCCGTACGGTGGCCCGGGCGTGGCGGCCCATTTCTCGCCGCCGGGATGCCGACCGAAGTAACATCGTCAGACCCTCGCTCCACTCTTCGGGTGTGCGCGCGCACACGCCCGCATTCCGCTCTCTCAAGATGTCGGGCGTGCTACCGCGCGGCGTGGCCACGGCAGGCACCCCGCAACTCATGTACTGGAGTAGTTTCAATCCACACTTGCCGTCCGCCCACTCCGATTCGGGCAAAGGCATAATTCCCACGTCCATCGAACGGATATCGCCTACTTCCGTTTGTTCGCTCCACGGGTGCGTATCGACGGGAAAGCGACGGAATCCGGATCCGTCGGCACCAACCACGCACAGGCGAAACGGCACACGCGTGTACACTTCATGCAGCACCGGCTCGAGGGCCTGCAGGTAGGCAACCGTCTCGGGGCTGCCAATCCAACCGACCGTCGGGTCGCCGGCGCGCTCACCCGCCGGCGCCGGCGAAAACTTCCGGGTGTCCACCACCGTCGGGAACAACTCCGTACGGCGAGCAAATTGCGCGGCGTATTCAGCGAGGTGCCTGTTCCCCGCGAGTACCAGTTCGCAGTGCCCCATCACCCGATCGATCTTATGCTGCAACAACCGACCACGGTAGAACAGGTAAATTGCGTCGTCTACGTCGAGCACCATCGGGATGTGCGCCGCGTCCGCGAGTGCCTCAAAAAAACCCGGCAGCCACGGAAACAACTCCTTCTGGACGAAGAGCACGTTGTAACGCCGGGCCTTCGCAAGTACACGCAGCCGCGCGGCAAACCGTCGCACGTAGTACCGGCGGGGAAGGCGCCTTCCCGCGAACCGTGCGCGAAGGTACGATTCGTCGTGAAGCGACTGTACATCCAGACGCAACCCGCGCGTCTCGAGGTATGGAACGAACTGGAGCAACCGGTAGCGGCTGCTCGGACCGGATCGTGGATACTTGGTGAGGCAAAGAACGCGCACTCGGAGTTCCCCCCCGATGCCGAACGCCGAATCAGTCGTACGCGCCGGCTTCGGCGAATTCGCAGAGCAGGTGAATGATCATCAGATGGGTTTCTTGAATTCGGTCCGTTTCGGTTGAATCCACCGCCACACGCACATCGGCGTTTTCCCCCGCCTTCCCTCCGCCGCGCCCGGTAAGTGCCACAACACGAGCACCGCGTGCGCGCGCCGTTGCGCACGCACGAACCACGTTCTCTGAATTACCGCTCGTTGTCAGGGCAAGCAAACAGTCGCCCGGACGAACCAGGCCGTCGAGCTGACGGGAAAATACACTTTCGTAGTCATAGTCGTTGGCGACGGCGGTAATGATGGCGGGATTATCGGATAAACAGAACGCCGGTAACGCGCGCCGTTCGTTCTTGAACCGTCCGACGAGTTCTCCGGCAAAATGCGCGGCCTGTGTGGCACTTCCACCGTTTCCACACGCGTACACGGTGGCACCGGCGCGTAGGCACTGCGCAACAGCCTGCGCCGCGTCCTGCAATGAATCGCGTACGCCGGCGAGAAGGTCATGGGCATCCGCACGCTCCGCAATCAAGATATCGACATCGGGCGTGCCCATTTAGATAACCGTTATCTCGCTGTTGTCGCCGACCATCAGCCGGTACGCGCGCGGCAAAGTATCACAGCGCCGAATCGTCACGTTGCGACCGATCAGACTCTCTCCGAGCCGGCTGCCGATGTCCCGTATGGTGGCGTTTTCGAGGACGATACTGTTTTCAATTTCACTGTTTTCCAGAAACGACCCGGCCCCGATACTCGTAAATGGCCCTACGTAGGAATTGATTATACGAGTCCCCGCCCCGATGATGCACGGCCCCCGCAACACGCTACCGCGGATTTCCACATCGTCGTCCAGGTGTACGTCGCCGTGCAGTTCGGAATCTTCGTGTTGACGGGTTCCCACCCGTTCGGGCTGGGCCATTCCCATGAGAATCATCCGATTCGCATCGAGCATGTCTTCGAGCTTACCCGTATCTTTCCACCATCCATCCACGATATGTGAATTGACCACGTATCCATTCTTGATCAAATACTGGATCGCATCGGTTATCTCGAGTTCCCCTCGCCGACTCGGCGAAATCTTGTCCGTCGCTTCAAAAATTGATGTCGTAAACATGTAGACGCCGACGAGTGCGAAATCACTCTTGGGGGACTTCGGCTTCTCCTCAAGTCCGACCACCCGGTCGCCGTCGAGTTCCGCGACACCGAAAGCATTCGGGTTTTTCACCCGTGTCAGTAGAATCTGCGCGTCGTAGTGCCCTTTTTTGAATTCGTCTACAAAGTCTGTAATGCCCCCGCTGAGCAGATTGTCCCCCAGGTACATTACGAACGGTTCCTCGCGCATAAAACCACGCGCAATTTTCACCGCGTGTGCCAGTCCCAGCGGCGCTTCCTGCGGTATATAGGTAATGTGAACTCCGAGCGCTGAACCATCCCCCACGGCAGCGCGCACTTCGTCGGCCGTATCGCCCACGATAATTCCCACATCGGTTATGCCGGCGTCACGGATGGCCTCAACGCCGTAAAACAAAATGGGCTTATTGGCAACCGGGACGAGCTGCTTGGCGCTCGTGTGTGTAATCGGGCGCAGGCGGGTACCTTTTCCTCCCGCAAGAATAAGCGCTTTGATATCGACCACACTCCTTACATGAACCGGCCGTGCGCTAGCGCGTAACAGCCACAATCGACAACACAAGACTTGTAATGGTTGTCAGTCCAACGAACGCAGAACCAAATATCGATGTACGGGTTCGTTTAACCACAATCGTTTCCCCTCGAAATACCTCGGCATCGCGGTTTCCCCCCCGCCGATTCCCGTCGACATCGTATATATCGATCCGATCGATCGACCCGTTGGACTCGGGCCCCCCGGCAAGAGCAATATAGCGGCCGGCCGGAAGACCACGCTGAAACGAGACCGCGCCCGGAGCCGCAACATGTCCGGTGACGTATACTTGATCGTCGCGAACGGGAATGCTGATTACGTCGCCCGATTCAAGGCGCAGCGCCCCCGGGTCTTTTCCTTTTACAATGTCGCGCAGATCCACGGGAATAAACTGCACCTTGCGTCCCCTGGAGTGCCGTTCGACAACCGCGTGCGCGAGATCATGTTTGTCCCCGAGCCGAATGAAGCGGGGAACAAAATCCCCGAGTGTCTCCCCGCGCGATATTACAATGCGCCCCTCACGCCCCTGTCCGCCCTCCACACGCACATAATCGTGGCCGGGAAAAGTTCTGCGGTCCGGAATCACGATGGTGTCGCGCCCCTGTACTTTGACACGCGCACAATCGGAATACGTCATATGCTCGACGCGCAGGGAATCGGAATCGCCGAATCGTTCGAGAACAATCCGGCCGAGTGCGGAGTTGGGTGTGGGGCCACCGGTCAACGCAATCATGTCGGCAATTGACTCTCCGGGCAACACTTCGTACACCCCGTTGTGCCACAGTTCACCGATAACCGTGCAGGCCGGGCCACGCGTACTCACCACCACCGACTGTCCCTCGTGCAAAACCGGATTATCGGCAAGATTCCCGAAACGCAGATAGCGTTGCAAATCATATTGCTTGCGCACGCCGTCGGCGTCGACTACCGAGACCCGCCTGTGCGACGCCTGCCGGGTAAATCCCCCCACGGCATCAATTGCCATGCCGAGACGAAACGGTACGTGCAATTCCACGGCACCCGGCCGCTTCACCTCACCGAGTACATGCACAACAAAAGTACGCGGGACGAGCAGTTCGAGATTAAACTTTGCTCCGGGATAGTAACTGGCCAGGGCTTCGCGCGTCCGGGCACGCAGCGCGGTAATCGTCAAGCCCGCTGCACGCAGCGGGCCTGCATTCGGAAGAATTACATTCCCCTCGGGTAACACGCGCAGCGATATCCGCGATTCTTCTCCTCCGTGAATAATCAAAATGAATTCATCCGATGGCCCGACTACATAGGTATCGGGATTGACAGGGCGATCGAGCCCGTATGGCGAAAGAACGGCTTCATCGGCTTGCTGCGGCGGGATCGCCGGTGGGCTGGCGGATTGCCGCGGAAAGAGATTGCGCAACCGCGGATCTGTCGAACGTTCTGTTCGTGTGGACCGCTTCGTTTCCGTCCGCGGTTGGTCGCCCGGCTTGTCCGCAACCGCGCGCACCGTGCACACCTGCGTCGCCACGATCAATGCGCATATCGTCCACAGGCGCACGCTCGTCGCCGCCGGAAATCGAGAAGCGGAATGATATCGATCAGGCTTGTTCACGACGCTCGAGCTCTCCTTTGACAAAGTCACGTAACACGCCGAAATCTTGTTTGTCAGGCAGGCCCATCTGTGCCATGTGATTCTTGCCGCCACCACGCCACCCGAGTTGGTCCCGCACACGCCCGACGATTTCGCGCGCGGTAATTCCATGCTCACGCTGCGCGCGATCCGACACGACCACCAGGCACACCGGGCGTTCGCTATTGCCCTGGCAGACCAGCGCGACGCCGGGATCGATCCGCGTCCGAATCTCATCGCCCAGCGACCGCAATGTCGCCACGTCCGCCGCATCCACGGTAACCGCCGAAAACTTGATTCCTCCAATGTCGGTTGCCTCGCCGACCGCTTCGGTGGCACCAACGCGCGCGGCGCGGCGCGTGGTATCGCGCAACCGGCGCTGGAGTGTTGTTGTTTCTTCGACGAGCTGGCGCACGCGGCGTTCCACATCGTCAGAAGAGACCCGGAGTAACGATGCCACGTGATGTCGTTCGGATAGAATGGCATTCACGTATTCGATTGCACCGCCGCCGGTGAGAGCCTCGACGCGACGCACTCCCGCCCCAACAGCGATCTCCTGCCGCACAAGAATCATCCCGATCTGGCCGGTACGTGTGGTGTGCGTACCGCCGCACAGCTCGAGTGATACATCTTCTATTTCCACCATTCGTACCGTATCGCCGTATTTTTCGCCAAAGAGCGCCATGGCACCGCGCGCAACAGCGTCGCGATACGGTACGACACGGGTCGTTACCGGGAGGTCGGCAAGTACCGCCTCGTTGACTTTACGTTCCACTTCGCGCAATTCATTCGGTTTCATCGCCTGGAAGTGATGAAAATCAAACCGCAGGCGATCGGGCGCCACTAGGGATCCGGCCTGAGCAACGTGATCGCCGAGAACCTCGCGCAACGCCGCGTGCAGCAGGTGCGTGGCCGTATGGTTGCGCGCGGTTGCGATACGCCGTTCGCGATCCACGTGTAGCATACCCTCCCGCGTTGCCGCGAATCGCTCGCGGGGATCAACACCCTTATCCCACACCGTCACATGCGCGATACGATCACCAACGCGGTACGTATCGACAACATCGAGTTGCAGGTCACCAAACTGTGCCCGACCCCGGTCGCCGACCTGCCCCCCCCCTTCGGGGTAAAACACCGTTTGATCCGTGGAGAATTCGACGAGTACATTCTTCTTCGACCGCAGGTGTTCGGCGCGTTGTGCCGAAGACGGCCGCACCGCGACAACGCGCCCTTTACACTCGAGTTCATTGTATCCCACGAATTCGCTGGCAGACGTGTCGGGCTCGAGCGCGACAAATTCTTCTTCCGGAGCGCCGGCACCGCTGGAATGAAATCCCGCGCGACGAGCCCGTTGTTTCTGTTCGCCCATCGCACGCTCGTACCCTTCGTGGTCAATGGCCAACCCCGCATCGGCGGCCAGTTCGGTGGTCAATTCCGGTGGAAATCCAAATGTATCATAAAGCTGGAACACATCCGCACCACCGAGCACTGTCCGCTGGGATTTACGCGCATCGTCGAGCAAGGTCGCGAACTTCGCCATCCCCTGTTCCAGCGTGGAAAGAAAGCGCTCTTCTTCGGCTGTTATCATCTCCCGTACCACGGACGCTCGCCCTTCCAGATCGGGGTAGCGCGCTTTCATCGATGCCACAACCGCATCGACGGCCGCCGCGAGAAACGGCCGTCGAACACCAAACGCATGCATCTTCGTCAGCGCCCTGCGCAATAGCCGCCGCAGCACATAGCCCCGACCTTCGTTGGACGGCGTAATTCCCTCGGCAAACGCGAACGTCAACGCACGCACATGGTCGGCCGCCGCGTTGACAGCAAGTGCGGCCTTGTCTCTGTCGGACGCGGCGGGCAAAGCGCGTTCGATCGCGTCACGAATCGGGAGGAACTCATCGGTGTGAAAATTGTCCCGGACGCCCTGCAGTATGAATGCGATCCGTTCCAACCCGAGTCCCGTGTCGATCCCCGGGCGCGGCAGGTCGTCATATGTGCCCGCCGCAGTATAAAAAAACTGCGGAAAGACGAGATTCCAGTATTCGATATAGCGGTCGCTCTCAGCGCAACCCGGACCCCCGTCAGGACCTTCGCGCCCGGTGTCGTAGTGCATTTCCGATGACGGCCCGCATACCCCCGTATCGCCTACCGGGCCCCAGAAATTGTCTTTGCGCCCGAGGCGAACAATGCGGGTATCGGGAAACCCGATATGGTGGTGCCAGAGGTCGAACGCTTCGTCATCGTCCTCAAAAATAGAAATCCAGATGCGTTCGGGGTCGAGGTGCCATACGTCAACCGACAATTCCCAGCCCCACTCGATGGCTTCCTTCTTGAAATAATCGCCAAAGCTGAAGTTGCCGAGCATTTCAAAAAACGTGTGGTGACGAAGCGTGCGCCCGACATTTTCGAGATCGCTCTGCTTGCCCCCGGCGCGAAGGCATTTTTGCACGCTCGCGGCCCGTAGGAACGGAGCGCGTACCGGGTCGCTGTAAAACGCTTTGAACGGCACCATGCCCGCAGCGGTGAACAGCAGTGTGGGATCAGCGGGCAGCAGCGGCGCGCTCGGGACCACCTCGTGTCCACGCGCACGAAAGTACTCGATAAAATCGGCCGCAATCGCGTTGACCTTGAATCGATCGTTCATCGCAGCCACCCGCGCGTTATTCGTCGTTGGGCGATAGCTGTCCATCCGCTCGGTGCAACAGCTCGATTGTTACCTGGTTCACCACTTCGTAATCGTATCCACGCCGCTTGAGCAGGTCCGCCATGCGCCGTACCACCCGTCCATCCACGAACGCACCACGCGTTTTTCGTTCCACGAGGGCCCGGGCTCGGTCCACCTGGCTGGTTTCGTCGTGAAACGCTTCGTCGATCGCCTTGTCAATCACAGCACGAGCCACGCCACGGCGTCGCAGGTCAAAACGTAACCTGTGCGGGCCGAGAAACCGCAACTCCGCCTTAGTGCGGACAAATTCACGGGCGAATCGCAGGTCATCGATCAGCCCGAGGTCCTTGAGCTCACCCAGAATGCCGGCGCGAATCGACGGAGCGATGCCCCGCGCAGCGAGTGCAGCATCCACCTCGTGGCGCGACCGTTCGCGCCGCGCAATGAACCACATGGCCCGGTCACGGCCGCGAAAATACTGGTCGATCCGATCGAGGCGTTCCACCTCCGCATCGGGCAAATCCTGCCCGCACGCCAGGTGGTCGCCCTTCTTCGCGGGGATCGTAAAAAACCGCCCCCCGGACAGGGTCACCCTGACCCGGTCCCGGGAGTGCGGTTTTACCTCAACGATACGATGCGGCATTTACCGCCCGGCGCGGGCCGTCGGGGTGCCCTTCTTCGACGCACCCGCACGCGGCTTCGCGTCGCCTCGCCGTGCGGTGGCAGCGACAGGGGCCTTTTTTGAGACGGCATCCGCCGGCTTTCCGCCAGCGGCGGATCCATCCGCGGGAGCACCGGCGACCGTGGTCGCGCCGTCGCTTGCCGCTTCGGCCGATGTGCCGGCCGCATTTGTCGGCAACGCCGTGCTGACTCCCACTCCAAAATGAGCGCGAATTTTCCCATCAATTTCCCGCGCCATTTCAGGGTGTGTGCGCAGGAAACGGCGCGACGACTCTTTCCCCTGGCCGAGGCGTTCGTCGCCGTAGCTGTACCACGTACCGCTCTTTTTCACCACTTCGATACTGCTACCGATATCGAGCAGGTCTCCCTCAAAGCTGATCCCCTCGCCGTAGATGATGTCGAACTCGCACGTCTTGAACGGAGGAGCCACCTTGTTCTTGACCACCTTCACCTTCGTCCGGTTGCCAGAAATTGAGTCCCCGTCCTTGATGGCCGCAATGCGACGGATATCCATCCGAACCGATGAATAGAATTTGAGCGCGTTGCCACCCGATGTAGTTTCGGGGCTTCCGAACATCACCCCGATTTTCATTCGGATCTGGTTGGTGAAAATCAGGCACGTCTTCGTCCTGGAAACGACGCCGGTGAGTTTGCGTAGCGCCTGCGACATCAAACGCGCTTGCAAACCAACATGCGCGTCGCCCATCTCGCCGTTAATTTCCGCCTGCGGAACGAGCGCGGCAACCGAGTCGATTACAATCACATCAATCGCGCCGCTGCGAATGAGCACTTCGGTGATTTCCAGTGCCTGTTCCCCGGTGTCCGGTTGGGAAATCAGGAGATTATCGACATCTACACCAATTTTTTTTGCGTATCCGATGTCGAACGCATGTTCGGCGTCGATGAACGCGGCGGTACCGCCGAGTTTCTGCGCATGGGCCACAATGGAACTCGTCAGCGTGGTTTTGCCCGAGCCCTCGGGCCCGTACACTTCCACGACGCGCCCACGTGGCACACCGCCGACGCCCAGTGCGATGTCGAGCGCGAGGCTGCCGGTGGGAATGATTTCGACGGGCACAATGGCCCGCTCTCCTCCAAGCCGCATAATCGACCCCAGTCCAAATTGCTTTTCGATTTGCGCCACCGCGAGTTCGATTGCTTTGTCTTTTTCACCTGCCGGCACGCGGCCGGAGATTTGTTTTGACATCGGGTTCCCTCCTGTGAGACTGACCGGCATTCGCTTCCCAACCACCCTTCCGCCACTTCCCCCGGCCGGCCTCGCGAGGGCATAAGACGAAAGATTTCAGCAAATTCGCCGGAATCGTATCACGCGCCCCCACCGAGGGCAAACATTTTGCGGGCCGCGTAGCGCGCCCCCGAGGGCCCGGGATGGCTCTCGATCAGGCCAATGGATTGCACGTGCTGGCAGGCCCGCACGGGCCGAGGTGCCCGCTCAATTTCTGCGATGAGTTCCCGGGGAATGCGCGCGCGCAGGCGCGCCAGCGTGACGTGGGGGTGAAACGGTCGCTCGTCACGCGCCGCACCGATGGCATCGCACAACGCGTCCTGCACGCGTGCCGCCAACCGGGCGAGGGCTCCGGCCCCCTCGCCTACGCCCACCACCAGCACACGGGGCCGCGACAGAGAGGGAAACCCGTGGAGCGGCCCCGTGGATATCGTAAACGGCGAGAACGACGCCGAAACCGTGGCCAGAGAGGAACAAATGGGCGCTACGTCGTCGGGATTGCGCTCACCCAGAAACATCAGCGTCACGTGCCACGACGGGGGCGTCGTCCAGCGCCACGGCGGATCGGACGCCGGAAACGCAGCGATCGTCCCCGCGATCGCTTCGCGGAATGCCCCTGTGACGGGTACGGCGACAAAAAGACGCATGCGCCGGGCCTTTCGCGGTATCGGTCAGGCGCGGTGGAGCCGGTCGAGGAGGATCCACAACGCGCCATACACAGCGCGCGTACGCACCATATCGCGACTTCCCCGATAGCGGACACGGTGCGCCTGTACCCCACCGTCCCACGCAACGCCGAGGTATACCAGCCCCACTGGCTTCTTCTCCGAGCCGCCCGATGGACCGGCGATTCCCGTCGTGGTCAGTGCCCACGTGGCGCCGGTGGCGCGCCGCACACCGTGCGCCATCGCCGTGCACGTTTCTTCGCTTACCGCGCCGTGTTCCGAAATAATTTCCGGCTGCACGCCAAGCATTTTCACCTTGCTTTCGTTGCTGTACGTCACTACATCGGCCAACAGGTACGCGCTCGAACCGGCGTGATCGGTAAGCATTGCACCAATGCGCCCGCCGGTGAGCGATTCGGCCACGGCGAGCGTATCTCCGCGCTCGCTGAGCGTGTCGTGCACCACGCGGTCGAGCGAGCGGATGCCGTGCTCGTAGAACTTTCCACCGAGTCCCGCGCGCAGTTGTCCTTCCATCCGGTTTGCCCCTTCGTCGAGGGCACCACGGTCTGCCCCGTCCCGCGCCGTCAGTATGATGTCGACTCCCGTGAGCGAAGGCAGCGACGACACGCGCCACGCATCCAACCGGCCGAGCGCGTCGCCAAACTGCGTCATCAGGTCGGACTCACCCACACCGATTGTGCGGAAAGTTTCCACGCGCAGCGGTTCGCGGTGGAACAACGTCGCCACCCGCGGCAACACATCGCGCTCCACCATCGGGCGCAGTTCGCGCGGCGGACCGGGCAGGAGCACACCGAGCGTATCCCCGCCGTCCAGAAAACATCCCGGCGCGGTCCCGTGCGCATTCGGGATCACTTCGCCGCCAGTCGGCACCATGGCCTGCCGCCGGTTCGCGTCGGTTACCGGTCGACCGTAGGATTCGAAGCGCGCAACGATCGCCTGCCAGGAGGGGTTGTGAAATTCGAGTTCGCGCGCAAAGCCGGCAGCAAACGCTTCACGTGTTACGTCGTCGGGCGTGGGACCGAGACCGCCGGTTATCACCAGAAGCCTGGTTTCCCCGAGACGTTGCGCAATCAGTCCACGAATCTCGTCGGCGTCATCGCGAATCGTATACGCACGCGCCACCCGTACGCCCACGCCAGCCAGGACGCGCGCGAGCCATGGCAGGTGCGCGTCGTGGCGCTCGCCCTTGAGCAGTTCGTCGCCCACAAGAATGATTTCACAGTCGGTCATCGGCGTGACCGTATCTCCATCCGTCGGCTACCAACCGAACCGGCCCATTCCGGGCCACACAAGGGAAAGCAATACCAAAGCAACACGCGAATAGATGCCCGCAATGACATCGTCCGCTACGATACCCCACCCGCCCCGAAGACGTTGCGATGTGTTAGCCGGCTCGATCTTGACGATGTCGAACACGCGGAACAGGACGAAAGCCACCGCCACCCCGATCCGCGTGGGATCGGCAAATACGAGCATCGCCTGCATCCCGACGATTTCGTCGATCACCACGCATCCCGGGTCTTCCCCGTAGTGCGGTTCCATCGCGCCGGCCACGGGGACCGAAACAATCAGCGTAACGAGAGCCACAACCGGAGCGCCCAACCAGTGGCCGCCGGGAACGAAAAGATACACAAGGCAGAAAATCAGCGACGCAAACGTAGCCGGCGCTACAGGAAAAAACCCCGTGTACGCGAATGTAGCCAAAAACGTGTAGATGCGCCGCATGCCGGTGACGATAGACCCCACGCGCGCGGCGTTTCAATACTTTTTGTTCCCGGAGGGAACAGATTTCCCGTGTATCCCACCCACACGGGGACGCCCGGGGCACACCCCCGTCGGATACACCGCAGTGGAACGGTACGACACAAAAAAACACCCGTGCTAAAGCGCGCGGGTGTGGAGACATCAGTCTTATCTGCCGACCGCTGTCAATTCTGGGAAAGCTTCTTGAGGACGCCCTTCGCCACACACTTGAGCGTGTCGAAAACACCATCTCCCTTTACGGCAATCGCTTCATACGACGGATAACCTTCGGGGTTGAGTTCTTCTTCCATTTCTCCGAGCGAAATGATTTCCGGCATATCCCGTTTGTTGTACTGGATCACAAACGGAATGTCGTCGATCCTGAGATTGTACTCTTCAAGGTTCTCGTGAAGGTTGTAGAGCGCCTCGATGTTCGCGTCGTAGCGCGAGGTTTGCGAATCGGCCACAAAAACGATCCCGTCGACACCACGCAGAATCAGCTTGCGCGAGGCGTCGTAGTACACCTGACCGGGAACCGTGTAAAGATGAAACCGGGTCTTGAAGCCTTTGACCGTTCCGAGTTCGAGTGGGAGAAAGTCAAAAAACAAAGTCCGGTCCATTTCGGTGGCGAGCGTAATGAGCTTTCCCTTGGTAGAGGGATCCACCTTGTTGTACACGTACTGGATGTTCGTCGTCTTACCGCAGAGACCCGGGCCGTAATATACAATTTTGCAGTTGATCTCACGCGATGAATAATTGATGAGCGACATGCTCGTGCCCCCGACTCGGTGCTAGTCCTGGAAAAGCGAATCGATTTCTTTGTTGAGTTCGTCGGTGAACGACTCGTCGAATTCCTTGAGGTCTTCGTTCTCGTACTCGAGTTTTTCGAACAGCCCATTGAGAACCGTGTTTAGACCCTCGACTGCCTTTTTTACGCGCAGTCGAACGAGTCCAAGCGTGGTTCGTTTGTTGAACAATACCACCAGAATAATCGCCTGGGCGACGCGAGCCAGATACATGCTCTCGTCCGAGCCCTGGTGGTACAGTGTGGAAAAATCCTTCTCGCCGATCAGTGTGGCAAGTTGGGCGTTGGCCTCGAAGTCGGCCGCGCACAACGAGGCGAAACTCATCAGGTCAAACTCGGGTTCCATTCCGACACTTGCGATGAGCTGTCCGGTTTTGTCGATGAGAATAACACTCTGCGAATTGGAGTTCTCGATGAGCTCTTTGAGGACGCTCTGTATCGCCCAGTAGTCCTCTTCGTAGATTGTCCAGTCGGCTTTGACCATATCAATCGCTCCACGGATGTAGAATTCCGCAATCCCGCCGTCATCGGCGGCCCCCCCCGGGGACTGCGGCCGCGCGAGGCGTGCGGCGCCCGGGGCACGGCTAGAGCGCTTTGCGTCCCTCGATCGCGCGCGCAAGCGTGGTATCGTCGGTATATTCGAGGGTTGCGCCTGCCGGAAGACCCCTAGCAAGACGCGTGACAGTGCAATCGGGTGGGGCGATGGAACGTGCGATATAAAGCGCCGTGGTGTCCCCTTCCACGGTAGGATTTGTAGCAATAAGGAGTTCGCGCACCTCGCCGTCCCGCAGGCGCAACGAGAGGGCCGCCAAATTGAGGTCCTCCGGCCCGATCCCGTCGATCGGCGAAATGACGCCGTGAAGCACGTGGTAGAGGCCGCGGAATTGCCCCGTTTTCTCGAGGAATAACGCGTCCTGGGGCTCTTCGACCACACAGATTACCGTCCGGTCGCGGCCCGGGTCCGTGCAAATTGCACATTGGTCTGTCTCGGTGATTGACCCGCACGAGCTGCAAAATCGTACCTTTTCGTGCAGAGAAACAAGCAAGTGCGCGAGGTGGGTGGCACTGTCGGCCCCGGATCGGAGCAATTGCAGCGCGATGCGCTGCGCGCTCTTCACACCGATTCCGGGCAGGCGCGAGAGCGCACGCACAAGCGCGGCAAGAGTTTCTGATCCGTAGTCCATAGAGGAGGATGCAACCGGTCAGGAACAGGCCGCCGACTAAAACAGGCCGGGCAGGTTCAATCCACCCGTGAGCGACGCCATGTGCTGTTTTGCCGACTCGGCGGCTTTTGCCCGTGCTTCGTTGATGGCCGCCACAATGAGATCTTCGAGCAACTCCCGGTCGCCATCGGCAAATACTTCGTCGTCGATTGAAAGTGTAAGTACATCCTGCTGGCCATTGACTTTTACCGTCACCATCCCGCCCCCGCTCGACACTTCGAATTCCATCCGCGCCAGCTCATCCTGCATTTTTTGCATACGAGCCTGCATCTCTTGCGCCTGCTTCATTAATTTCCCCATGTTCGCCATTGTATCTTCTTTCGTCGACACCGGAATCTGCATACCGAAATCATGTGCGGAAGCGGATGATTTCCCCGTCAAATTCGTCCATGATTCGCCGAACCACAGGCTGTTTTTCCTCGGAAACGCCACGAACACTCTGTTCGGGAGTCTTTTGTTTACGTCGCGCGTCTTCGAGAGCCACGGCGCGCTCGTCCCCCTCCACAAAACACACCAACTCCACCTCGCGCCCGAAATATCGCGCAAACATCGACCGGAGAAACTCCGTGTGCCGCGGATCGCACACCTGACTGCGCTGCATTTCGAAGCTGCGTGCAAAGCGTAGCGTCAGACGGTGCCCGTCGTACGAATACACTTTCCCCGAAATCAGTGACACGCCGAGTGTCACCTTCTTCTGGCGTACAAAGGTGACAAATCCCTCCCAGAGCTGGCGCAATTTATCGAGCGACAGATCTTCGGGAGCGCCGTGCGTACCGGCGTCCCGTAATCCCGGATCGGAGACGCCGGCTCTCCGCTCCACAATACCCGCCGTACCCGGGCCCGTCCGGGCAGCAGCCGCGGGTGCCTTCGATTTTCCGGCGGGCAATTCGATTGCGGCCTCGTCGGCCGGACCGCGAGGCGCCGTCGGTGACGCTTCGGACGCGGCCTGCGACGATCCCGAAATCGATCGCGCAGAACCGGATGCCAGCTGAGAAGCCCCCGATGCGCGGTCTGCACGACCGCTCGCGTCGGATCGGCCGCCCCGATCACTGCTGCCCCCCCGCCGTTTGCCGTCCCGAGATTTCCCGCCCCTGGCGCCTGCCTCATCCGGCGCTCCGGGTCCGGACCGTCCCCGGCCGCCGGACGGTGGGCCCAGTTCCTCGATGAGCTCGCGAATCGTTACCTGGCGTTCGAGCTGTGAGAGATCGGCGAGTAAACTTTCGAGCAGTATGCGTGGATCAGGCGTCGTGCGCAGACGGGGAACCGCATTGCACAACCGCTCGACGATGGTGATCACGTCTCCAAGTTCGTAGCCAGCGACCAGTTCATCGAGTGCCGCCCGCTCGTCGCCCGATAGCACGAGCAAATCTCCCAGATCACCTGGAGTCTTGAGCAACATCAGGTCGCGGTAACCTTCGAGCAGAGCGGAACAGAATTCTTGCAGGTCAATCCCCTCCGACACCGCACGATCGAGTCCGCGCAGCACCGACGCGGCATCCGCGGCGGCGATGGCCCGCATGAAAAAGACTATTCTCCCCTGGTCGATCATTCCAAGTATATCCCGTACCGATGCCGCCGTTACGCCTTCGTCCGATGCGGTAATGCACTGGTCGAGCAGACTCGTCCCATCGCGCATCGAACCGTCGGCCTTGCGCGCGAGCAGGCGCAGCGCCTCGGGCTCAAACGACGCTTCCTCGGCCTCGCAGATAGACTGAAGGCGCCCGGATATCTCCGCGATATCGAGACGCTTAAAATGATGGCGCTGGCAGCGCGATTTGATCGTGTCCGGTATCTTGTTGGGCGCGGTCGTGGCAAAAATAAAGTACACGTGCGCAGGTGGTTCCTCGAGAGTCTTGAGCAGCGCATTAAACGCGTGCGTCGAGAGCATGTGCACTTCGTCTATGACATACACTTTGTTGCGGTACTGGCTCGGTGCATACCCGATACTTTCCTGCAGGTCGCGCACCGCATCCACGCCCGTGTGCGACGCGCCGTCAATTTCCATTACGTCGAGGTTATTCCCCGCAATAACACCAAGGCACGACGCACATTCGTTGCACGGCTTTCCGTCGGTTGCGGATTCGCAGTTCAGCACGCGGGCGAGGATGCGCGCCGTGCTCGTATTGCCACACCCGCGCGGCCCGGCAAACAGGTAGGCATGGGACACGCGCCCGGCTTCCACGGCACGCTTGAGGGTGCGCGTGATGTGATCCTGTCCAACCACATCGTCAAAGCGCAAAGGACGCCATTTTCTTGCAAGAACCTGGTAACTCATCACCCGAACACTCCCACCTCCCCGCGGGGAATTTAGCGAGACCGTGCACCTGCCGTGGAACGACGCAGCCGCGATCGCGAAACGGGTTAGCTCATACCAGGCGCTCCCGCATCACATGACCGGAACCACTTACCGCTGCTACCTTCCGGTCCTGACGGGATTCATGGGTGGTCATTGCGCAGGACCTGGTCGTCAATACCACTTCCGTACCGCGAACCATCAACTCCAATCGCCCGCCGGCAGGAATTCAACCCCGCTGCAGCGGATTGCGGGTTTAGGGTACCGCTAACACCCCGCCTAGCACGGTCTCATTCCGTGGTCGCCGCAGCCCGAAGCCACGAACGAAATATAACAAAAATGGTGGAGATGAGCGGATTCGAACCGCCGACCTCCTCGTTGCGAACGAGGCGCTCTCCCAACTGAGCTACATCCCCACGCGTACACCGTCATGGTGACGGGCGCCCTGATATCCAGAAAATTTACCGCATGATCAATACGTGGCGGAGAGAGGGGGATTCGAACCCCCGGTGCCCGTAAGAGCACAACGGTTTTCGAGACCGCCCCATTCGACCGCTCTGGCATCTCTCCGCACGGAGAATAGCCGATCGTTTCGTAAAACGCAAGCGCGTCAAAATAATTGTGAGAGAATCAGTTACACGAAAATTGCGGAGGCGAAACCGCCCCCGCACAGGCCCTGCCCCGGCCCGCCTCCGGCCCTTCACCGCGCCGACGGAACCACGAGGAATCCGGCGTGGCACCCGGCCGTCGGGACGCGTTCAGGAACCGTCGTCCGCCGAGCGCAGAGGGCGGGGGCGGCGATCGGGACCGATCGCCACCATCGTGAACAGGCCGGTGACGGCCCGGAGACGATCGGCGATCTCCATGTGCTCCCGGAATACGTCGACGCGAATTTGCAGACTCGTACGGCCAACGCGTTCTACCGATCCGACGAGTTCCACGATTGTGCCGGCGCCAATCGGGTGCTTGAAGTCCGTTCGATCGATTGACACCGTTACGAACGGACAGCGACCGTACCTCGTGGCGGTGATGAACGCCACCTCATCCATCCAGGCAACGAGCGTTCCCCCGAACAGGGTGTCATAGTGATTGGTGGTGCTCGGAAGCACGGCCTTGACCATGCGGGTGGTTCCGTCATTACACGGCATCGCATCGTTCGAGTTCACACGCATCCCTCCCGGCAACCCGACACGCCTACGACGGTTCCGGGTGGGCCACGCGGCGCTCTTCGCACCGGCGCAACACGTTACGGCGTTCGGCGGAGTCCATCACCGACCACTCGCTGATCTCGTCGCTGGTTCGAAAACACCCGGCACATACGTCGATGTTCCTGCGAATAATACAGCGGTTCGTACAAGGGGAGCCCGGTGTTTCGCGGTTCGTATCCATAGCAACGACAGTATCCAATCCATTGTCGGATCGCAACGATTCTATTGCGCCGACCCCGGCGATTGTGCGGTCACCCGTTGGCATCGCGCACATCGTAAAATAAAAATGGCGTCTCCCGGGGGCCACCCCGGGGACGCCAAATATGGCGGAGAGAGGGGGATTCGAACCCCCGGAACGCTTTCGCGCTCACACGATTTCCAGTCGTGCCGAATAAGCCAGCTCTCGCATCTCTCCGGATTCTCTCTCCGGCCGTTCCACAACGATTGCCGGGGGGGGGCTTGTTCGACGCCCCGGACACACGGCACCGGATCGCCGGGCGTCGGGACCGCCAGCACGTCACTCGGTCCGACGCTCACGAAAAAAACGCTGCATCAGTTCCACACACCGCTGTTCTTCCACCCCACCGATGACGACCATACGATGGTCCAGCGCGGATTCGGCGGGAATGTGGAACACGCTTTCGCACGCGCCGGTCTTCGGTTCCCGTGCACCAAAAACGATGCGTGGCAGACGTGCAAGAAGCGCCGCTCCCACGCACATCGTGCACGGTTCGACAGTGCAATAGAGAACAGCCTGGGCGAGCGCGCGGGAGCCCACATTTCTCACAGCGTCCCAGAGCGCAACAATTTCGGCGTGTTCAAACGGGTAGCCCGTTTCCACCGAACGGTTCCGCCCTCGCCCAATCACCCGACCCCCAACAACAACCACAGCGCCGACCGGGACCTCTCCCCTGACAAATGCGTTTTGCGCCTCAGCAATCGCCTCGCCCATCCAGCGCACATCGTCGGACACAGCGTTAGCGCGCGGGCAGACTCGCCACGAGTGACTCGACCACTTTGATCACCACTTCCTCGTACGGCGGAGCCTTGTAAAGCTGCGCCTCGCGATCGGCACGCACCAGGCCCGTCCCGCTCGTGCTCACGGTCCGATCAGACACCTCGGAACGGGCACTCTCAAGATAGTCTTCGTCGATCGCCCGAAACAAAAGGCGCCCCGGTTTGACGGACGCATCGACTATTGAGATGGTAGCTCCCACGGTGGTTGTCGCGCTCGCATTCTCGCGGTAGTCGACCTCATCTTTGTCCCAGGTATCGACAACCCCGATGAGGAACGCATCGCATTGTACCGCGGCCGCAATCCGCCCGAGAAGGTCCATATCCGGTTTATCCGAGTGGGGGTAGTCCCGAAGAAACTTCTTGTAGTCGCTCTGCCAGCCCTCACGCTCTACTGCGAAAGCAATCGTTCCCGGAGAAACAAAATTGTAATCGTTCCGATCATCGAGTTTCTTGGTAAACACCGATTCAAACGTCCTAGATGCAACGTCATCCGGATCATCGGACTGGTTGATCGATGAGGTAAATGGAAGAACGGCGATTTTTAGCACGGGCGGAGTTTCACCCGCCGTGACACGAAACGAGTCGTCGATATATACACTCACCGGATGCTTCTGCTGACACGCCACCGAACCAAGAAGCACCGCGATACCGAGTACCAGAACAATATATTTGTGCATCGCTCTCCCTTTTCACTCACCCGGCGCGCGGGCGGGAAGCGCCCCCTGCCTTCGGGCGTGACACTAGTCGCCGGCGCCCCCGGTGTCAACCGCTCGTTTGCACGCAACTCATTGAGAAAGCGCCCTTTGACACCAGCACGAATTGGCGCGTACACTCGCACACGTGAGGACGGACGGCTCGACAAGCGCTGCACCACCGCGGCTCCTGCTACTCGGGGATACGCGCCAGGTTCACCTGTCGCGTTGGGCTTCGTATTTCGCAGGCACCGGCTGGGATGTACACACCGTCTCGCTCGAAACCGCGCACGATTTTCCAGGCGCGTTCTGTCGCGTACCCGTCACCTCCGCTCTGCCGCACGCGCTGCGCTATCCCCTCGCGGTCCGTCGGATCGCCTCATTGACGCGATCGTTTCAGCCCCACGTGGTCAACGCCCATTTTGCACCCAATTACGGAGTCATCGCGCGTGCGATCGGAAGGCATCCCTGGGTATTGAGCACCTGGGGCAGCGACATCTTGACCGACCCCGACAAGTCCCCGTTTCACCTCTGGCGCACACGTCGCGTCGTTCGCGACGCCGACTGGGTTACTTCGGATGCACAGGTTATGTCCCGGCGACTCGAACGGTTCGGCGTAGAGCCCGAACGCATTCTCACATTTCCCTTCGGGGTGGATACGGCCCGGTTCCACCCGGCCAATGGAGAATCTTCGACACTCGCCATTGTGAGCACAAGGCAACTGGCCCCGGTGTACGATGTGGGCACGCTGATCGAAGCGTTCGCGTCGGTCTTCACGCAGGTACCGGGCGCCACTCTTACGATAGTCGGTGACGGCCCGTCGCGCGGCCAGCTCGAAGAGCGGGCACGCGCCTCATGCGCAGCGGGTTCGATACACTTTGAGGGCATGCTGGCCCACCGGAAACTACCCGTCGTAATCCGTCGTGCGATAATCTATGTTTCCACGGCACGATCTGACACAACGAGCGTATCACTCCTGGAAGCGATGGCTTGCGGACTCTTCCCGGTCGTGCCCGACATTCCTGCAAACCGCGAGTGGGTGGCCGACGGTAAAAACGGAGTACTCTTCGAAGCCGGAAACCCCGGGGCTCTCGCCGGGAGTATTCTCTCGGCGTGGCGCAAGCCGGACCTGCGCCGCCACGCGCGCGCGGTCAATGTGGAACTCATAGAGCAACGCGCGTCCTGGCCGGAATGCATGACGTCAGTTCATAAATTGTTCGACCGTCTTGCGCGGTCTCAGTCCGGGGCAACACTCCCCGGTGGCCCCAGTGCGGAGTAGTACTCGATGAAGCCCTTGTCGGTAGCATTATTTATTCTGGGCAGCGCGGCCATCGCGGCCGCCATGGCGCTGTATTCGCCGCTCGCGGATCGATCGGTCCCGATCCAGGCGCGGATCGATTCGTTGACCTCATCGCGTGCGGTCACGCGCAAGCACCTTATAGCATATCGACTCAAACTCGACGGGTATCGGAAAAGTCTGGGGAACATCCCCGATTCCGTACGCGCCGCGCAATCCGGGCAAATCATAAAGCACTTCAAGACCATGTCCAAGAAAAAGGTAATACTCGGACACCGCGAATCCGATCAAACCCGGCAGATTTACCGGATGGAACGGGAACTTCGCCGCGCCCGCGCCAGACGCCGCAGGCCCGCCCGGCCGCTGGCAGCAGGCGGCGCATTTCTGGCCCTTATCGCCGTCGTGCTGCGTTCCCGGCCTCGTCGATAGGCACTCAACAGTCTTGACGTGAGCCACCTACCGATTCTATATTGACACCCGATTATCCAAATCACGTGGACAGGAGCCGGAGCGTTCGCGCGGCCGGCGCGGAAGATTGCCCAAGGAGCGGAAAATGACCTATGTTGTGACGGGGAACTGTCAGAAGTGCCGTTTTACAGACTGCGTCGTCGTGTGTCCGGTCGATTGCTTCCACGCGGACGCCGACATGCTCTACATCGATCCCGACTCATGCATCGACTGTGACGCGTGCGCACCCGAGTGCCCCGTAGAAGCAATCTACCCCGAAGAAGACGTGCCCGATGAGCAGCAGAAATGGGTCGCGATCAACGCCGAAAAGTCATCCGGTCTGCCCGTGATAACGGACAAGGAAGACCCCTTACCAACGGCGGATGCGCGCAAGAAGGAATTGGGATTCTAGAAAACGGCAGCTGCGCGGTGACAGATGACACGATCGGGATGCCACCTCCTGACTTCGCCGTACGATTCCATCGCAACGCGGACACCCACAAAAGAAAGCCGGTCGAACGACCGGCTTTCTTTCTGGCCACGGTTCGCACCGGCAATAGGACCGGTCGCGCTGGTAAGCGTGGCCTGTGAGCGCGCTCCGGGCGCGCTCCGAAGCCCGGCTCACGCCGGGCACTGTGAAAGGGCCTCCCGGTGGGTCGCCACTGGTACACCGTGATCAGTGCCGGGCGACTATCACCAGGCCACCGGGAAGCCGGGGGATGGACGAAACGTGTTCCGCTTATCCGGCGTACGCACACCGGCACGATTCATCGTATATCAGTGTACCCGGTAAATCGAAATCGTCAAGTGACTCATTAATTTTTTGTGGCCGGGCGAAGCACTTTCGCGATCACGCAACGTCCTGCCTGAACCACGCGCGCAATGAAATCCTGACACGCATCAGCACAAATTACATGATCGTTTATCGGCACAGTCCCGACTATCCTGTCTTCGGCTTATCGCGCAACAAATCATTGCGTTTGATGTGAAGTTTGTCGAAACTCTCCGATGAAATGATGTAGTACCAACCTGCAAAGCGCTTGCTCAGCTTTTCCGCCCGGCCACGTCCGCGGTTTTCTTTCGCCTTCCATCGATTCCACGCAGTTTGTAACCCTTTGTTCCGGTAGTCGTCCTTCGTCCACGTACTGTCGGGGCGATTCTTATAGTCCGTGTTTGCAGGACGCGGTGGCTCCTTGAATTGGGTGGAGTCGAACGATGCCGAAATCATCACGTACCGGTTTTCCCCTGTGGACTTTTCTCCTTTTGGTTTCGTGTCCTGTGTGATCCCCACCGCCACCTCACCAAATCGTAACGTCCAATCGACACCATCGGAATCGGCAACCCGCAGCTCACCTTCGTTGGATACCAGGTTTCCATTACGTGTGAAGAAAAACCCCTTACTCTGCAAAGAAAGCATATCGGCGCGAGATACGGGCTTGCCGTTTGCCGCGCGGGCCAGGGACGCCGACACTCCGGGCGGTTTCGGCCGCACCCCGTTGATTGACAGGCCATCGATCGCGGTCAAGAGATTGCCGATTTTGTACTTATCTACTTCCTTTCCGCGCGGGACGTTACCCATATTCCAGGTGTCGCCGTCACGCGTGAGAACAATCTGGTCGCGCTTGTTGAGGCTGCCGGTACGCTCATCCACCGAGTAGTCGTTCAGTTCCACCCGGGTAATCTTGTCCTTGTCCACATTGAGAAGATCGTCATTGATCCAGTCTTTGAACGATGTCGAGAGGTCGAGTTTGAGCTGCGTCCCATACACACGCTTTTGGCCCGGAATTCGAACAAGATGAAAATCATCGCGGCCCTTAAACGACTTGCCCACGATAATATCCGCGAGTACCACGTCGTTTTCCCCTTTAATGGTTATTCGTTTTCCCCGGCCCTGGATACTCGGATTGGATTCGTCCAGCGGATCGATTACGCCGCACGCCGCATAATCGGCAGGATTGTCGGTGCGAAAATCATCGCGCTTAATACCGATCAGTCCGGCAGCGGTTTTTGCCAGGCGGTCCTTTCCGTCGGCCGGATAGTTATACTCCGACGGAATCGTCCATTTTTTCCCGTCGAACGTTACCTTAAACGGAATGGCCGCACCGTGTTCGGCGTCGTAGTCGATGACTTCCAGCGACTTCGCGGCATTCGGATCGGTGAAATCGGGGAAAAACTCTTTCCCCTCGTCAAAGAACGCGTTGGGCGCAACCGGGTGCGGCTTCGTAACGATGGCCAGGCCAGCCGCCACAAGCGCTACGCCGATAAATCCTATCGTTATTTGCTTTTGTTTCATGGTCAGCTCCTCAACCGCCGCGCCGCGGCCGCTCCTTCCCGCTCGCGTCGCCGCCTGCGCACGAAGATCCCCACGCCAATCAGGAAGACCGGAATGGGCGGTACCAGCCCGGCCAGGGTGCGGATATTGCTCTGGATGCGGCGTACCTGAGATTCCATATCTTCCTTGCTTCGCTCAATTTTTGCGTCGCGCTCGCCTTCGATGCTTGCCTTGACGGCATCGAAGCGATGGCTCTCCGCCGCCTGGAGATTCTGCGCCATAATTTGCTTGGTTTGAGCGTCCAAATCGGTACGGCTGCGTACCGCAGCGACCTTTTCATCGAGGCGGCGTTGCGCATCCGCCAGAGCTTTCTGGGCGTCATTGCGGGCCGCCTGCTCTTGCTTCGCCCGCCGCTCGGAATACGCACGCGTGCGCGCTTCCACCGTGGTCAACGTACGATGGCGAACGCGGCGATTGCGCAGGGCAATAAACGATTGATCGCCCACAAGCACATCCATGCAATTCAGAAAGAATGATACGTTGTCAAAATCCAGGTTTTCGATCCCGCGTCGACGAATTTGAAAAAATTGTTCGGAGATAAAATCAATATCGGCGATTGCAATCACGTTCACGCGGGTAGTGTCGTCGGGCAACGCACGCACCCCTTTCACACGGGCAGCAAGCGGATAGTCCGTGCTCGTCGCATAATGCGAACCACTTCCTTTTGCCAGCCCCACACCAAAGAATGATCGCTGCACGAGTTGCCTGTAGTTCATTGTCCCCGAAACCGTGCTGGTACGCAATATTGGCGTAAACTTGAAATCTTTGGTTCCGCCGGCGAGCGTACCCGGATAGAGGAAAACGATTTCCTGCAGTCCGCGCGCCTCCGGGAGGGCGTCGTTGAACGACCGCGGATTCTGGTTGCCCCGACCGACAAACACCACCTCCGGTGGAAGATTCGCAAACTCGGGATGGGGGTTATAGCCATCCCAGACCACCGTCGCCTTGTTCCACTGAATTCCGATTGCCGACAAAAATGCGTTTATGCCCCCCTTCGGCTTCGGTTGTGGACCGCGGTTGCGCATGAATGGGTTGATATTGGCGCCGCTTTCTTCAGACGGGGACAGACCGACGTCAACGACCGGCAACGGATCGAGCAGGAGCAGAGTTGGATGGCCCTGTTCGACGTACGTTTGCAGATGGTTCATTTCTTCCTGCGAGAGCGACGATGGCAATACCACGAGGAGACCGTCGAGATCTTGCTTGATGGAATCGGTCGCGGCAATTTGAACAACGTCATATTGCTTCTTCAATTCGTTCACAACCGACCAGGCCGGCGTCGACTGAAACGTCTTGAAATCGAACCCTCCAAAGATCCGCATTTGTGTCGTGAGCACACCCACCCGGCGCCGCTTTGTCTTCGCCACCATGCGAATGCTCCGCGCCAGCTCGTACTCTACGGGCAATCCGCGATCAAAAAATGGAATTACATCTTCCTGGGCCCCACAGGTAAACGCAACTCCCAGAAACACCTTGCGCACGTTGGCCTGTGCCGTCCCTACTTCGGGGATATCGACCGACTTAATTGAAAATTTTTCGCGTGCTTCGCGTGCTTCTTCGCTGAATGGCCTGGTGTCATTGATGATCAGCTGAACTTTATCCCCTCCTACGGCGTCGAGTTCGTGGAGAAATCCGAGCAACGTTTCGCGCGTTTGCACATACTGGCGTGGGACATCGTCGCTTATGTAGGCCTGGATGAACACCGGACGGTCACTGGTAAGTTGTGAAAGCAATGAGCGTGTTTCGGGGGAGAGCGAATGAAGATGTTCCGCGGTAACGTCTATGCGGGCGCTTCCGCGCGCGAGCATGGTTCCCAGACTGCCCAGTACCACAACCAGGGACGCCACTCGAATAACGTGGTGAATCCACGGGCGTGATCCAGATTCTTTTTGCGCCCAGTGGCGCCGTCCCAGGAGAATGACGTTAAGAAAGATGGCTACCACGACCACGGCGAGAAAATAAGCCACCGACGCCAGGCTCACGGCCCCGCGCGCAAAATCCGCGAAGGAATTGAATACCGACAGCGAGTGCCCGAGCCGGGCCGCACCACCACCAAACACACCAAATATGGGCTCGGTGTAGACGAACAGCGCGCACATCCCCGCGCCATATATGAACGCGATTGTAGCGCTCGGACTGAGCAATGACGCCAGCATTCCCACGGCAATAAACGAAGCCCCGAGGAACCAGTACCCCATGTAGTTGGCGAGAACAAGCCCGGGGTCCGGGCTGCCGAGCCAGAACAGAACAACCAGATTACTGAGCGAAAGCAGCAGCGCGGCGGTGTAGATCCCCAGCGTCGAAAGATACTTACCCAGAACGATTTCAAAATCCGTTGCCGGAAGGGTCAGGAGCAGTTCCTCGGTTCCCTGCCGGCGCTCGTCCGACCAGACCCCCATCGTTATGGCCGGCACAAAGAACAGCAGAAGGTACGGGAACACATTGTTTAATTCTTCGAGGTTGGCCAGGTTGTTCAGAAAAAAGCGGTTCTGCCAGAATGCCGCCGCGGCGCTGAGAAAAATAAATAGCGTAATGAACACGTATCCCGTTGGATTACTGAAGTACAACTTGAGATCGCGCCGACACAACGCGCTGACCGCCTTGAAATTCACTTTCATCAGGAGCCCTCCCCATCATCGGTGGCCGTCAGACGGTAGAACGGTTTTTCCAGCGATCCGTCTTCGCTCAGGTCGGCGGGCGTACCGTCAAACACCAGTCGCCCATCATGAATGAGAAGAACCCGGTCGGCGACCGCTTCGACCTCCTGAAGAATATGCGTGGATATCAGAATGGTTTTGTTCGCGCCGAGAGTACGGATATTCTGCCGGAAATCCCGAATTTGGTTGGGGTCGAGTCCCGAGGTGGGCTCGTCCATGATCAGGACATTGGGGTCGTGGAGCAGCGCCTGGGCGAGTCCGACCCTCTGGCGATACCCCCGCGAGAGCTTTCCGATCGGTTTTTCGAGAACGTCGCGGAGAGCGCACTGATCGGTCACCACCGCGAGGCGTTCATCGAGAACACTCTGCGGGAGGCAACGCGCCTGACCGAAAAACTCGAGCAGTTCCTTGGGTGTCATATCGTCATAGAGTGGCCCGTTCTCGGGCAGGTATCCGAGGTGGCGCGACGCCTCCAGACGGTTGGTCCCGATGTCGTACCCCGCCACGCGCGCCGTGCCTTCGCTCGGCGACAGGTAACCGGTCAAAATTTTCATCGTGGTGGATTTACCGGCGCCGTTGGGGCCGAGAAAGGCCACAATTTGTCCCTCAGGGATAGAAAACGACACGTCCCGGATCGCGACAAACGGCCCGTAGAACTTACTCAGGCCATTGGCCTCGATCATCGCCCTCGGTGATCGATTCATGCTTCCCCCTGTTGTACAAACAGGACGCGGCCGTACGCCTGGCGGGCGTGAGCCGCATCTTACCATGATCTGTCCGTTTAAGTACGCTGGCATCACCAGCGTGGGTAGGTTACCCCTGTATACAACAATGCGGGCCCCGGGTTCAATTTTTCCTCAACGCCGCGATTGTCGCCCCCACAACTACGCCGGTAATCCTATCCATCGGAGAGTACGCGCGCAACCCCGAATCGATTCCGCCGAATTCTTCCGGCCCCGAACATCCCTCTACAACCGCCGGGATGACAATCCGCAATCCGGCGCTGCCGCACGCCACTTGCGCCCCGCTGTACCCGCCCGTGCTGTCACCGCCGACCATGGCGCCCCGCGGTGGGACGGAACGGGTGGCACGTCCGGGATGCCGCCGGATGGCACCCGCCTTGCGGTGCCTTCGGGAGATGGACGCGTGGACGGGGTGGCATCGGATTTGGGACCGGGCGGCCGGGCCCGCGGCGGGATGTGCGGGAGTTCAGGCTTTTCGGCTCTTACGACGAAAAATCCGACCAAATTCCTCGGCCAGCTCGAACGACGCATCCACCGATCGCGGATTACGGGAATCGAGGTATTCTACATTGACCCCAAGACGGTCATCGGGGAAGCCGATCTGGTGCGCAAACGAGGCGATACGGTCCCACACTCCGATCAGGCATGATATGGACGCTTCCCGCATGCTGCGTGCGCCCTTGAGCAAACGCTCCACATCGCGCGGGATGAACACGCCCAGCGTCTTGCGCGCGAACAAAATTTCTTCCGGCGCCACCAGGGGAGAGAGTGTGAGAAATAGCTTGGGGATCTGATCGTGGTCGAGACAACGCACAAGGTCGAGCAGCAGGCACGCCATCCATTCACTCTCGTAGAGAATCTGCGTGCTGAAAAACGAGAACTGGCAGTCGCGGATTTTTCCGAGTACGCGGTCCGCCTCGTCGAGCGATGCCGGTCGCTCGATGAACTGCCGACGGCGTGTGGGAATAATGATCCCCCCGCAGTCGAACCCCCGCGCGTGCGCCTTCTCCGACGCCTCACGAACGCCGAGTGCGTCCGCGCGGTACGTCTTATCACTCGCGTCGCCGCCGACGAGAAAGATGTCATGGCAGCCAATACGCTCGGCTCCGTCGAGCCAATCGTCGAATTCGGCCGCATTGCACATTACCGACACCTTGTAGAGGCTGATCGGCTTGGCGGTCAAATCGGAGAGGAATCGGGCGAATTCCGCGTTATTCACCCGGGCGCGTTCGCGCTTGAATTCGGCGGCGTCCTGGAGATCGGGAATGCTGACCGCGTGGAACGAGTTGTAGCACGCAAAGCTCTGCCGGAGTACGGCATACGCTTTATCCTGGTCCTCCAGCGGCGGAGGGCAGGCTTCCAGGATAACCCGGGCATCCCTGACTGCTTTCACCATGATCCCGCCAATCTAGCGTACGGCGTGCCTGTTTTCAAGCACCGTGGCGAAATCATTCGGTTCGCATCGATCGACGAGGCGCGAAGGGCAATCCAATGGGCCTCCGGCCACTACCGTCCTAGAAGTGCAGGCGCCCGGTGGGATCGGATTGCCACGAATGCAGCGTTTTCATGTAATTGGCCCGCTCGAACGCCGTGGGGTCCGCCGCGTGCCGGTGGCTGAGGCTGCCCTTCATTTGCTCAATCGAATCGTATTCGTTGTCGTCCATCCAGAGACGCACCCCGTCAATCATTTCCCTCACACGACCGATACCGCGGGCGAGGATTTCGGAAGTGGTCATCGCTACGCTCGCCCCCGCCAGAACACCGCAGAGCACGTCACGGTAGTTGTGGACGCCGGTGGTCAGCGCGAGATCGGCATTGACGCGGCCGTGCAGAATTGCGATCCACCGCAACGGAAGACGAATTTCCGACGGCATACTCAACTGCAAGTCGGGCTTCACTTCCAGCGACTCGAGGTCAATCGCCGGCTGGTAGAACCGGTTGAACAAAACCAGCCCGCGTGCCCCGGCACCCGCCAGGCGCGCCGCGATATTGGGAATTGACGAGTAAAATGGACTGAGCTTTACCGCGATGGGAATGGTCACCTTTGCGCACACCTGCCGCACGATGTCGACCGCATTCTGTTCTACCTCGGCTCCCGGCACCGTCGGATCCGTCGGTATTGCATAAATGTTCAGTTCGATGGCGTGGGCACCGGCTTCCTCTATCTGGTGGGCGTAATTGACCCAGCCTGATGTCGACACACCGTTGAGGCTGGCCATTACCGGAATGTTCACCGCCTCACGCGTGCGCATGACCTGCTTACAGTACTCGTCGGCACCAATGTGATAGTTGTCGAACTCGGGGAAGTAATCCGACGCTTCACCGTGGCTCTCTGCACCATACGAGGCATAGTGATCGAGCATTCGGCCTTCGTGAATGATTTCCTCTTCAAATAGTGAATACATTACAACCGCCCCCACACCGGCGTCTTCGAGTCGACGCGCGTTGCCCACCCATTGTGTCAGCGGTGATGCGGAATGTACGATCGGATTGGATAATTCGAGGCCGAGATACTGAGTCGTCAAGTTCATGCTCACTTCTCCTGCCCGGATGGTGTTGTCTGCACAGCAGATTCTGTTTTCGTTTTCCCGTCGTGCGCCGGCAGATGAGCGAGATCTTCCAGGTGTTCCCAACGGCTCATCACGTGTGTTCGTGCCCGTTCGAGCAACCGCCTTGCCCGCGCCGGGGCTACCTTGGTGAGCAGACGGTATCGGTTTTCGGCATACATGTACTCTTCGAGTGGACCCCGGGGAGGCTTCGAATCGAGGATAAGAGGGTTTTCGCCCCTCCGCGCGCGCACCGGATTAAACCGGTAGAGCGGCCAGTATCCGGTGTCCGCCGCGCGTTTCTGTTGTGCCATTCCCTTCGACATGTCGATACCATGGGCAATGCAGTGGCTGTACGCGATGATCAGCGACGGACCTTCGTGAGCCTCCGCTTCCTGGAACGCGCGCAGTGTCTGGGCTTCGCTCGCACCCATTGCCACCTCGGCCACGTAGACGTGGCCGTAGCTCATCGCGATCATCCCCAGATCTTTCTTGGGCACTTCCTTCCCCTCCGCCGCGAATTTGGCGATTGCCCCGATCGGAGTGGCTTTGGACGCCTGTCCCCCGGTGTTGGAATACACCTCGGTGTCGAGGACGAGCACGTTCACATTCCGCCCGCTGGCCAGAACATGATCCAGCCCTCCGAATCCGATGTCGTAGGCCCAGCCATCGCCGCCAACGATCCAAATGCTCCGACGTACCAGAGCACCGGCAACGCTCCGCAACTCCGGGGCCGCGACGTCGGTTGATCCCGCGAGCGCATTGCGCATTCGCTCCACCCGTTCGCGCTGCGCATCGATCCCCTCGGAATCATCCTGGGTCGCACCGATAATTTCGTCGGCGAGTTCCCCCCCGATTTCGCTGCGCAATCGAACAACGAGTTCGCGCGCGTATTCGGTTTGTTTGTCCACGGCCAGCCGCATTCCCAAACCAAACTCCGCATTGTCTTCAAACAGCGAATTGATCCATGCCGGGCCGCGACCGTCATCATTGATCGCCCACGGGGTGGTCGGCATATTTCCGCCATAAATACTCGAACATCCTGTCGCATTGGCCACCAGAGCGCGATCGCCGAATAGCTGCGATATCAACCGCAGGTACGGTGTTTCACCACACCCGGCACACGCCCCGGAAAACTCAAACAGCGGGCGCATGAGCTGCACATCCTTCACTTTTCCCGGATGCAATCCCTGGTCTGCAAAACGCTTCATTGGGTCGGGCAGCGAAAGGAAGAATTCCCAGTTTTCATTCCCGTCACCCACATCACGGCGTGGCGTCATATTCAGCGCCTTGCGTCCGAGGTTGCTCTTATCGCGCGCGGGGCAAATTTCCGCGCACAGCTGACATCCCGTGCAGTCATCCGCAGATACCTGAAGCGTGTACTGCGCACCATCGAGTTCCCGCCACCGTGCGGGCATAGCCGTGAATCCAGAGGGCGCATCCTCCAGATCCGCGACCGACAACACCTTGCTTCGGATTACCGCGTGCGGACAGACCATCACGCACTTTCCGCACTGAATGCACAGGTCCGCCTCCCACACCGGAATCTCCAGCGCGATATTACGTTTTTCGAACTGTGTCGTTGCACTCGGATACGTTCCGTCTGGCGGAAAGGCACTCACCGGAAGGGCATCCCCTTCTCCAGCCAGCATGGCTGCCGTTACGCCGCGAACAAATGCTGGTGCGTTGGACGGAAGCGCGGACGTAACCAACTCGGTCATCGTCGCGCCGGAAGATTCCACCACCGATGCATCGGCGGGCACCCGCAATTCCACCACGGCGCCCGAAGCGTCATCCACCGCGTCGCAATTCATCTTCACGACCGTCTCGCCGCGCTTACCGTACGTTTTGCGGATCGATTCTTTAATCTTGCGCACAGCATCCGCGGCGGGGAACAGGCCGGTCACCGCAAAAAAAGCCGTTTGCATAATCGTATTGATACGCACGCCGAGGCCGTGCCGGCCGGCGATTTCGAAAGCATCAATACAATATACAGAAAGCCCGCGTTTGATGATTTGCCGCTGCACGCGACCGGGCAGATGATGCCATGCCTGCGATGGATCATACGGACAGTTGAGAAGAACCGTTGCACCTTCGTGTGCGGCGGCGAGCGTGTCGTACCTGTCGAGAAATCCCCACTGATGCACAGCGACGAAATCCGCCTTGCGGATCAAATACGAGCTCCGTATCGGGCTGCTGCCGAAACGCAGGTGCGAGACCGTGCGAGCACCGGCCTTGCGTGAGTCGTACACAAAGTACCCCTGCACCGGTTGCGCTGTTTCTTCACCGATTATCTTGATCGTGTTCTTGTTGGCACCGACGGTTCCATCCGAGCCCAATCCCCAGAACAGGGCGCGCGTCACGTCGTCCGGTTCCACGTCAAAACTGGGATCGTAATCGATGCTGCTTCCAGTCACGTCGTCTACAATGCCCACCGTGAAATGATTTTTCTTTTCCGCCAACGCGTTCTCGAATACTCCGCGTATCATCGCGGGAGTAAATTCCTTCGAGGAGAGACCGTATCGGCCACCGAGAACTGTCGGCGCGTTGAACCGCCCGGCGGCGCGTTCGTGGAGTGAAGTCATCACATCCTGATAGAGCGGTTCCCCCACAGCCCCCGGTTCCTTGGTACGATCCAGCACGCTGACAACTCGCGCGGACTCCGGTATGGCATCGGCCAGATGGCGCGCCGAAAACGGCCGATAGAGACGGACCTTTACGGCGCCCACCTTTTCCCCGCGCGCGACCAGCGCATCCACCGTTTCGTCGATGGCCTCGCATCCCGAACCCATCGCAACAAGTACGCGCTCCGCATCGGGCGCGCCCACGTAGTCAAAAATGTGATATGCACGCCCCGTTCTCGCTGCAAATCGATCCATGACACCCTGGACGATATCCGGAGCCGCGGCATAGTACGGGTTGACCGATTCGCGTGCCTGAAAGAACGTGTCGGGGTTCTGGGCCGTCCCCCGAACGAACGGGTGATCCGGATTCAGTGCACGATCACGATGCGCTTGAACAAGACGTAAATCGATCAACGAGCGAACGTCTTCGTCTTCGAGAATCTCCACGCGTTGAATCTCATGCGACGTACGGAACCCATCGAATACATGAAGAAATGGAATGCGCGATTCGAGTGTGGACGCATGGGCGATAAGCGCCAGATCATGCACCTCCTGCGGCGAGTTTGAGAACAGCATGCCAAACCCCGTGCTTCGCGTTGCCATCACGTCGCTGTGGTCGCCAAAAATGGACAGTGCCTGGGCGGCGATCGATCGTGAAGCAATGTGAAACACCGTGCTCGTAAGTTCACCGGCAATTTTGTACATATTGGGGATCATCAGGAGCAACCCCTGGCTCGCCGTAAACGTCGTCGTCAGCGCCCCGCCCTGAAGGGCGCCGTGGACGACTCCCGACGCTCCCCCCTCGGACTGCATTTCGATCACGCGCGGCACCGTTCCCCAGGCGTTCGGAACACTGCGGGCACTCCATGCGTCGGCCAATTCGCCCATCGCCGAGGACGGCGTGATCGGATAGATCGCCACCACCTCGCTGGCCCGGTATGCCACAAGGGCCGCAGCTTCATTTCCATCAATGCAACGATATATACGTGTCATGATTCCTATTCTCCGGTCGGGGCGCAGCACAATGCGTGTGCGAGCAGCCCCTGTGAGCCCGTATCACGTCGGCGCGAGGCACGCCATAATGAGGCAAGCAGGAAGGATTCAAACGGCGGCTGTATGGATTGTAGACCGATCGGTCGGTTGTCTCAAGGGCAGCTTTTGCCCGCAGAACCACGCGCCGCATCCGAAAGCAGGAAAACCGGGACGATGGCCTCCACCTCGCACCGGTATCCATATACGATCCGAACAGGACAGCATGTGGCGGTGGAATCGCGCGCGACGGCGTCGCCGGTACATCCCCCCCTTGCCCATCTCCCACCGCGTTGGACCGAACAACCGCGTGCCTGATGGATTTTCTTCTTTCTTGTGAAACTATTCACTTGCGAAACCGGCCGTACCGGTACACACTTCATATGAAATGAAAATACTTCGTTACAACCAGTTCGGCGCGTTGTTCCACGCCCTGAAGAAATGGGGCTACCGGATTATAGGTCCTGTAACCAACAATGGAACAATTGTTTACGACTGTATCACGCGGGACGCCGACCTTCCCCGTGGCGTCACTGACGACACGGCTCCCGGACACTACGGCCTATCCCCAACCGCCGGGCGAGCGCGGTTCGCCTGGCACGCCCCGTCGAATTCGCCTCGACAGTACCTGTTTCCCCCGCGCGTCCCACGATTCCACATGCGGCAGGACGAGAATCCGCCGCGGATCACCGCACCCGCCATACCTGTTCGGACCGCCTTAATCGGGATTCGGCCGTGCGACCTGGCGGCCATCCGTTCCCTGGACACCGTTCTGCTCGACGGACCCCACCCGGACCCGGACTACAGAATGCGCCGGGAGGCGACGTTCATTGTCGCGGTCAACTGCAACACGCTCGGCGCCACATGTTTCTGTAAAGATACCGGCACGGGCCCGCGGGCACACGGTGGCTACGACGTGTTGCTCACCGAGTACGAGTCCCCGAACCACGTATTCTCGGTTGAGACCGGATCGGAGCGGGGGGAAAACTTTGTCAGCGACCTGCCCGTCGACGAAGGGTCGCCAGACCTCCGCGATGCGAACGATCCGAGTGTCGCGTCGGAGTGCCAGAGCAACGCAACTACCCTGTCACTCAATGGTGTCGGGGAACTACTCGCGGAAAGCTTCGATTCTCCGCTCTGGGACGAAATCGCCGACCAGTGTACCACGTGCGGGAATTGTACGATGGTTTGTCCTACGTGTTTCTGCCACCGCTATGAAGAGACCAGTTCGCTCGACGGAACGGAAGTAACGCGGTCTCGCGTATGGGACACATGTTTTTCGCAAGACTATTCGGCATTGCACAGTGGCGCAATTCGCATATCCACAAAATCACGCTATCGCAACTGGATTACCCACAAACTCGGAACGTGGGCCCAGCAATTCGACTCTCCGGGGTGCGTTGGGTGCGGAAGGTGCATCGCCTGGTGCCCCGTGGGAATCGATTTAACCGGGGTTATACGTGATTTGCGCCGTCGTCGTTCGCCGATGCTCTGACCGGGAGGATAAAAATTGTGGACACGAAATCTGTAGATGCACTGCTTGCACAGAATCCGACGTTTGCGGGCATGTCGCCGGCAATGATCGGGACTGTCGCGGGGTGTGCGGCGAACGTCCGCTTCGACCAAGGCCAGTTCCTATTTCACGAAGGAGACAGCGCGTCGCGATTCTTCGTCGTTCGCACGGGACTGGTGGCGATCGACCTGTTCGTTCCCCACAAAGGTGCGCTCACGATCAAGACACTGAAGGAGCACGACGTCGTCGGATGGTCGTGGCTGATTCCTCCGTACCGATGGCACTTTGACGCGCGGGCCATCGAAAACACACGTGCAATAGCATTCGATGCACTGTGCCTGAGAACAAAATGCGAAGAAGACACCGCGTTGGGCTACGAACTGATGAAACGATTTGCACAGATTATTGCCGGTCGCATAGAGGCCAACCGGGTTCAATTGATGGATGTGTACGGTAATGCAGGCAAGCGCTGAATACTCCGGAGTCGAGAATGCCAGCCTCCCGGTCATGTATCGCGTGACGGCACGACGGCGGGAATCATTCGACACGATCACGCTTACCGTCGCACAGGCCAAAGGAGAACCCACTCCAGCCTTCGAGCCAGGTCAGTTCAACATGGTGTACGCACCCGGTGTTGGGGAAATTCCCATCTCGATCAGCGGGAGCCCCTCGCAACGAGAATCGTTTGATCACACGATTCGATCGGTGGGACGCGTAACGGCTGCTCTGACCGCGATGCACACCGGTCAATGGGTCGGGTTGCGAGGTCCGTACGGTACACCGTGGCCCGTCGAGGAGGCACACGGTGAAAATATCGTTTTCATCGCGGGCGGCATTGGTCTGGCACCGCTCCGTCCGGCGATCCGCCATGTACTCAAGAACCGAGATGAGTTTGGAAACGTCACACTTGCCTACGGGGCCCGGACGCCCCACGATCTGCTCTACACGCGCGAAATCGAACGCTGGCGTTCACGCTTTGACTTCGATGTCTTTGTAACCGTCGACGCGGCCGATGCCCACTGGCGAGGTCATGTTGGCGTGGTAACCGAACTCCTGCGAATGGCCGGCGTAAATGCTTCGTCAATGGCATTCGTTTGCGGCCCATCGGTGATGATGCAATTCACTGCCCGCGAACTGGGGCACCTCGGGTTGGGGAGTGACCGGGTATACGTATCGCTCGAACGGAATATGCAGTGCGGTTGTGGTCAGTGCGGGCACTGTCAACTCGAGCGATACTTCGTATGCAAAGACGGTCCCGTGTTTCCCTACAAAACGATCGGGCATTTGCTGTCCGCGAGGGAGCTGTAATGGCGAAACAACGGAAACCCCGCATCGCCGTATGGAAGTTTGCATCGTGCGATGGTTGCCAGCTTTCGATTCTCGACTGTGAAACCGACCTGCTCGAGATAGCCAGCATGGTGGATTTCGTGTACTTCCGCGAAGCAACCCGCGCTACGGCACGCGGTCCGTACGATGTATCGCTTGTGGAGGGATCGATCACCACCCCCCAGGACCTGGTGCACATCAAAGACGTGCGCAAGAAATCCAGGTACCTCGTCGCGCTGGGCGCGTGCGCGACGGCCGGAGGCATCCAGGCCCTGCGCAATAATCACAACATCGAGGAATATATCTCGTCCGTGTATGCACACCCGGAATACATCGATACCATGCGTAGATCATCCCCGATATCCGACTATGTACCGGTAGACCTGGAACTGCGCGGTTGCCCGGTAAACAAGGCGCAGTTGGTCAATACGTTGAGTGAACTCGTGCACGGACGCTTGCCAGTATTTCCGCAGTACAGCGTCTGCGTAGAATGTAAGCAGCACGGCCAGGTGTGTGTGGCGGTCACACGCGGTGAACGGTGTCTTGGGCCCGTTACGTGTGCCGGATGCGGCGCAATCTGCCCATCGTTCGGTCGTGCGTGTTACGGCTGCTTCGGACCCAAGGAAACCCCCAATACCTCTTCACTCTCGCGCTGGTGGATGCAAAACAACCTGGCAACGGAAGCCGATGTGTATCGTTTGTTCCGCACGTTTAATACCGCGGCGCCGGACTTCGATCGGGAGGCGAAACAACATGGCGAACAGGACCAGGAATAGCCGGGATTCAAATCGTCGCATGCGCTTCATCCGCGACGGCTATCTTGCCCGTGTGGAAGGAGAGGGGGGAATGGATATCCGTATCCGCGACGGGTGCATCGAGCGGGTTCACTTGCGGATATTCGAATCTCCCCGTTTTTTTGAGGCGTTCTTGCGCGGGAGGCGGATGGAGGAAGCAATTGATATCACTTCGCGCATTTGCGGGATATGCCCCGTGGCCTACCAGATGAGTTCGGCACACGCGATGGAAAATGTCTGTGGGATCCGGGTGGGCGACACACTGCGCGAGTTGAGGCGACTGCTCTACTGTGGGGAATGGATCGAAAGCCACGCACTGCACACATTCATGCTGCACTTACCGGACTTTCTCGGCTACGACGGGGCCCTCGAAATGGCCACGGACTATCCCGACGAAGTGTCTACGGGGCTTCGCCTCAAGAAACTCGGGAACGACATCATGCGCGTAGTCGGCGGGCGTGAAATTCACCCGATCAATGTCAAGGTCGGAGGATTTTACAAGGCTCCGACATCCGCCGATCTCAACGCGTTCATCCCCGAACTGGAGTGGGCGCGTGACGCGGCTGTTTCGGCGACGGAGCTGTTTGCCTCCCTGGACTTTCCGCCCCTGGATATGGACTGGGAAGTTGTTGCTTTGTCCCATCCCGACGAATACGCAATGAATGAGGGTCGGATTCGCTCGAACCGGGGTCTTGACATCGACATCCGGAATTTCAACGATGAATTTGAAGAGATTCATGAAAAGCGCTCCAACGCGCTCCGCGTGATCCATCGACGGCGCGGCCCCTACCACGTCGGTCCGATCGCGCGCTATACGCTAAACCACGAACACCTCACGCCGCTTGCCGCGAAGGTTGCCACGCGCACGCGGCTAGGTGAACGCGTCACCAACCCGTACCGCAGCATTGTAGTCCGAGGCGTTGAGATTGTTTACGCATGTGAAGAAGCCCTTCGGATTATTTCGCAATACGCGTGCCCGCCTCAATCCGCCGTACCGGTACGGTCCCGCGCCGGAGTCGGATATGGATGCACCGAGGCACCCCGGGGGTTGCTTCTGCACCGATACAGAATCGACGACGACGGTTTGATCCGCGAAGCGCAAATCGTTCCGCCCACGGCGCAGAACCAGGCGCAAATCGAAGAGGACCTTCGAACACTCGTTGCCGATCATATCGACCTGACAGACGACAAGCTTTCCTGGTACTGCGAGCAGGCAATTCGCAATTACGATCCATGTATATCTTGCGCGACGCATTTTCTGGACCTTCGCGTGGTGCGCGATGCCTCGTAACGTTGCCTCACGCCGACAGCCGAACCGCTCACGCGGAGCCCTGATCGGGGTGGGTAATCCGTGGATGGGAGACGACGCTTTCGGCCCTCGGATCGTCGATCGTATCGCCAACCAATTCCCGACCCTGGAAGCAATCCAGTGCCCGCTCGATGCCTCTTCTCTGATCGCTGCCTGGACGGACCGACCGGCGACGTTCGTTGTCGATGCAATGCTCTCCGGCGACCGGCCGGGAACAGTCCGCTGCTTCGAACCGGCAGATCTTCCTCCGCCACGTCCGGGGAAGCGTTCTTCCACACACGGCTGGGGCCTCCGCTGGGCCATCGCGCTCTCCGAACGCCTCGGGGTACTTCCCACACGCCTGATGATCATCGGGGTCGCCGGACGCAATTTTTCTCCGGGTACAGAACTGCGGTTGCTCGACGAGGCTGCTCGAACTGTGGCGGACTGCATCGAAAACGATCTTCGCCGCGCCGCCGGACGAAACGCGGCGTTCCGGTAACGTACCGGGCGGGAGGAACCCATTCCGCTCCGGCGAGCCCTTCCTCGATCGTTGCCCTGTCGAATGCCCATGGGTGCCGTACTACCCGGGGGAAGCAATGAATGGCAGAACATGGGTCAGGAACCCGGGGAGGGATTCGCATCCGCAACCAATCGTGGCGAGAACACGACGGTCTGTCCCCACGTTCCCACCCGTATGTGCGACGACTATAGATGCAGGAGTGGTGCGAAGGGACGGAATCGAACCGCCGACACAGGGATTTTCAGTCCCTTGCTCTACCGACTGAGCTACCTTCGCACCGGGATAGTCGTTCCATCGCAGGCAGGGGCGTTATGGTAGCCGCGTGTGTGCGTACGGTCAACCCCATTTAGAGTGCAAACCGGGAGAACCGACCGTTCGGTTCTCCCGGTTGCGGTTTGCGCCATCGGGAGGGAACTCGGGCGCATTACTTGTCGGCCGGTGCCCCGTGCGCACCACCGTGCCCGCGGCGACGGACTCTTCGTCCGCCTGCCGGCGGCGAACCGGGCTGGCCGGACCCACCGGGAGACCGGCCCGCAGCGGCGGGCGGACGTCGCGGTGCAGATCCGATGGTCAGTTGGCGACCGGATCGAGCAGCGCGTGAATCTGGTCGAGCAGTCCATCAAGGTCGAACGGCTTGTACAAACACGCATCCGCCCTGGACCATGTGGACACGAACTCTTCACGCAACTCGTTGTCGAGCTTACGCGCGGTGATCAGCAGCACACGGAAGGAGTCGAGCGCGCCGGTCTCCATTTCATCTTTGAGAATACGAGACACCTCGTACCCGTTCTGCCCCGGGAGCATCACATCGAGAATCATCAGACCATACTCCCCGCTGCGTGCTTTGGCGAGAGCGGCGTTCCCGTCGTACGCGGTATCCACTTCGAACCCGCGCAGCTCGAGGCTGTACTTGATCGTATCCACAATGTCCTGCTCATCATCGACGAGCAGAATCTTTAATCCGTTCATCCGTTTTGCTCCTGTGTAGCGGTCTCTATTACGAGACCCGGTTCTCCCGCGAGGCACGCGGGCTTGCAATCGAGAGTTTCCAGACATGTCTGTGCCATAATGTCTCGTGCGCCGCGCATCCGGCGCGTCGCAATGCCCAGCGCGCCCGTCGACGGTGCGCTCACGGAGCCGACCGCACTCGCCCCCACTGCATAGTTGGCAAACACGTAGGCACCCGTACCACATTCAACAAACGACGGCGATACAAGCGCCTCGATCGCGTCGCGCTCTACATCGTCGCGGGGAACGAGCGCAACGGCAAATTCGTTGTTTATCGCCCAGACCGGAATTTGGTTGTCGCCGTCCGCCGCCGGGGTGTTAATTGACACTTCGTGACGCCACGATCGCAGCATGTCACCCCAATCATCCGCACCAAATTTTCCAAGTGCGAGAACAGTGAGTGGCCGCCTCTTGTCGATCGCGAGTCGAATCGTAGTTTGCAGCTGACCTACTCGAGACATCGCAGCGAACGTGTATCGATCGAGCGGGAAATACACGTGCACGCCCGTCCCGATTCCGAGTTCGCTGCGTATATCTACCCAGCCACCCTGCGCATCCACAAGCGCTCGCGATATGTTCAACCCCAGATGGGCACCGCGTGGATTGGACAGTTCCACGGGAACGTGCTCGTCGGTTCGTGCAAAACGGGTAAATACGCCATCGAGCGTTTCTGCACTCATCCCTATGCCATCATCCGCCACGATGATTTCCAGTACCCTCGGGCGCCCTATTTCATCCCAGGGCAGCAACCGACGGCTATCGTCCATGGTTTCCACCCCGGACCGCCGCGCCGTAACGGTTATATGTCCACCTTCTGGCGTGTACTTGAGCGCGTTGCTCAACAGGTTGATGAGCACCTGTTCGAGCTTCGCGTCATCCACAAATGCATTCAAGTTCGGAAGTTCTACGTTCCAGGCGATATCTACACGACGGACATTGAACAGAGTGCGGAATGAATCGGTCGTGCGCCGGAGAAATTCGCGCAGGTCCACCGTCCGCCGTTCCACGGTGAACGCACCACTGCGAATGCGCGATACGTCCAGAAATCCGTCTACCAGCCGGGTGAGGCGATCGATGCTACGTCCCGAAGTATCGAGGAATCGCTTCTGCCCGTCGGTAAGTTCTCCCGGGGTTTGCGTCAACAGGATATCCACCGACTGTTTCATCGCAAACAGCGGGTTCTTGATTTCGTGCGACACCATCGAAATCATCTCGTCTTTCCAGAAATCAACCGCGTTCGCGGACCCGCCGGGTTCGTTTGCGGAGGCCGGGTTGTCGGTGGACATGGCGCCGGGGGGCACGCTGTTTGCGGCCAAAGCATCCGGACCGGCCGCGTGCATTGTCTGACCGCTGCCAACCGACCGGATTTGCACCACACGGTAGCTACCGCACCGTTCCGCCGTCAGCACGCCGATCGTGGCGACCAGCCCGACCGGATGACCGCGCAGCGACACCAGAGGCACACATTCCGCTGTCTTGCACTCTTGCACTCGCGCAGCCAGTGCTCTCCAATCGATCTCGCTCGATACTGTGGGGCAGTGCATCCGTTCGAACGGAACGCCTGCCCGGCATGCGAACACGTCGCGAGCCCGCTGGTTGGCGTATACAATCTTCCTCGTGTCACCGATTACGATCACCGGATCCACGATGGCTTCAAAGACAGTGAATTGGTTGCCGGACTGCTTCATGTTCCTATCGTCCTGCCGGTCACTTCGACGCGGATCGCTATTGCAGCCCGCCCGCGGGCCGGGAATCGGATCGGCCGAACCCGGTGGCAGCGCAAACGGTGTGCCATCGCACACCTGGCGGGAACGGCCGCGGGGGCTTCTCTTGTAACTTACTGTATTATAGTGCGTTATCAATATTAACGGTGCCAGCCCCCTGACCCCAGCGCGCGTAGCACCCGGGCCCGCGCTTTTCCCGTGCACCGATGGATTGTTTCTTCCCGTCCCGGCGGAAGAAAATTACCCGGCACCTTCGGGCACGCGATTGCGTCTGTCTCGCCGGCGCCGACGGCGCTCAGACCGCGTTCGGCGCCGGTCGCGGTTCGCAGCCCGAGGAAACGATACGGCGAGAATCGTTCGCCACGACGCAGAAGATCGGACCGTAATTTCTCCCGCGTGGCGTCGCAGCACGTCCCCGGCAACAGACATCGAATTTTTCCCCTCTTCGTTGCCCGATGACGCGAATGGCATCAGCAATCGACTCAGAAGGTCCCCCGGCATTCCCGCTCCGGTGTCGGCCACGACAAATACAACGCGATCGTCGCCGGAGGAACACTCGACGAGAACACGGTCGCCGTCGATCACATTGTCACCGACCACACGGAGAATGTTACCCAGCGCCGTAGCCACACTCGCCCGGTTCATCAGCAGGTATACCGGTCCGCGTGGTATTCTTACTGTTAACTCCACCCCCTTACCCTGCAGCGCATCAGAGCACCCCGATACAAGATTACGCACCAGGTTGTACATGTCGACCATTTCGAGTGACGATTGGAGTTGATCGAGTTGTTCGGCGTCCGCATCGATATCCGCACGCACGCGCTTGATAACTTCGTTGGATCTTTTTACGCGGTCGGCGGCCACCGCGGATGAGGTCAAGATTTCTTCGATTTCCGAGAAGGCGCCGTGCAGGTTCGAGTAAAGCTCCACCGCGCGGTTACCCACACGTGACGCGTCTCGCTCGCGCGTCAGGTTGGACCGTATTTCCTCGAGAACGTCTTCCGCGCGTTCGAGACGACGGGCCCGATGCAGCGTATCGAATCGCGCAGACAGTTCCCCCGCACAGAGGTCAACGAATGTGCGTGCGCTCGCGTCGAACACTCCCGCCGAGTCCTCCGCCTCGTCATCGCTGTCATTGCCTCGATAAACTACCAGCGCGCCGAGCCCGTCCCCACCGTATACCAGAGGCGCGCCGTAGAATGCACGTACAACCCCACCACCGACCGCACGCAACAATGGATGGGCCCCGTCGCCCTTAACCGGGCGCATCGTGCCGGCACAACGATCGAGTACCGCGTCGAGTTGCTCCCCGACGTCGATGTCCGCAGCGTCCGCCTCAAGCGTAAACTCATTGGCCGTCTTGATGTGAAGCGTGCGGTAGCGAACAAAGTCTTTCAGCAGAATTCCCGTTCCTCCAACGGAACGGCAAATCATCGACAGCGCAAGATTGAGCCCCTCGGCGAGCTGAGATTCCCCGCTCGCATCGCGCAGTATATCTTGCACCTTGCGCAGCACGCGGAACTTGCGTCGCACTTCCGCGTCGGTCAGCAATCGGTCGATCGCCAGGCCGGCGTAGTGCGCCAGACTGCACACCAGCGACACATCGTCCACGCCAATCTCTTCCCCCCCGGGTTCGTTATCGGCCGCGAGCACGGCGAGTACGCGCCCTGATATTTTGATCGGGACGGCGATGTACCGGGACGTCCCGAAGAACGAAAAGAACGGGTCCGTCGTAAACTCTTCCATCTGCCGCTCCGCGAGAACCGGATGCGCGAGCGTCGCCGCCTGCGCCACTGCGCTTCGTTCCCGGTCGAGCGGCACCGAGAATGTTCGCGTGCGAAGAGTCAGATCGGACGATTCGATCCTCTCTGACGCTTCAAATACACTCTTGGCCAGTTCCTCGAACGATGGCCTGGTGTCGTGCTCTGAAACGGACGCATTCGGGTCGCGTTGCGCCGCGGTTTGGCCCCGGGCAGAACCCTGGACAGGATCGACGAGCAGCAGGAAGGCGCGTCGAAGACCGATGGTTTTCCAGGTCGTACAGAACGCGAGCAGCATCTGGTAGACGCGTGTAATACTTACCGCTTCCGGGATGATCTGGACCATCCGGAACAGAGAAGACAACTCGGTTACGGTTCGTTTGGTGCGTTCCATCGACACATTGCTCCATCCCGCGCGGTCCCGGCGACCGACGGAACAGGCAAGCATCGTGCCACGCAGAGTTAGCCGGCGTACCCGCCGGGGCGGGTGCGGCGCCACTGCCACGCCGATCGAATGATTTCATCGAGCGTGCTGTGGTGGGGCGTCCATCCGAGCACCGTGGCCGCGCGGGACGACGAGGCGAGCAGCGCCGGCGGATCGCCCGGTCGCCGGGGGCCCACGGTGTGCGGCACCTCGAGCCCGGTAACCGTTCGCGTTGTCTCGACGACTTCGCGCACGGTAAATGGCGTTTCACTCCCGAGATTGACGACCCCGGAGAACCCGCCTTCCATGGCATCGAGTGCGCGTCCATGTGCGTCGGCGAGATCGACCACATGGATGTAATCGCGAACACACGTACCATCCGAGGTCTCGTAGTCGTCCCCGAAAATGGTCAGGTTGTCGCGTCGCCCCATGGCCGCATCGACAACGACGGGGATCAGGTGGGTTTCGGGGTCGTGATCTTCGCCGAGGGCGCCACTGCTGCCCCCCGCGTTGAAATAACGGAGTGCAACCCATGACAATCCCCAGGCGTTGCCGCAATCCGATAGCACACGCTCGATCATCCATTTGGTCGATCCGTACGGATTGGTGGGTCGACACGGAGCGGTTTCGGGTATGGGAAGTTCATCGGGCACGCCGTAGACAGCGGCGCTCGACGAAAACACCATCCGCCGCACTCCGGCGTCGCGCATGGCGTGTAACAGGGCCACCGAGCCCGTCACGTTGTTATCGTAGTAGGCCAGGGGGATGCCTACCGACTCCCCCACCAGGCTGCGCGCGGCGAAGTGAAATACGGCATCCGTCTGCCCGGTAACGGCCGACGCCAGGGCCTGCTCGTCACGAATATCGCCCTCGACAAACCGGCAATCCGGTGAGATCGCCTGGCGGTGACCAGTACTGAGGTTGTCGAGTATCGTCACCTCGTGTCCCGCCTGCACGAGCCACATCGACACTACCGACCCGATATAGCCGGCTCCCCCCGTCACGCAGATTCTCATGAGTGGACCTTTCTCGACGTCCGTGTGAGACGACGAAGGTATGCTCCGGTGTACGATCCCCGGGCGCGGGCCACCTGCGCAGGGGTTCCCGCTACAACCACTTTCCCACCTTCATCCCCGCCACCGGGCCCGAGATCGACAACATGATCGGCCTGGACGACAACCTGGGGATTGTGTTCCACGACGATGATCGTGTTGCCAGCGTCCTGCAATTTTCGCAACACGCCGATCAGGGTTTGCACGTCGTCCACGTGCAGGCCCGTGGTGGGCTCGTCCAGTAAGTATACACTGCCCCCGGCCGTGGTCTCGGCCAGTTGGCGCGCCAGTTTGATTCGCTGCGATTCGCCGCCCGAGAGCGTTGTCGACGGTTGCCCGAGGCGAAGATATCCCAGTCCGACCGACCGCAGCACGTCGAGACGCCGTACGAGGGCGGCATGCCCCGCGAATCGCACCACCGCCTGATCGACGGTCAATTCCAGAACGTCGGCCAGGCTCAACCCGTTCCAGCGCACCTCGAGCGTATCGCGGTTGAAGCGCGCCCCCCCGCATTCCGAGCACTGCACGAACAGATCCGCCATAAAATGCATCTCCACGCGCTCATATCCCATTCCCTGGCATGTGGTGCATCGGCCGCCGGCCACGTTGAAACTGAAACGGCCCGATGCGTAGCCACGCGACTTCGCCATCGGCGTGGCAGCGAACAGATCACGGATCGCCGCGAATGCCTTGATGTATGTTACCGGATTCGACCGCGGCGTACGGCCGATGGGAGCCTGGTCGACGAGCAGTACGGACGACACACTCTGCGCTCCGCGCAGCGCATGGCACCCGACCGGTGATGACTCACCGTTCATTCGCAGCGCATTGTAAAGCACATCGCAGACCAGCGTGGATTTCCCCGACCCGGACACGCCGGTCACACACGTAAACGCGCCAATGGGGAACGCCACCGTGATGTCGTGCAGATTGTGCTCGTATGCGCGCTCCAGCACGATTTCGTTCGCATGCCGGCGGCGGCGACGTGGGGGGCGGGTAATCGGAACTCCGTCCCGAATGTAGCGAAGCGTTCGCGATGCGCGCGCCGATGCACCCGTTCCGTTCACCGGCCCCTCATACACCACCGTTCCCCCGTTTTCGCCCGCACCAGGGCCCAGGTCGATTACATAGTCGGCGCGGCGGATGATATCCGGGTCGTGCTCCACAACCACCACCGTATTCCCGCGATCGCGCAGTTCCTCGAGTACACGAACGAGCTGGTCCGTGTCGCGCGGGTGCAACCCGATTGACGGCTCATCGAGCACATAGAGTACGTCGAGAAGCCGTGCGCCGAGTGAGTTGGCAAGCGTGATCCGCTGCGATTCGCCCCCGGAAAGAGTCCGGGTGAGCCGGTCGAGTGTGATGTAGTACAGTCCCACATCGAGAAGAAAGCGCAAACGTGCACACAATTCGGTGAGAACATCCGTAACGACCGCACGATCGCGCGCGCATAAATGGAGATCGTCAACCCATTCGAGCGCCGAGCCCGGCACCATGGCCGCCACATCACGAATGGTTTTCCCGCCGAGACGAACGGTATACGCGTCTTCACGCAGGCGGCCACCATGGCAGTGGCGACACTCACGATACGTCAGAAAGCGCCGTGTAAAAAACCGGGCGTATTTCTTGTATGATTTCTCCCGCATCCGCTCGAGAAACGGGAGAACGCCCACGTAGTCACTCGATTTATCGCCGTCGAGGACCAGACGGCGTGACCGCTCGGGAAGCGTACGCCAGGGCCTGGCCAGTGGTATCCGGCGACGGCGTGCGAATTGAACGAGCCGGTCCTGAAAATACTCAAAACGAGGAGACGACCACGGCTCCACGGCATAATCGGCCAGGCTCTTGTCAGGATCCGGCACGATCAGCGACTCGTCAAACTCCATGCGATTCCCGAACCCGCGACAGTGGGGACAGGCGCCGTACGGCGTATTGAACGAGAATAGAATTGGCCGCGGTTCCTCAAACCGTCGTCCACACGTCACGCACACCGGTTCACGCGTGAATACTTGATCCATGTCCACGTCTACGCCTCGAACGCGCACAAAACCCTGCGATAGCGCGTAGGCCGCTTCGATCGCGTCCAACAACCTCGCGCGGCGGGAGGACTTTACGACAACACGATCCAGCACGACGTCAAGCGCACGGAGACGCCCGAGGCCACGGGGTTTCGTCTCGAGTTTCACCACCTCGTCGCGCAACAAAATGCGCGTGAAGCCCTCGCGAATAAGCTCAGCAACAAGATCGGGCGCCTTACCCTTGCCCACGGTTTTGGACGCGATGAGCAGGATGGTGTCCCCCGCGTGGGATTCGAGAAGGTGGTCGATTACATCGTCGGGCGTGTGCCGCACCACTTCTGTATCACACTCGGGACAATGGATTTGACCGGCGCGGGCGAACAGCAGGCGCAAATAGTCGTAAATTTCTGTGGCAGTGCCCACCGTGGAGCGGGAACTGCGCGTGGTGTTCTTCTGCTGAATCGCGATTGACGGGCTAATTCCCAGCACTTCGTCTACATCGGGCTTTTTGATCCGCTCGAGAAACTGCCGGGCGTACGTCGATAATGACTCGATGTATCTCCGCTGACCTTCCGCGTAGAGGGTGTCGAAGGCCAGCGACGACTTCCCCGACCCCGATACGCCCGTGATCACGGTGAGTTTTTCTCGCGGGATCCGAATATCCACGTCACGCAGATTATGTTCCCGGGCTCCGCGAACAACGATGTGATCGAACATAAAGAGGCGCACTCCCTGCACAAAAGGGCCAAACGGCCAGTGTACGTGCGATGGCCTGCGCGTTCAACAGGCAAAGTCCGGTTGATCGGCGCGTGCCCGCGCCCTATCATGGGGCCATGGACCCTCATGCGCCCGACTCCCTTCGCCGTTTATTCGATCTGATTCGCACTCTGCGCGCTCCCGGTGGTTGCCCGTGGGACCGCGAGCAGCGTTTCGATGACGTGCTTTCCGACCTTGTGGAGGAAGCCTACGAGGTGCAGTGGGCCGCCTCGCAGGGCCGGGATGACGAAATTCAAGACGAGATGGGCGACGTGCTGTTCCTTGTATGTTTTGCCCTGGTGATTCGCCAGGAATCCGATCCGGATTTTACCCTTGATGTACTCGCCCGGCAGGCCTATGACAAGATCTACCGGCGTCATCCCCACATTTTCGGCGACCAGAGCGCGGAAACCACGCAGGAAAGCGTTGCGCACTGGGAACGCATCAAAGCCGCGGAAAGGCGGATGCTGGCCGGTGACGCAGGCGCAATGCACGGAATCGCTGGGAATCTGCCCGCGCTGCGTCGCGCCGAAAAGATTCAGGAACGCGCTTCGGCCACGGGATTTGACTGGAACAACGTGACCGGTGTAATCGCAAAGATCCGCGAAGAAATCGGGGAACTCGAAGAGGCCGTTGCCCGGGAAAAACGCACTGCGATCGCGTCGGAGCTCGGCGATGTTTTATTCTCCGCGGTCAATGCCGGGCGTTTCTTGAAAATCGACGTCGAGGGCGCTCTCAACGAAACCAACGCACGCTTCACCCGACGATTCCGCGCAATGGAACGATGTATTGAAGAGGACGGGAAGAAGATGTCGTCTCTGTCTCTCGAGGATATGGACGAATACTGGAAGCAAATTAAGCGCGACGACAGCTGATGACCCGGACGCACTTGCCATCGTGACGACACGGCGGACGGATGCTCTCGCAAAAAATACGCGCGCTGCCATCTGATGAGGATCGAGAGCATCGCCGGTGGGCAATGCCGCGCCGCTCCATGCAAAGCGGGGCCCGCTGGATGGCGGACCCCGCTTTATTCATCGGCACTTCCGATCGCGCAGCTAGTTCAGGCGCCGGAACTCGATGCGCCGATTCTGCGCGCGTCCTTCCGGCGTGGAATTGGACGCAACGGGCTCGTCCTCACCCACCCCGGATGCAACGAGGCGCGCGGGATCGATCCCCGAGTTGATCAGGTACTGGCGCACGCTTTCCGCTCGCTTCTGCGACAGTTTCATGTTGAAGCTTGCCGGTCCCTGGCTATCGGTGTGCCCGCGAATCTCCACGCGTACCTCGGGGTACGCCTGCAATGAAAGCACGACCTTATCGAGTACGCTGTAGGAATCGGGCGTCAACGCCGCGCTTCCGCTCTCGAAGTTCACACCTTGCAGGACAAAGCGTTCCTTGATTGGCTTTTCATCCGGGCAGCCGTCGTCGTCCTTGTAGCCATTAAACGTTTCCGGCGCATTCGGGCAATTGTCCACTTCGTCGGGAATGCCGTCGAGATCGTTGTCGAGGTCGGGACATCCGTCGTCGTCCTGGAAGCCATCGATATCCTCGGCCTGCAACGGGCAACGGTCTACGTCATCGGGAATGCCGTCGTTGTCGCTGTCCTTCACCAGGTCGGGGCACCCGTCGGTATCCCGGTCGCCGTCGAAATCTTCGGGCTGATTCGGGCACTTGTCCTTCACATCCGGAATGCCGTCCTGATCATTGTCCAGGTCGGGACACCCGTCTTTGTCCTGGAAGCCGTCGAAGTCTTCGGCCAGGTCGGGGCATTTGTCCTGCGTATCCGGAATGCCGTCACCGTCGTTATCCAGATCGGGACAGCCGTCGTCGTCCTCGTACCCGTCGATATCCTCCGGCTGATTCGGACAGGCATCCACCTTGTCGTTGATGCCGTCGTGATCGCTGTCGCGCGGAATAATTTCAGCGCCGTAAGAGAACATCATCCACAGCCCCCAATCCGGCGGGTTGATCAGCGACGGATGGTCCCCGGAATTGAGGTTGATGTCACCCGCTAACTTGAGTGCGGATCCGGATGAACTGACAAATTCTACGCCGGGAGACAGAGTGTACGTATTGCGCGAAACGGGCAATGCTCCAGCGGCCTGACGCGCCGTATTGATCGCGTTGATATCGAGCTTGGACAGTTGTTCCCAGTAGAACTCGACAAAAAACGTAACCTGCGGCGCGGGAAACTCGATGGCCGACGAGAACAGAAAATTGTCGTTGTACGAATTGCTCTGGCCGGCCGGTACCGCCGGATAGCCAGGAGGGTTGAATCCGCTCGAGTCGGGATTCTGCGGGTCAAAGATTCCATATCCCTGTGTTTCGTTCCGGTTCCATCGGTACCCCGAATTGATGTGGATCCGCGTCGGAACAAAGCTTTCGATGTCCGTAAAATCCAGGGTCGCCAGCCCGAGCACCTCGTACTCCGTCTGGCCCGTGGTAAACCGGCGCTCCTTGTTTCCTGTGGAAAAGCTGAACGTACCCTCGGCGCCAATCCGCAGTTTATCCGTAGGGAGCGGGATGCTGATCTTGCCGGATACGTCGGTGTCACCGAGCCCACCCCGGCTTTGGGTAGCGAGCTTTTGACTGGCCGGCTGCGCTTGCACCTTCCGGATCCAGTTGCGAACATCCACGCTGGCGCTGATCTCGGCATATTCTCCCAGGCCGTAGGTCAGTCCCGCGCGGCTGATGAAAAACCAGTAATCCACCAGCGCGCTGTCCGTTGGACTCGTCGCGTTCGGCAGATAAAACCGCTGGTTGCCCAGCTTCTGGGCATTCGTGGACAGGGAAAATTCGAGCCGTCCCTTGCCAATCGTGTCAGCCGCGCGAGTGCGCAAAAGCCCCCGTGTTCCGTTGTATGCTACTCCCGCCCTTGCCCTCTGGGGGCTCATGGATACGAGTGCAGCAACCAGCGACACGGTACCCGCCAGTACGGCGATTTGTCCGGCCATGCGATTCCTGAACTTCATCGGAACCGACTCCTTTCTGACCACGTGATTCCCCGGGTTCAGCGGGATCAAGCAAAAACAGTTCCAACTCATCCCGGGCCCCCAGATCAGCCGGGTGCATCGTCATCTGTCGTTTCCGGTGGGTCGCCCCCCGAAACCGCTCCCTCGTCCTGTGCCACATCGGTATGTTCTTCGGCCACGCCGCCGTTCGCGCCCTCTTCGGGCTGGCTACGCCCCGTTTCGTCCACATAGTTCATGCGGAGTTCCAGCAACACGCGGTTGATGAATTGAGATTCCGGGTCGGTTCGATTCCCGCGGGTGCGGCGCTCGAGCATCTCGATCAAGTCGATCGTCGTACGAGCTTGGTCGAGGTCGCGAACGATTTCCCCGGAGGGTTCGATGGGAAGCTTGCCCAGCTGACGCATGGTGGCGTCCTGAAAAATGGCAACGAGCTGGATGAACAGCGCCGCATCCCGGGAAGGATTGTCCGATTCCGCCATGGCGTACTCAAAGGGCGAGGGTTACCAGACTCGACTTCACATCAATGTCCCGGGCATCTTAGGAAGGGATCGATGGAACTGTCAAAGCAAAAGATCCGGTCGGTCTCGAACCGAAATCACGAGCACGTGGCCGTTCCCCTTCGCCCCGCCGATCCACGCCACCTCTCCGGGCGGCGCACGAAATACGTCTCCCGACTCCAGCGGCACGACCAGGTCCCGGGTCGTCGCCGTCACCGGGCCGTCGAGTACTACGGCGAATCGAACGGTTTCGACCGGTTCGAGAATCTCTCTGGCTCCGGCACCGGTGGTAAGCCGGCGGGCGTCAATCCGCGCACCGGGGATCGAGGTGGTCAGACGTTCCCAGACCGAACCCGACGGCGATTTTTCCCTCACACGTTCGTCCGGCGCAATCCGCGACACGGCGGGGAGGGCCTCATCCTCCAGAAGGAATGCCACAGGACGCTCGAGCGCGGCCGCGATTCGTATCAACGTGCCCATTGTAGGCGATGTTCGCCCGCCTTCAATCTCCGATACGTGCGTGGCAGAAACGCCGCTCACCTCGCTTACCATCTTGAGGGTCATCGCACGAGCGCACCGTTCTTCGCGCACGCGACGACCAAGTGTTTCGCGATTCGGCACGGGCAACTCCTAGAGATTCAATGCGGGACGAACCGTCCATATCCCCCGTGCCGCGCCGTTCGCGGATTCCGCGAAGGAACTGTCCGAGAGATATACATGAAGGCTGTCGCCGCTCGCCACCTCGAACACGCGGGTAGCCGAGTCCGTAATTCGTAACTTCCCGTCGACCACATGGACGAACGTTTCACCCGGCGGGGCGTCCCACGCAGGGTCTTCATCCCGTGGGTGCGGGAAGCGGATATCGAGGATGGTTGCCGTGTTCCCACCGCCCAGCGACCGGATCAGAACGCCCGACCGTTCGTCGCGCCACGCGCGGCAGCGCCCGGCGCGCTGCACGGCGGGCGCACGGGGGCGTACGGGCGTGAAAAAATCCGATGGGCGTGCACCGAGGGCACCGGCAATCGCCGCCAGCGCCCCGACGGTGGGCGATGTCGCGCCGCGTTCCAGCTCGGATATGTGCGTGGCGGAAACTTTCGCTTTCTGCTCCACTTGCTTTAGAGTAAGGTCTTGTAGCAGTCGCAGCCGCCGAATTTGAGCGCCCAGTGTGCGGTCCCACGTCATCCTGTACTCCCTTCGGATAACCATACGCGGGTGGAAACATCCGATCGAAATGCATCTTATACAGATTTTTCAGATAAAGTAAACATGTGTGCGCCGCGATGATCGCAAATACTACATCTTCTGCCGTCCGCGCGGAATCCGGGAAATATCTGCTCATCCGTTTCAGCTCGCTCGGGGACTGCATTCTCCTGTGCCCCCTGGCCGAACGGATCAAGCGCGCCGGTGCCGCCGAGGTGGCCGTGCTCACCAAACCGGCATACGCAGCGCTCTTTGCGTCAACGACCGGTGTGGACCGCGAAATTGTGTACGAACCCCGCCGGGGGCTCCGTGGTCTCCTCCGCCTGGCCGGGCGCCTGCGCGGGGACGACTACCGGCTGATCGACGCGCACAACAACTGGAGGAGCCGCCTCGTGTCGGCCCGTCTGGGCGGAGCCCAATGCCGTTTTGCAAAACATTATTCCGAGCGCTTTCGGCTGATCGCGTTCAAGCGCCCCGCGCGGCTGCCAACCATTCTCGAGGCGTACGCGCAACTCGCCCCACCCGTTGCCCGGGCCAGCGCCCCCCTCACCCCGGGCGGAATCGACGTCGGCGAGCCTGCCCGCCGGGTTGCTACCCATCTGATGGGCGAGAATGGCGCCGCCCTGGCGCTGGCGCCCGGCTCACGCTGGGTGTCCAAGCGATGGCCGGTGCGATTCTTTGCGGAACTTTCCCATCGCGTTATCGATGAAATCGGCGCGCCCGTCGTACTGGTGGGCGACCAGGACGACCGCGCGATGTGCGCGCGCGCCAACTTCCACCCCGCGTGCATCAACGCCATGGGCCAGTTGGATGTTGTGCAGACCGGTGGCTTGCTCGAACGCTGTAACATGCTTGTCGGGAATGACTCTGGACTCGTTCACCTCAGCGAGGCGGTCGGGACACCGGCGGTGGCGCTGTTCGGCCCGACGGTGGCGTCATTTGGCTATTACCCGGCACTCGACAGAAGTGTGAGTATGGAACGGCGCCTTTCATGCCGCCCGTGTTCGCGCAATGGATCCACGCCGTGCCCGCGAAACAGTGTAGAATGTCTCGCGCGTATTCCGGTCGAGACCGTATTGCACGCAGCAAAGTCGGTGCTGACCGGCGAACAAAGTTCCCGGCGCGTAGTTCTGGGCTAGATGCCCGTTCCCGCAAGGGCACAGATCGGCACCCGAAAGGAACCAACCTGTTTGCACGCACGGCATATAACGCGCTGTTACCCGGCCTGCGGGTCGCCGCGCGACTGGCTTCACGATTTAATCCAAAGCTGAGCGATGGGCTGGCGGGGCGCCGGGGGTTTCGTCAGCGATGGGCCGATATCGCGGCGACACGTACGGAACAACCGGTGTGGATTCATGTGTCGAGCGTTGGAGAATTCGAACAGGCGCGACCCCTGATTACAGAACTCGCACGCGCGCGACCCGATATTCCGATTGCACTCACATTTTCGTCGCCATCGGGCTTTCGATTCGCCCGTCGCCGGGAACACGTGGGCGGGGAGTCGAATATCGCGTTCCTCGATTATCTCCCCGAAGATACATCGAAGAACATGCGGCTGTGTTTCGAGTGTCTCTCGCCACGTTTACTTATTCTGGTGAAGTTCGACATCTGGCCCAACCTCGTGTGGACGGCGCACGACCGCGGCGTTCCCATCGTACTCGTGGATGCCACGCTGAGCCGCTCGTCGCGCAGGCTATCGAGGCTGGGCCGGTCATTCTACCGATCGATCTACGCCGCCATCACACGCATTGTCGCGATCAGTGAATTGGACGCCGAGCGCTTTCGATCTTCGGTCCCGCAGCATGCCCGCATCACCGTGGCCGGAGACACGAGGTTTGACCGTGTGATGGAAAGATGGAACGAACGGGAAGCCACGAGCCTGGCGTACGATCCCCTGGGCCGCCACGTCGTGATCGCCGGCAGTACATGGCCCGCCGACGAAACCCGACTCCTCCCCGCGCTCGCCGGGATCCTTGCAAACGACGCCGGAGTGTGCGCCATAATCGCCCCGCATGAACCGGAACCGGATCGCGTTGCCGCGCTCGTCCGCTGGACGGGCCAGAACGGGTTTTCCGTGCATACGGTAACCGGTGGCGGACCGCCCGGCGCGCGCGTAGCGATCATCGACACGGTGGGCGTGCTCGCCGAAGCGTACCGGCTGGGCACCATCGCGTACGTAGGGGGAGGTTTTTCCACCGGCGTACACAGTGTGCTCGAACCCGCTATCGCCGGGTTGCCCGTGCTGTTCGGGCCGGTCAATGCCAACTCGCTTGAGGCGGCCGAACTGATCGCACATGGCGGCGCGTTCTGTGTGCGAACGGCCCACGAGTTGCAGGAACAGATCCACCGGCTTCTGGGCAACACAAGCACGCTTACAGACGCCGCGGTGGCCGCACAAAAATACGTGCACGCGCGCACCGGTGCGACGTCAAAATGCATGGAAGCCATCGCCGAATTCCTGTAAAGTTCATTATTTAATATGGATCTTCCCACTATGACCATTCCCGACCATCCCGATTACATCCAGATTGAAACTACGCTCGCGTGCAACGCCGCCTGTCCGTTCTGTTCGCACAATACGCTGACCCGTCGTCCGCGGCGCATGGAAGACCGCGTGTGGAAGAAAATTATCGACGAGACACGCGGGCTTGGCATTACGTACAGACCGTTCCTGATCAACGAACCCCTCGCCGACATGCGCCTCGGTGAGATCATGCGCTATATTCGCAGGGATTCCACGGCCCGGATCGAGTTGAACTCAAACGGCGAAATGATGAAGGAGCAACGCGCGCGGGAAATTTTGGAGGCGGGCATCGACGTAATTCGCTTCTCGATAGACGGGTTCAGTAAAGAAACATTCGAAAAATCGCGCGTTGGCCTCGACTATGATACGACCGTCTGGCGCACCCACCGCTTTATCCAGATGGCTCAAAAAATGGGGGGCGCGGGAAAAATTGAGGTCCGGATGATCGACCCCCCCGAAAACCGCCACGAGCAGGACGCATTCGTGGAGTTTTGGAAAAACGAGGGGGCAGACGCGAAGGTCACCGAATTTTACAACTGGCCGTGGGAGCCGGGGGTGAAGCCGGTACAGCTACCATGCAAGAAAGTACTGCGCGAGATGTTCTTCTACGTGAACGGCCAGGCGACGATTTGTTGCTGGGACTCCCACGAACGGGCGGTTATTGGCGACGTAAAATACGAATCGGTCCTCGACATCTGGAAGGGCGAGCGCAACCGCCGCTTCCGGAACCTTCTCGCCCGGGGACAACGAAACGAAATTTTGTTGTGTTCGAAGTGTGAGGCCTACCACCACCATCACTTCGAAGGGTTTGCGTCCCCCGTTGCCGCCGCCCAATCATAGCTTCCCTGCCGGATCACCCGCGGCGGACTCATCGTACCGTCGATCAGCGTGGACGCCACGCCATCGACAACGCCATCGTCGACCACAAGATCCACATCAAATGTTCGTTCGATCGCCACGGGGTCAACGAGCGGAGTTTCACCCTGCCGGTTGACGCTCGTAGAAATCACGAATTCGCCAAGATTTGCGACCAGCGAACGAAGCAACGGGTTCCCCGGCACCCGGTACGCCACCGGGTGGCCGGCTTGTCCCCCACCACATCTGCCCGACAATATGGCCGTCAACGGAGCGGGCCAGACCTGCGCGAGACGCTCCCGCAGGGTGGAGTCCACTTCCACGCAGCACCACACGGATTCCGCGTCGGCGGCGAGATGAACAAAGTTCCGGGGAGCGGGCAGCCCTTTGAGACGAGCAATACGATCGAGCGCTCCGCCCGACGACGCGATCGCGTGTAACCCATAGAGCGTATCGGTGGGCAGGACAACAACCCCACCACTGGCGAGCAATTCAAGGGCGCGTTTCCACGCCCGGGAGTGCGAAGTGTGAAGCCGCACAGCTACGCCTCGCGAAGCTCCTGACGGTATTCATCGAGCGCGCGTTTCACTGCAGGCGATCCAGGCGCCAGAATTTGCGCGGCGAGAACGGCTGCGTTGACCGACCCGTTGGAACCCAGCCCCACCGTCGCCACCGGGATACCGCCCGGCATTTGCACCATCGCCAGTAACGCGTCCATGCCGTGTAGCGGTCCCGTAGGCACCGGAACCCCGATTACGGGCATCGGCGTGTGCGACGCGATAACGCCCGGCAGCGCCGCGCTCAATCCGGCGACCGCGATGAAAATGCGCACACCACGATTCGCGCTCTGCGCGACAAACTCGCCGAGGGCATCGGGTTGCCGGTGAGCCGACAGCACCGTTTTCTCCCACGGGATCCCCAGCCGCTCGAGCAGTGCAATGGTTTTCTCGACGTGCGCTTCGTCATTGCGACTTCCCATTACAATAGATACCAGTGCTCCTGCGGTCATACCGTTCTCCTTGATCAACTTCCGAGCGCGCGATGTCCGATATCCCGCCGGCATACCGCGCCCTCAAAATGAATCCGGTCCACTGCGCGATATGCCGACGCCACCGCGTCGGTCAGGTGACGGTCCCACGCGGTCACAGCCACCACCCGTCCTCCCGACGTAACGAGTCGTCCATCTTCGCGCCGCGTGCCCGCGTGAAAAACGATGATTTTTTCCGACTCGGCCTGTTCCCATCCGGTTATCTCCATTCCCCGCCTGTACTCCCCCGGGTACCCCTGCGCCGCAACGACAACCGCCACGGCGGCCCGGTCGTCGTACACCGCCACGTCAAGAGGAAGCTCTCCACGGGCAGCACCGTAGAGAAGTGAAAATGCATCCCCCCGGATCATCGGCATTAACACCTGCGTTTCCGGATCGCCAAAGCGCACATTGAACTCGAGCACGCGAAAACCATCGGCAGTTCGCATCAAACCTGCGTACAGAGTGCCCGTAAAGGTGACTCCCTCCGCGCGCAACCCGTTGAGAGTCGGCGTAAAAATCTGTTCGCGCGCGCGCTCCATGTCTTCCGCGCGAAAAGAAGGCACCGGCGCGTACGCCCCCATGCCGCCCGTATTGGGCCCCTCGTCGCCGTCAAATGCACGTTTGTGGTCTTGTGAGCCGGGCAGAAGTAACGCGCGTTCTCCCGCACAGACCGCATGTACCGACACCTCCTCGCCATCCAGACAATCTTCGATCACCACCCGCGCCCCCGCGTCCCCAAACGAGCGGGATACCATCATGGATTCGATCGCATCGTGGGCTTGCTCGACGCTACGGGCTACCACCACTCCTTTCCCGGCAGCAAGACCATCGGCTTTTATAACCACGGGCGTACCTCGTCTGGCCACGGCATCGCGCGCCTCTTCCGGCGTAGCGCACACATCGAACGGCGCGGTCGGGATGTTATGCCGCGCCATGAATTCCTTGGCAAATACCTTGCTTCCCTCGAGACGTGCCGCATCGCGTACCGGTCCGTAGCACACCAGTCCTTCGGAACGGAAGCGATCGACAATCCCGGCAACCAGTGGTGCCTCCGGCCCCACGACAGTCAGATCTATTTCGTGCTCGCCGGCAAATGAACACAGCGCATCGATGTCGTCGGCAGCAATGTCCACGTTCGTCCCCAACGCATCCGTTCCCCCGTTTCCGGGAGCAGCAAACAACGCGGACACGCGCGGGGATTGTGATATCGCCCATGCCAGCGCGTGTTCTCTCCCCCCACCACCCACGATTAATGTTTTCACGAGTCTGGATTCTCCGGGTCAACGGGAAGTGTCCGTGCACCATACGGAACAACGACAACGCGACGCGATCCCGCACCGTCCAGTGCCGATGCGATGAACGCTTCGACGTTCTCTACCGGAATGATGCCCGCGTGATCAAGAAGCGCTCCGTCAAGCCCGCTCACCATACCGATGCGAAATTTCGCCGTCAAACCGAGCAGGGAGATGCCCGTTTGATTATTCAGGTCGTACTCTTTGTGGGCCGATGCAAGAAATTTCTTGCGCGGCATCTCCATGGCGCGTGTGAGGCTGGCAGACCCGACCCCCTCCGGGCAACAGGCGAACACCAGGAGCGTGGCTCCCGGCCGGGCTGCGCGCGCCGCGTGTAAGATTGCCTTGTGAGCCTGTAGAAGGTTGACGTCGTAGGGGTGTCCACCGCAGCTAGCGATAACAACCTCGCAAGGCGACACGGAAACGCGATGTTCGATTGCGTACTCGTCACATGCCTCTGCGTGCGATACCACGGCATCGCCCGCATTGACAAACGTGGGGCGACCGTTCGGACCGCAAAAGTAGTTAATCGCGAATGTTTCGGATACCGCGGAGAGAGCGGCAATCATGTCGTCGTGCACGGGGTTCCCGACCAGATTCCCCGGGCGGCACCCCGTATGCAGCGCCACCGGTGGCCCCGGGTCGAGCGCGAGTCGATGATTGGCCAGAATCGCGCTGCGATCGGCGCACCCGGGGAGAATAAGTTTGCGCCCTCCGCCAAACCCGGCGAAGTAGTGAAATGAAACTCCGGAAACCAGAAGAATCAGATCCGCATCACGCACGACGCGGTTGACGCGCACGCGCGTTCCCGATGGAGTCATCACCAGCGCGGAAAGGTGCGCCGTGTCGTCACAATCGTGCTCCTTCACGTCAATTCCCTTGAGATCACGCGATCGCAGGAGTTCTTTTTCGTCCGTCGTAAGGCTGCGATGGGTACCGCGCGCGACCAGCACACGGATACGCGCCGCATCTACGCCCATCGTTCGCAGCGCGCGCACAACCGAGGGGAGCATCTGCGCGGTTCCGCCCCGTGTCGGATCAGAAACAATCACCAGTACCTGCGTGCGCGCATCGATACGTTCCCCGAGCGGGGTGCCTCCCACCGGGGTGCCTACTGCGCGCGCGAGAGCGTCGTCCACGTCGTCGAGGGGAGGACGGACCGACGGTTCCACCGTTTCCGTCACCGTGTCGACCGGCAGGCGGACATCGCGTGTATCCAATCCGTAACGCAAGCTCAGATTCATGAGTCGCCCACAATCCGCGTACCGGCCCGGCCCGCAACCGCGTCGAGGATTTCTCCCGGACGCGTTATGATCGCTTCCGCGGACGGCGCTCCCGCCACAACAAACTCCGCGGCGGCCTCAAGTTTGGACCCCATGCTTCCGGGCGGGAGGGATGCGGCCATCGTGTTCGCCTGCTGCGCTCCCATCCTGTCCAACCGCTTTGCCTGCGGCGTACCAAAATCGCGGTACACGCCATCCACGTCCGTCACAATCACCATGCGTTGCGCACCGAGTTGCCGGGCCAGAACTGACGACGCGCGATCCTTATCGATGACTGCTTCCACCCCACTGAGCCCGTCTTTTTGCGCGACGACCGGCACTCCACCCCCGCCAACCGTAATTACGATCACTCCGGATCGCACGAGCGACTCGACAACGGTTTTCTCCACAATTTTGATCGGCCTTGGGCTTGGCACCACGCGCCGCCATCCCCGATTGCTGTCGTCGACCATGTGCCAGCCCCGATCTGCCGCGTAGATACGAGCCTGCTGCTCGGTGTAAAATGGACCGATTGGCTTGGTGGGATGGGACAGAGACGGGTCGTTCGGATCGATGCAAACCTGCGTGACGACGGTCACCACTTCGCGCTCGATGGCCAGCGCGCGCAGCGCATTGCGCAAGACCTGTTGGATCATGTACCCGATACCACCCTGGGAATCCGCCACGCAGATTCCCAGCGGCATCGGGGGAATTTCATCGCGAACCGCTTCATTGCGCAGGAGGATGTTGCCCACAATGGGGCCATTTCCGTGGCTGAGCACCACGTTGCGTCCCGACGCGACGAGTTGCGCGATCTGTCGCATCGTCAGACGCGTGATCGCGAATTGGTCCTCAATGGTACCCGCCTTATCTGCGGGAAGAATCGCGTTGCCACCGAGCGCGATAACGTCGAGGTTCTGCATCCCGGGTCCGTTCAGGACAGCACCGAAGCCATTTGCTCGAGCGCGAGCCGAATGTTGTCCTGCGAATTTGCATACGATAAACGAATATACCCCTCGCCGAATTCTCCGAATGATGTTCCCGCGAGCACCGCAACGCCGGCCTCTTCCATCAGAAAGTTTTCCATCTCTTTCGATGTGCGCCCCGTACCGGTGATATTGGGAAACACATAAAATGCTCCTGCCGGACGGTGGCACCGCACCCCGGCGATGCCGTTGAGTCCCTCGACGATCAGGTCGCGCCGCGCACGAAATTCCCGAACCATTTCGGCGACACTGTCCTGCGGCCCGCGCAGCGCTTCCACCCCGGCCATCTGCGTAAAGCTGCATGTACAGCTGTTTGAGTTGGTCATCAATTTGGCCACCTTTGCCGCCATTTCACGGGGCATAATGCCATACCCAAGTCGCCAGCCCGTCATCGCGTACGCCTTGGAGTGGCCTTCCAGAATGATCGTTCTCTCGGGCATCCCGTCGATGGCGTAGATGGACCGGTGCGTTCCCTCGTAAATGATCTGCGAATAAATTTCGTCCGCGAGCACGTAAAAATCATTTTCAATCGCAAGTTTCGCCAGGCGATCGAGAACATCCTGGGGAAGTACGCCGCCCGTTGGATTCTGCGGTGAATTAATGACGACGAGTTTTGTGCGCTCGGTGACAAGCCGCGACAGGTCGTCGGGATCGAAAGCGAACCCGCGTTCTTCATCGAGCTTGAGGGGAACGCGTTTGGCTCCGACGAAGTCGATCATGCTTTCGTAAATTGGGAACCCCGGGTTCGGGTAGATCACTTCATCGCCCTCATCGAGGAGCGAGAGAGCGGTGAAAAAAATAATCGGCTTCGCCCCCGGCGTGACAATTACCTGCGCCGGGTCCACCGTAACACCACGATCGGTCGCAATGTATTCGGCGGCCGCTTCCCGCAGGTCGGGAAGCCCCGCAGACGGTCCGTAGTGGGTGTACCCGTTGTTCAATGCCTGTATTGCGGCATCCTTGATGTTACGCGGCGTGTCGAAATCTGGCTCGCCGATTTCGAGATGAACGATGCGACGCCCCTGCGCTTCAAGGCGGCGTGCCCGCGCGAGCACCTCGAACGCTGTTTCCGTCCCCAGATTGGTCATCCGCTGAGCATATCGCATGAAACCGTACCACCTTATAGTCAACCCGGCGATTTCGGCCGCCGGATCCGTGTCGGCCGGAGCCATTACAAAAGTCGAAGACTAACAAGCACAAAACCTTGTTGTCAAAGCGGTTTTGCTCGGTCCAGCCGCAGCGCACATACCGCCTGCGCGGGCCGGCCCGTCCGCTGTTCGGCCCAGATATCCACCGCGCATCGTTTCCATTTCAGTGTAACACGTGCAACGAGCTGCGCGCCGACACCATACTACGGAATCACCCCGGCAACGCCGACGACCGAGGGGCCACCGGCGTAGTCCACCTCGCCCGCTTCGAGATCATAGCGCCCGGCCAACACATCGACGCGTGCGAAGCGCCCGTTCCACCCGCTGCGCCACCACAGCGACACGCCACCACCACGCACGCCGACCCGGGTGAAGTAGCGCACATCAATCCGCTGCCATACCTGCGCGCGGCGGGTGCTCTCTATACGCACACGGAAGCGCAACGCGTCATCTGGCCTCGCGAACGCACCGGCGGCCACAGGTTGTGCCTTTTTGTCACGCCGGCGGCGCGTCCAGCGTACGTCGCCTTCCACCCCGGCAACATCGGCTCGGCGCGCAAACCCGAGCGTAATTCGCCGCAGAACCGACGGCATCGGCCGCGACGGGGTAACGACGTGCGCGACGGCCAGGCGAACCCGCGTGTTTCCCGCTCGCGTGGAAATATGGAGAAACGCGCGTTGGAGACGACGCGGTACATCCATGCGCACCACTCCGTCTGTTGTCGCTTCTCTTGTTTTTTCGATCACCGCGTGAATGGCCGGTCGTGCTCCGAACCGGAACGCGCCCGAAGCGAGCGTCGCGCGCCCCATCCGCGCCAGTTCCCACGACGCGCGCGAGTGCCCCCGCCCCACCGACGCATATGCCAGCGCATACGGTGCGGCAGATGGGGCCCGCACATCACGAAGCCACCCCCCGGCGAGGGCGATTGTACCGTGGGTGCGCAGGGCGGCCAGCGACGCAAGCGCACCGGAATCCACACCCGTCCACCGTGTTGCCGCGCCCCAGATACGCCCGCTCTGCATGGCAATCGCTACCCCATCGCGATGACCGCGAATTCCGCGCGACGGCCGAATGGACCATGCCGTGCCCGACCGCGGCACCGCCGGCGCGACGGTGTTGTAGCCGTCACGGCCGACGAGCAACGCGTTCCCAAACCGTATGCGTAAGCGCCCGACGACCACACGCCGACCACCCCGGCTCCAGGACAATCCACCGACCCGGTTGTGACTGTCGACGCGAATCGTCGAACGTACAGGGCCCGACGCGAACATCCCGCGGATACCGGGAGACGGACCGGAGCCGACCGCCAGGTGGTATCGGAGCGTCCCTTCACCAGGGACCGGTGCGCCCGGCAGGAAGGCCGGATGCAAGGCGTCCAGCGCATCTTCCCGATCGGTTTCGGGTTGCGCGGCCGCCGCCTCCGTACGATCGTCCATCAGCGTGTCGCCCGGCGCAATGCTCTGACCACGCGCCGTTCCGATCGGCCCGACCAGCAGGCACGCCATCAGCCCCACACACACGAGCCCGGGCGATCCCCTGCGGACGCGCGCCGCGGAGCTTCCGACCCCTAGCGGCGCCAGCACAGCGAAACCCCCTCGCTGATTCCCAGCGCGGGGTGTGCAAACGCCACAACGCCCACTGTCAGGGCGCCCGCGCAAATATCCATGCGGGCACCCGGCGACCCCGTGGCTCCATCCCACTGGCCCACCAACCGCAGCGGTTCTGCCGACCAGGACGCGGCCAGTGAAACCGAGGGGTCGAAGCCGTCGCGCAACGCCAGCTCTGCGCGCAGACCATACATACGGCGTGGAACCACGATGCCCGCAAACACATCCGTTCCCGGCGTAAATCGCGCACGCACACGCAGACCACGAACAACGGCGTATACCCGTGTGGCACCCCACGCCGGCGTGGACAGTGCCATCGCGCCGAAAACCGCCGAGCGCGCATCGTTCCCTATGGTCACGCGGTCCGCGTATACTCGCACCGCGGCCCTCCAGAACCGCCCGCCCTGCACATCGATCCCGATACGCTCCTCCGAACCCACCTTTGCACCGATACGATCCCGGTCCATCCCCGCGGTCATCCGACCCATCCGCACCGCCGCACGGATCGATGAGACGCCCAATCCCACGCCATCGTAGAGATCCGCCTGCCCGGCGGCCAGGAGCCAGCGTGCGCGGCGCTGATCGCGGGTCGATGCGCCCGGATCGCGCACGGCATCGGTCCACGTCGCCCGCAGGGCGAAGGGGGCTTCGACGCGCCCGAGCCCGGCGCGGCAAATGGATGGGCCGGCCAGGGCGCATGCGACAAGGGTCGCAACGACGGCCGCGGAATGATCGGGGCACCACCCCCGCGTGCGCGGTCGGCCACGAAAGCAACCTGGACGTGCAACCCGCCACCGACGGGCGGCCCGGTCCGGCCCTCCGGTGGAAGCCACCGGGCGACTACCGCCCGCGTGCACAACCCACCACCGTGCGCAGACGCGTAGTTGTTTTCCCGTCCTGCGTTTCAAAACGGCACGACACGACATAGAGACCGGCAGCGGCGGGCGATCCCGCGTCGGTGTTGCCATCCCACACAAAGACGGCCGGAAGCACCGACACCGCCCCGAGATTTCGGACACGGCGGCCGGCGGTGTCATACACGCCGGCGCGCGCACCGGTGTCTGTGGATGAGGCGGCGGTAATCGATACGCGCAGCACCTCACCCATCGTGGGATGGAACGGATTGGGCACGACCACGAGGCGGCCGGCCGGTGCAGGCGACAACAGGGCGACGTCTCCAGCCTCCCCGGGACTCGCGCCGCGTTCATCGTGCGAGGCCACCCAAACGGCTTGCCCGCCACCAAACAGATTGACGCGTTCGAGACTCGCCGACCCGTCTGGCGGCGGGTACCCGACGCGGTCGAGTGACAGTCCCCATGCATCGACAACGATCACCGAATCGGCCACCGGACGGCCGGTACGATTGAACGTGGGCCAGGTGGCAGGGAATTGGGCCACCCGGCGTGGATCTACGCCGCCGATACAGCGCACCAGGGCACTCGAATCGGGCGTAATCACCACAAACTTTCCCGGTCGCAGTGCGCGCGCGCTCCGCGGCAGCGTGTGCAGTGCGTGGGCGGCGTCACGAAGCCCCCACCCCGACAGCGGCAGGGCAATCCGACCTCCGTGGTAGAGTTCCATAAACTGCGGGCACCCCACCGGCGGCGAAGGCCACACCTCGCTCACGCGAACTCCGGGGTCCCCCACGCGCCGGTACGCCCGCGCCGTGTCGTTCGCCGCCGATTCGTCGGGCCGGTGCGTCACCGATGCGACGAGCGCATGGTAGCCGTCGCCAAGTGGTACATCAACGGCAAGATGTTCGGAATCGCCGGGACGGAGTGGGCCGGTAATGCGGCGCGCAAGCACGCCTTCCGTATTACGCGACGAGTCGGCGATGACTACGCGTACGCTGTCCAGCGGAAAAATACCCGCATTGACGACAGACCAGACGACGTGGCACGGCGGCAACGACGCCGCAACGCGAGAAGATACGAGTACAATCCCGGCGTCGTACCGGGGAACGTTCCATCGGCCCGGACTCGGCCGGGCATCGAAGAAGTCCGCCGCGTTGTTGTTGGTGTCACGTCCATCCGGCTGGCGCGCGATCGACCGGCCCGCATCGACATCCGGCGCCCCCCGGCCCTCACCCCAGAGCGAATCGTCGAGTCCGCCATAGCCAACCCGATCGGTCTCGACTCCGGCGACGAGAACTCGAATCGCATCGGGGCCGTTTTGCAGCGCAAGGTCGACGACCGCATCGGCCGTGGGCTTCACGAAGCGCCCGCCAACTACATATAGCGAATTGGGTCGTATGGTATCGCCGGTCGCACCAGACCAGACCGGCACCCAGTCCCCACCCGAGCCGTTGTGAAATTCGAGCGACACGGCGGCGACGGCAACCGGTCTTGCCGCGAACAGCTCGACAAACTCGTGTCCGTCGTCCGCGCCGGGGTGGTCGACATACAATTCGTTGACCACCAGGACAGACGCCGGGAGCGCCGCGTTCGCCACCGCCATTCGGGGCGTCACAACCCGTGCAGTACACGTCCATACCAATGACAGGATAATCGCTGCAGGAGGGTAACCCATCCCCACACCTCCACAATCACACCCGGGCCGATGCGAGCATAGCGCGTTTGGGAGCGGGATTGCAACGAGAATGCTCGTCGGCGCGTACTCGCCGCATACTTCCCGGTCACGACGGAAGAAACGGGACTCCGGCACGCAGGAGAAGGCGTTACGGCGAGCGCCGCCGCGCGCCGGCGGGGCACGAATCACGGGGGATGAACAACCTCCGCTTGATGGTACGCGAAGAGAGCGGGAGCCGGAATGCACGCGCGCGCGAGCCGATCCGGGCATTCTCTTCTTGACGTATTGAGGCTAGATCATCCCCGCGCGCTTGCGCAGAAACCACTCACCGCCGAGCAGCCCGACGATCAGCACAAAGAGCAACGGGTGGGCACGCAAAATGGATTCGCGTGACGCCTGTACACGGTGCGGTGTCAGGTCGATTTTTTTCATTATCCCCGCGATGGTGGCGTTACGATAAGACCCTCCCGTGCGCTGCGCCAGCGACGCCAGAGCATCGCGATCCTGGTAATCCCGTTGGAACTCCACGGACGTTTCCGAAACGCGGAATTTCCACGGTCGTGAAGTGAGTGTGCGCCCCGTCTCGTCGGCACGCCCCCTGGCAATATAGTTCCCCGGCGTCAACGATGGCACCGTTGCCACGAAGCGCGTCGACTGCGGTCCCTCCCGTACCATCGTGTGGCTTACCAGTGGCGTTTCCCGACCCGAACCGTCGACGCGCGCAATTTCCACGCGGATGGGAACACCCGTTACGGGCTGCATGCGTTCGTTGAATAGCTCGGCGCTGAATACCGGGCTCTCACCCGATTCGAACACATTGCGCCCCGCGGTCACCACAAAGCGGCCACTTTCTTCGCCGCGGGAGAGCACGTCGAGGAGTCGTCCCACGAACTCATCGTACACACCGTTGTCGTCGGCGAGGAAGCGCCAGCGCCACAATGGACCGGCGCACACAACAGCCACACGACCGCGCCCCGCCGTTCCCAGCACGACGGCCGGGGCCGGACGCCCGCGAATTTGTACCAGTTCGTCGGCGCCCGCGCGCACGCGAACCCCGGCGTAATACCCCAGGAGCGGACTGCGTTCCTGCCACCCGGTTTGCGAAAGAAGCGGGACAATCGGCGCCGTCACCGGATTGCCCGCCGCGGTCGCACCCGGCAGCACGCTCGCGTATCGCACCCGGAATTTCATCGGCGCCCGCCCGCGTACCGGCAAAAGATCGGCCAGACGGTTCCACGCACCGGCATTTTCAAAGAGCGACCCTTCGCCGGGCAAAACGAGGAGCCCGCCACCGCGGTCCCGTACGAAGCGCTCGATCGCGGCCAGATTGTCCGGTGTCGCGACGTCGGAATTGATCGAACGAATGACAAGGGCGTCGCACGCGCCGAGCAACTTGATGAAATTGTCGGGTGTGTGCATGTGTCCGGCGCGAACGGCGCCCGGCGTGTGCGAGGATACGACGTCGAAATCGAACGTCTGGTCGCGGCGCAGGTGATCGCTCAGAAATGTCAACTCCCAGCCGGGGGTCATGTCGACGATGACCACCCGCGTGCTCGCCTTGTCGGCTTCGATCACGATGTCGCGCGTGTTGTTGGCCGGCTGTGCGTCCCCGCCAACCACATCCGCCGAAAGCGTAAACGATTTGCGCCCGGGCTTGCGAAAGCGCAGCGGGATGGATTGCACCACGCGCCGTGTGGACGGGGAAACCAGCGTGTCCGCGCGATAGACAACTCGCGAACCTTCCCGCAGACGGATTATCGCGCGTCTCGTGCGCTGACCGCTGTACTCGATGGTTGCTTTCACCGTTGTTCGCGAGGGTGCGCGTACGACGCTGGAGTAGTCAACGTCTTCGATTCGCACATCATCCGGTTGCGTCGTATCGCCGACTCCAACGGCGAACACCGGCACATCGGGAAGTCCCGGACGGACGAGCCGGTCCCCCGTATCCACACCGTCCGACAGCAATACGATTGCCGCCAGTGGCTCCCCCTCGTAGCGTCCGGCGGCAGCGATGATCGATCCGGCGATGTCCGTTCCCTGGCCTTCGGCTCGCACCGTGTCTCTGCCGGCCGGTGTGAGCCGGGAGGCGAACCAGAGAGTCTCGCATTTCCCTCCCGCGCGCATTACCGCATCAGAAAGTTTACCGGCCAGTTCTCGTGCTAGCTGGAACCGTGACGCCGCACCGGGCGTATCGCGGGACGCGAGCGACATGCTCGCCGATCGGTCGACGAGCGCGACGACGTGTACACGTTTCTCGCGCTGGAACGACGATACGCTCCGGGGGTCAAGAAGAATGAAGGCGATCAAAAGAAATGACGCGGCGCGCATTGTGGTGAGCACGCGGCGCAAGAGGGGGGACAATTCCGGAGTCGTGCGACGGTACGCCACGTATGACACCGCGACAAGAAACACCGCCAGCACCAGGACCAGCGGGTGAAATCGCATTCCGATATGAGCGAATAACGCGGTTGGCATAGCCAGAAGGTCACACCCGCCGACCACCCGGCCCGCGGTGCATGCTCCGCTAAGATAACCGGAGAGAACAGAAATCCAAACTGGAAAGAAACAGCGGGCGCCATTTCGCAGGCATTCGCTTACTGCACCGGTCAACCACCCGGCTGGCTCCCCCCCCCTTCGACGAATGAGGCCTCCGCCTCCCGGACCGTCGGGTAGGCCTCGATAATCGAATGAAACTCAAGAAGCTGGTATACCTCGTGGACGTCGCCCACCATACCGGCGAGCTTGAGGTCGCCCCCGTGGTTGCGAATCGCCTTGATCTCCCCGATAAATATCCCCCAGCCGGCGGAACTGATATAGTCGACGCCGCCCAGGTCGATCACGATCCGGTACCGGTCCTTCTCCACCAGCGAATACAGCGCACTCTCCAGCTCGCCGGCTGTCGTCGTGTCCAGATACCCGCTCACTTTCAGGACCGATACCCCGTTGTCTTTTTCCCCCGAAATTACATTGACGACAATACCGTCCACCGCCATGGAGCGATTCCTTTCGATGCGTGGGGATTAATTCCTCCCTGCGTTCTTGTCCGCTGTCTTGTCGGAGGGATTGACCTTCGCGCTGAATTCGCGCAGCGCCCCACCCGTTTCTTCAAACGGTCTGAGGATGCTGTTGAACTCAAGCAGGTCGAACACTTCGCGTACTTCCGGGTTCATGCCGGCCAGCTTGATATCGCCGCCATTGCGCCGGATGCGCTTGATCTCGCTGATAAAGATTCCCCAACCCGCCGAGCTGATGTAGGTAACCCCGCCGAGGTCGACCACAATGCGGAAGCACTGGCCCGAAATTATCCGTTCCAGCGTTTCCTCAAGGCTCGATGCATTGGTGGTTTCCACCGTCCCGGTCAACCGGATCAGCGTAACCGGCTGCCCATCGTCGACTCGTTCTTCGGAAATGATGAGTTTTTCCATGAATTACCATCCTGTGCCGACCCAGGATGCAAGAGTCAGTCCAATAACGCCTTGAGTAGAAAGTGGATCCCCTGCCGATCATTCGACACGAGTTTGAGATTTTTCTGCGCCTGTGCGAATTCGGGATTGATCCGGAGCGCATCTTGGAACGCACCGTTTGCTCTGTCAATAAATAACTTACATTTGGCTGTATAGAGGATCCCCAGTGTATTCAGCAAGTCCGCCCAGCCCGGGTTCGCATCAATCGCACGCCGTACGCGCTCAATATACGTATCCACGTCGTTCTCGGACAGACTCGCCGGTGGAAACTTTAGCAGCAGATAAAGCTCGAGGGCGAGATTATCCTCGGGGACGCGCTTCTGGGAATCGCTGATATCCACGAGGGAACGATACACCACGTCATACCGTTCTTCCTTCGCCGCACGAACCGCACTGCGGTACGACTCGCCATCGAGCGCGGGGTTGAGCTGGATGATCATGTCAAGCGCGCGAGCGAGCCGCGGCGTGAGGTCGCGCGAAAGTTCGTAGTCTTGTTTGATCACAACATTCCGCGTTAATGCGATACCGAGGTTGAGAACCGCCGCGAGGTAATACGGGTTCAGTTCGAGCGCGCGTTCGAACGCTTGCACCGCTTCCCCGCATCGATCCAACATGAGCATCGCCACCCCGAGATCGTTGTGCAAGTCCGGGTATCGTGGCGCGCTTTCGAGTCCTTTGTGAAATGCTTTCAGTGCCTTCTCAGAGTCATCAACCGCCAGCAAACAGTTCCCGAGAATAGAGTATCCGAGCGGGGTTTCGGTGCCCAGCTTGACAGCACGTACGATTTCCGACATGGATTCCCGGTGCAAACGCTGTTGGTAGAGCGCCTCGCCGAGCCGCAGGTGCGCGCGGCCATCGACTCCGTCGCGTATACGGTCGCGCAGCGCGAGCAGTGAGGTAATGCGCGTGCGATATCCCTCGTGTACTTCGCGAACCCGCGCGCGCAGGATATCCGGCACCTGCGTTGCATCGCACGGCTCGCTGCGCGTCGAGAGCAAACGCCCTTCACGAAACATCGAGGTCACCACAGCATTCTGGCCCACCACCAGATTCGACTGGAGGTAGTACGACGCGCCCGCCGTGGGAATTTCGCTGCGGAGCTGGTAACTATCCATGCTGCGTTACTTTCCTGACCGCCGACACTGCGACGAATGAACACCTGCACACCAACGCATACCTGACATATCTAGCCGATATCGTCCGGAGAGAGAAGCGTTATCGCCACGCGGATCAGCTCGTCGCGCGACATCGGCCGACGCCCGCGCGCCACAAGCCGATCGCGTACGGTTTCGAGGTGCTTGAGATTCGCGGGTGTGAGCCGTATACGAACCGAAACCTCACGCGCGGCATTGCGCTTCCCACCCCCCCCCTTGATCAAACGCTCTACCGTTCCCGACGATGGCTCTTTGCGCTCCCTTGCAAATGGGTCACGCCCCAGCGATTTTTTCCTGTGATCGGACACGGCCAAGAAACTCCTCGGTCAACTGATAGTAATCGTACGCGCCGCGCGACATCGGTGAGTACTCAAATATTGTCTGGTTGAAGCCCGGCGCCTCGCGCAATGATGTATTGACGCGAATCACCGAGTCGAACACCAGGTCGCCAAATCTTTCTCTGAGCCCTTCGAGAACTTCGGATGACAGACGTGTACGGGCGTCGAAAAACGTGGGCAATATCCCCATCACTTCGGTCCGGCTGTACGCGCTGTGGTTTATTTCCTCTACGATTTCCAGTGTCTGTCGGGCCCCTTGTTGCGCGAGGTAGTCCATGCTGACCGGAATAACTACGCGATCGGCGTATGCAATTGCATTGATATTAATCAAATTCACCGTCGGAGAACAATCACAGATCACCACGTCACAGCCATGAAGATTTTTCAGGGCCAGCTCGAGGCGCCGCTCGCGGCTCGACCGATTCGCCAGCAACATCTCGATTTCGGCCAATTCCCGGCCACCCGAGTCGATTACATACAGGTTATCACGAGCACGGACCACGTCCACTTCTCCGTCCCGAAGCAGCGTGCACAGGGTGCGTTCGGGAGCGACGTCAAAAGCAATCGCTGCGTTGCGTTGCGCGTCGCAATCCACGAGAAGCACCTTCAATCCACACAGCGCGAGTCCGTGCGCGAGATTGATCGAGGTGGTGGTCTTTCCGGTCCCGCCCTTGGACGTGATGACCGCGATTCGATGCATCACTCGTCCCTTCGCCTGGCCTTGCGGTGGTTGCGAAGACGCTCACCGTACTCGTTCCACCCGAGGTCCCGCAACGCCCGATCCCTTTCGACGTCTCCTTCGTCGGTGGAATCGTCTACATTGAGGTCCGCAGGCACCGGAGAGATCGATTCCGGCTCCGGCGGGGCCACCGAATCGCCGGACGGAGCGGAGCGGTCAATCGCCGGCGGCCGGTCGTCCGGTGGGACGGCGCGGTCAATCGCCGGCGGCCGGTCGTCCGGTGGCATACGATCCGTGCCCGGCCAGATTGCCCCTGCCGGGGGTGGCGACGGGCGCCGCGCGGGTTCATCGGACA